>Ga0302122_10000313_pt1 | contig 29106 bp, 14 predicted proteins | sample CB21_SCM_MG_FD_203115 | JGI IMG/M metagenome (GOLD analysis project Ga0302122, IMG submission 203115) | Marine microbial communities from Western Arctic Ocean, Canada - CB21_SCM | ecosystem: Environmental > Aquatic > Marine > Oceanic | place: Canada: Western Arctic Ocean | collected 2017-09-28 | reverse complement strand
CTTGGCGATCTGCACGGCGACGTGGCCCACGCCGCCGGACGCGCCAATGACCAAGACCCGATGACCTTCACTGACGCCGTGCTGTTCGAGCGCTTGGAGAGCGGTGATACACACGAGCGGCGCCGCGGCCGCTTCGCTCCACGACAGTTTCTCGGGCTTGTGCGCGATTTGGTCCAGCGGTGCCGCGACGCGCTCGCTAAACGAGCCCTGCAGCGGCCGCCACGGTCGCAGTTGCGACGGATCCTCGGCGAAGCCGAAGACTTCGTCGCCTTGGGCGAAGCCCGACCCGCTTGGTGCGGCCAGAACCACACCACTGAAGTCGAAGCCCGGCGTGCTGCCGGAGACGCGCTTCGCCGCCCACGGCATCCAGCTCTCGGGAAACTTGTCGCCGATCACATATTTGGCATCCACGGGGTTCGCGCCGCAGCAGCGCACTTCGCAAACAATTCTCCCTCGTCGGCAAACATTTGCGCTCCGCGCCGCGTCCAAACTTGGCGCCATCTTCTCGACCAGCCGCGAGCCCTGGGGCGCCGTATGGTCGTAGACGGCCGCGCGCATCATCTTCGTTGTAACACGGCGTAGCGCCAGGGCGTTCGTGATAAATGCGATGAGTAGGGCTCGTCGCGCCGCCAGCGTGGGGGGAGCGAAGGGTGTCGAGCCAGTAGCCCCCGATCACAGCCTGGAGAGCAGCAATGAGAGACAGCAAAGGCCTGATGTCAGTACTGCATTAGCGGGTAGGTGAAGCAGTGTTGAACAGGCGTGCGGAGAGATTTCGCAGAGACACAGGCTGTACGAAACCGTGTTTAAAGCCTGATGGATTGTTGATACCACGCGGCCGTGTTGAGCTTGCCGTGTTGTGCCAACTTGCACGGGTTTTATGTGCGGGCTTTTATGCTCATTGTTTTATGGCAGTCTCATACGGCACTGGCGCAAAACAGTACACACCGCTGTGCGCACGTACAGCTCCGCTTTAGTTTAGTTGTTCGCTAAGCCGTGCCAGCTTTACAGCGCTCCAATCCATCAAATTCAGCAGCCATGCTCCATCGAGCAGCAACCAGGGCGCGCGCTGCCCTGCGGCCGCACATACGCGTGCCTGCCAGGTGTCTCGCGGCGCCGGCTCGCAAAACGCCCGCCCAAAATGCGGCGGACGTGCGCGACCTGCTGCGCACGCGGCTCGCCTTGACCGAGGCGGAGCTGGACCGGACGGAGCGGCACCGAGCCCTGGGCGCCCGGGCGACCGTAGAGCCCAAGCTCGACTGGCTGCAGCAGCGCCTCGACCTGGACGCGGCGCAGCTAGGGAAGCTCGTGCGCAGGGATCCGACGGTGCTGCGGAGAAGCGTCGAAGAGAGCCTGGCGCCCAAGCTTGAATACTTGCAGACTCGCCTGGACCTGGACGCGGCGGAGCTGGCAAAGATCGTGCGCGTGTTCCCGCAGCTGCTGCGCTACAGCGTCGCGAACGTCGAGCTGACGCTCGAGTGGCTGCAGACGCGCCTCGGCCTGGACGCGGCGCAGCTGAAGATGGTCGTGACGCACCCGTCGCTGCTGGGGCGGAGCGTCGAGAGCATGGAGTGGAACCGCGACTGGCTGCAGCGGCGACTCGACCTGGACGAGGCCGAGCTACGGAGGGTGGTCCTGGGCCGCCCGCCGCTGCTGTACTACAGCGTCGAGGACAACATGGCACCGACGCTCGACTGGATGCAAGCGCGCCTGGAGCTGGACGACGCGCAGCTGAAGACCATGGTGCTCCGGATTCCGCAACTGCTGGGCTACAGCGTCGAGGACAACATGGCGCCGACACTCAAGTGGCTGCAGGCGCGCCTGGGCCTGGACGAGGACCAGCTCAAGCATATGGTCCTGCGGCTCCCGTCGCTGCTCAGCTATAGTATAGATCTCAACGTGGCGCCGAAGCTCGCCTACCTCGAGCAGGAGATCGGTTCCGAGTTTCGCGACCACGTGGTGCGGATCCCGGCCATCCTGGGCTATAGCTTGGACCGCCACCGGCGGCGGGTCGAGGCGTGCCGCGAACGTGGCGTCGACGCGGCCTACGCCCTCACCTCCGCGCCCTCGACGGATGCGAAGTTCCACGCGCTCCTCGCGAAGAAAACGACGGTCGTCGTCGCGACCGCGGCGTCGCGCGCGCGGCGACCCTTCCGCAACGTAGTAAGGCGCTTCGCGACCTCGGATACGCCGGTGCCCTCCGACGACGCGGCCGCGGGCGGCGACCTCCCGGGCACAGAGCACGGCGGCCGGCGCCTCGCGATCGTCTTCACGTGCACGGTGTGCGACACGCGGTCGGCCAAGAAGTTCTCGGAACAGGCTTATAAGGAAGGGGTCGTCGTCGTGCGCTGCCCGGGCTGCCAGAACGACCACCTGATCGCGGACAACCTCAGCTTCTTCGAGGACGACTGGACGCTCGAGGACGCGCTCCAGGCGCGCGGTAATTCCGTCGACAAGCTCGATGATGACAACTTGCTCGCCGGCGTCGACCCGGATACGCTAAAACGACTTGTCGAGGGCCGGCGAGATACGGAGTAATTGTAATGTGAACTTTAACAAACTAGTTGCCCCGTTTCAGCTTCGTCATGCCTCCGCATGGCACGCGCCCCGACGGAACCCGCTCGAGCCAGTCCCGCGAGCAGCACTCGAAGCGGTGGGCCTCCGTGTTGCGGTCGCGGTGGAAGAGCAAATAGACGGACGCGGGCAACTCGCAGCGCCACTTGGGAGAAAAGTCGTAGTAGGGCACGTACATGGCTTGGGTCTTCACGATGTTCTGGAGCGCGGCCCGGTCCGGGGCGTGCTCCATCCAGGACCCCCGGCCCAGGCGCCGGCGCGCCGCCGCGATGTCATATACAACACCGCTCTTCTCGATGGCGACGCGCCACGATACGTACAAGTCGTATTCGAAGACTTTTTTGACCGCGGGGAGGTAGGCGCTGCGCGCCCGCAGGAACGCCATGTACTTGGGTAAAGTCTGCAAATCGTAGTACGGCAGGTCCGTCCACCATAAATTGAAGGGCTGGGCGCCCTTGCTCCCGCCCCGGAGCCGGCCTAGGGCCTCCGCGCGCTGGGGCTTGTCGAGGCACGACGAGAAGAAGTGCCACGTCTGGCCCACGTGCGCCTCGGACGCGTCGGAGCCGTAGAAGACCGGGCGCCGCGCCTTCGCCGCGACGGCTGCGGCGAAGCCTTGCGCCGGCCGCGCCCACGTCGTTTCGGCGTCGATCAGAACGGCGTAGCGGTACGGCCGCGGCGCGCGGAGGAAAATCACGTCGTCCAGTAACTGCGCCAGGCCCGCGTGCTTCTTCGCCACCGGATAGTCGCCCGACGACTTCCACAGGAAGTCGTAACGGGGATCCTTGCGCAGGACCAGCGAGCGGCGCCACGCCCCGGACGGCGCGCGTTTTTCGAAGCCGGCGCGGTCGCCCTCCGACGAGAAGAGCATGTAGACGTCGGCCTCGTCCGACGCCTTCGCGATGCGGGAGCTCCGCAGGAAGGCGAGGGCCTCGCCGAACTTCGGCGGGTGCAGCGCCATTAAGAGGGCGACGCGCTTATCGTCGTATGAGGCCGCAGTCGCATTCGCCGCCCAGCCCTCGACGGCGGCCGCGCTCACAGCGCTGAACGAGGTCTTCGGGGAACACGCACCGCCGCGCGCCGGCGCGACGCATGCGAGCAAGATCACGGCGGCGAGGCCGCGGCGCCGGCGCGCCGTGCCTTGCGCTTCGCCGCGATTCTCTGCTTGAGCGCCGAGGGCGACCGCCGCGTCATGGGCGCGCTCCGGCCCATGATCGACGCCGGGGTCCGGCACGCCGTCCAGCTCAAATGCTTCACCTTCTGCTTCAGGGGGTGCAGCGCCGACGACGTCCGCCGCTTCGTGCGCTTCGGCGCGGGCGCGGCGCCGCGGCCGCGTTTCTTCTTCGGCGCCGCGGCGCCGGCGCCGGCGCCGCGCTTCGACCGCGCCGCCCGCGCCGCGGCCATGACCTGGTGAATCGCCTCCTCCCGGCTCCGCGGCGCGTGGGGGTCCTCCAGCAGTCGGCGCGCCGCGGCCCAGACCTCGTCCTGCGGGTTCGGCGGCCGCGGCGGCGGCGCTTCCACGACCGCCTCGTCGTCGTCGTCGGACGACGACGGCGGCGGCACCTCGAGGCCGAAGCGCGCGCCGTGCTCCCGCAGGAACCTCCTCCTCAAACGCTGGAAGGCGTCCGTGAGCTGCGTCTGCTTCGCCGCCTGCTCCCGGGCGTACTCCGGCGAGTCGAGCCATTCGGTCCACTCGTCCCATTTCGCGTCCCGGTCTCTCTTCTTCTCCTTGTCCGCGGCGTCCGCCTCCGCCGTCGCCGCGCGCCACTCGTCCATCATGCGCGCCGTCGCCTCCTGGATGTCCGTGTCCGACGGGTTGTCCGCAAAGTCGATGGGCGAGCCGTCGGGGCGGCTGAGGCCCGTGCCCATCTTGCGTGAAGACCGGGTGCGTCGTCGTCGTCTTTCGCTGCGCGGCGGTGGTGATTTGGTGCACAAAGTGGTTTTGAGCTCCAGACGTGCAGTGCTCCAGCGTTTCGCAGCGATCGCTAGCGCCGCTGGCTCGTTGTATGCGAAAATGTGGCGCGTCTATAGCAACGAGTGCGCTCAGCTCTGTAGCAATAGAGCATTGTGCGGCCTGCTTATACTAGTCTTGACCTGCAGGAAACCCGTGCGCAAAACGCGAGTTGGCAGCCCGTTTGGCTTGAGGGCAGCAAAAGGTGGCCGCACAGCTAAGGCGGCCGGCACCCAACAGCTCTACGTGGCCCGTGTGTGGGTCCCGCACGCGGCTTGAAGTGTGGAGGTGTTAAAGGAAGGAGGCAACAGAGATAGGAGCCCAGCAGGCCAAGGCCGACGGAGACATCAACACGGAGACGGTGAAGATGGACCCGCCACCGCGCGTGCCGTCGGCGCCGCCGGCCGACGGCGGCAAGCTGCTCGAGGAGCAGGTCGCCGAGCCCGTCGACGCGGCCCGGAGCCTTTCGCTGAGGCCGCGGACGCGCGCCGCATTTTCAATCGCTTGCATAGCAACCGCGTGCGTGGCGAGCCTCGTATGCGGCGTCGTCATCGGCGTCTTCGGCGCCCGGGCGAGCGACGGGTCGGCGGAGAACGACGCGGGGGGAAACGACTACAACACGACGTCCTGCCTCGTGGACAGCACATTATATGGTAGGTGCTGCGCGGGCGTGCCAGTCTACAAGGGCTTCGAGTACTACGAGGCGGACGGCGAGATCCTGTACGACGGCACCCTGTGCAAGCGGTACGCCCACCCGTCGCCGCGGCCGACAACACATCCGACGCCCGTGCCCACGTTGGCGCCGTTGCCGAGTCCCACGCTCGAGCCGACGCCCGTGCCCTCGTCGGTACCCACACTCACGCCGCTGCCCACCGTCAATTCGTTCATGCCCGAGGATTGCCGCGACCCGAACATTGCAGACGAAACACAGCTGGCGAGTGGCGTTGAGCACTGCGCGACGGCGTGCGACGCTCGTTGTGAGCTGCGCCTCGTCGAGGGCGTGTTCCCCATGTCCGAGGAGCTCGAGCTCGAGATCGACACCAGGCTCTACGGCGGGACCATAAGACCCACGCTGACCCCGGGCTGCACGGACCAGTGCCTGGCCGAGGCGGGCGGCCTCAAGGTGAACGGCTGGGCGGACCCCACCATCAAGGTCACGTTGGAGCGCCTGCGGTTCAGGGACTGGACCCACGCAACGAGCGGAGCGCGGCGGATCATCTACGTGCAGAGCGGCGCGACGCTCGAGATCAAGGACTGCATTTTTGAGAACAACGACGTGCCCATGTCCCTCGTCCAGCACGCGGGCGGCGGGCCTCTCATAGTGAGCTCTTCGATCTTCCGGAGCAACGCGTGCGCCGAAGTGAGCGACCTCGCGAACTCGGGCAAGGGGTCCAGCATCCGGGTCACGGACGGCAGCCTCGCGCTCCGCGACAGTATTTTTCAGGAGAACACCCAGCACAAGCTCGGCACGGTCTACACGTGGAACACGCGCAACATCAGCGTGGACAACTGCACCTTTTCGTCGAACGCGGCGACGGACGGGCGCGGCGGCGCGCTGGACGTCGAGGCGGACAGCGACACGGGTCCCGCGTGTTCCATGCACGTGCGTGATTCCCATTTTAGAGCGAACACGGCCACGGATGACGGCGCCGGCCTCTACGCGTTGCGCTTAAAACGCGTGTCCATCGAGGGCATTTTTTTTGAAGGGAACGCAGCCGAGGAGGACGGCGGCGGGTTCTTCGCGGGGACGGTCGAAGCCGTGGACGTCGAGGGCTGCACCTTCGAGGGCAACGGGGCGTTGGACAAGGGCGGCGGGCTTTATCTGCAGGGCGAGGCTGCCAGCGACGTCGACTGTGCCCTGCACGTCCGGGACAGCTTGTTCAGGGATAACACGGCCGCGGACGAGGGCGCCGGCATCTACGCGTTTCGCCTCATGAGCGCGTCCGTCGAGAGCAGTTCGTTCGAAGGGAACACGGCCGAGGAGGCCGGCGGCTTCTTCGCGGGGCGGGTCGACGCGGTGGACGTCGAGGGGTGCGTGTTCGAGGGCAACGGGGCCACGATCAAGGGCGGTGGGCTCTACAGCCAGGGCGAGGACAACGCCGTCCGCGTCTGGCGGACGGCCTTCCGCCGAAATACGGCGGGGGGCAACGCCGGCGGCGCGTACGTGAGCGCCGCGCTCGAAACCATGTTTTCTGACGTTGAGTTTACGGATAACGAGGCCGGCGGCAACGGCGGCGCGGCTTTGGTCGGCGAACACGAAAGCGGCGCGGCGTACTTCGAGGAAGTGCGCGTCACGGGCAACACCGCGGGCGGGAGCAGCGGGGGCCTCCACATCTACCGCGTCCACGCCCAGGTCGTGGACTCGATATTTACCAACAATGTAGCGCAGGGCGAGGGCGGCGCGCTGAGCCAGGACGCCCAGGCCGAGCGCCGCAAGTCTTTATTCATTGAGAACTCGACGTTCACGTCCAACGAAGCGGCGGACGGCGGCGCCGTGGCGCACAAGCAAGATAATGCTACAGTAATCCGGTGCCGCTTTGAGGGGAACGCGGCCATTGAGAGAGGCGACGACAACGACGGGCGCGGCGGCGCCGTGTACAAGAGCAACGGCGCGCGCCTAGATGTGATGGACTCGACCTTCGTCGCCAACGTCGCGGAGGACCAGGGCGGCGCGGTCTACGCCACGGGCTCGGCCCCGAACCCGTCGCGGGGGGCCTACGTGGGCGGCTGCACGTTCAACGAAAATGGCGCAAGCAACGGCGGCGCCGCGCTCGCGTCGTGGCTCGAGGGCTGGTTCCTCAACGCGTCCAGTTTCAGCGATAATGTCGACGCGAGCGGCGTCAACCTGTGTGGAAAGCAACCAGTGAGTTAGGTTATCCTGAGACTTATTGCGGAGACCTTCGTGGACCTCCACGCCATCGAGCAGACGCAATTACGAAGACAGCATCGCGTCGATGGCGTGGGGCGCCTGAAATTTGATTTCCACACAGGCGTCAACGCCGTGATCCGTACCTACAAGAGCCACGCCTGGGTGCGAGCCTGCGCTTTCGACGGCGTCGCGGGGACCGTCGTCGACCTGTCCACCACGGGGGCGACGCTCTTCGTCTACTGCTCGCCGACGCTGACGAGCGGCCTCGTCGACGCGTGCGGCGCGTGCGTCAACGAGCATTATAACGCGTGCGGGCCCGTGGACGATGCGTGGGCGTCGCGCGTGACCGTGACGTGGCCCGAGTAGGCCCTACACCAATTCGAAAGCCCTCGGGCCCAAGTAAATAATATAGACCAACTTCTTGAATGCCTACTACTACAGTTACACTAGCGCGCCAACTCGTCCAGCGGCGACGCGAGCCCGTCCATCACGCCCTGCGCCGTCGACGGGGACAGCTCGCTCGACAGCGACCGGAACGTCGTCTCGAGGTCCCGAAGCGACGGCGACGCCTTCGACGACCCGGACGACGGCGCCGCGACTGCCGGCGCCTTCTCCGTCGACCAGCTGCGCAGCATCGGGGCTGGCGTCGCGTCGACGGCGTCGGCGGCCTGCCGCCGGGACGCCGCCGTGCAGTTGAGGAGGGGCGCGGCGCCGAGGCTGTTCTCGCGCCGCGCGAGCGGCGGGTGGACCGCGTCGGGTGTTGTTCCCGCGGCGAGTTCTCTGTTCAGGGCATCGACGTCACCGTCCAGGGCGGCGAGGAGGAGCGGAGGCAATGACGACGACCGCGCGGTCCGCCGCGGGTGCCGTGCCGCCGGGGGCTTTGGCGGTGGCGGCGCCAGCGCCTCGGGCAAGGGGGCGAGGCCGAGCAGCTGCGCCTCGCTCAGCCCGAACTCCAGCTCGAACTCGACCTCCGTGGCGCACTCCGCAATTATTACATCAGCTAACGCGGCCAGGACCGCGTCGACGGCCACGGACGGGCCGTCCAGCACGTCGCATTGTTCTGAAGCGGGCGCCACCGGCGCGCGCGCGGCGCGGTCCGTCCTATAAGCGTCCTCCCGCTCCCGGTCCAGCGCCTGCTGCAACCGCTCCAATTCAAGTGAACGATGGGACTCGTTCTCGCGCAGCACGGCACTCTCCCGCCGCAGCGACGTGACCTCGGCCACCTCGGCCACGGCCGCGTCCCGCTCCTCCTTCAAGGATTTGGCTCTTTGGGATGCATAGTTCGCCCGCCGCTTCTCCTTTTCCACCTTGGCCGCGTTTTCTCCTTCGGAAGCCCGGAGGCGCTCGACCTCCGCTCTTAACGTGCGCAGGGCCTCGGCGCGGTCGCGGGGCCCCTCGCTCAGCCGCCGCGGCTGCGTCGACGCGGACCGCCGCCGTCTCGGCTTCGCGGTCTCGGCCGCGTTTAAGGCGAGGGCCAGGGGCGTCGTCTTCTCGCCAGACCCGTACTTGTACCGCAATAAGGCGAAGAGCGTCTCCTCGGACCCGCGCCACTCGCGGGCGACCTGGGCCGCGCGCGGTAATAATGAAGGGTTGTGGATGGCGTAGAACTTGTGCAGCGTCTGCGCGCAGTCGGCGCCACGCGGCACGGGATGGGTCTTCGAGGCGTCGAAGATGGACCGCAGCGATGATGGCGTCGCTGGCGGCATTGAAGCGGCGGGGCGGCGGCGGCGGCGCGGGGCCGCGAAGCGGGCCGGGGACGCGAAGGCCGGCGGCGCCTCCTCCGGCGGCGCTCCGGGCGCGCAGAGGCGCAGCCAGCGCTTGACGGCGCGCTCGCCGGCGGCCACGACCTGGCCCGGCGGGGGCCCGCGCGGCGGCTGCGGCGTCGTGTGCCGCGCGCGCAGGAGCGCGTCCCGGCAGTTCGCGGCGGCGACGCACCAGGCGGCCAGGCGGCCCAGGTGCACGTTACTTTTGGCGGCGCGCGCGGGCGCGGGGAAGGTTTCACAAGCGGTGGCGACGGCCAGCTCGTAGAGCCGCCGGTGCGCGTCGGCGTCGTCACTTAAAGCAAGCCCGGGCACGTCCAGCGCCGCGAGCGCGGCCCCCAGCTTCGACCGCGCCCGCTCGCCCGGCTGCAAGGCCGCGCCGTCCAGCGTCGCCCTAAAATGCGAGGCCGTGGCCGAGTCGCGGTCTAATACGTCGCAGGACGCCTCGAGGACCGCCCGCTCCACGTCCGTGGGCGCCCGCCGCTGGCGCCGCGCCGCCGCGGCCATGGCGTCCCTGATTTCCTCGATGCGCGAGCGCGGCGTGTTCCCAAGAGCGCGAGAAGCCGCCCTTAGTGCCGTAATGACCTCCTTCGCTTGATGCCGGGCTCTATTGTCGGCCGTCGCCCGGGCGTCACTTCTTACCGCCGCCCGTTGCACCGCGTCCCGCCACAACTCCGGCGCGGCCGCGGCCCGGCGCCACTTCTTACAGGCCGCCGCGGCCCCGCTGCCGCAGCCGACGAACGCGAGGACGCGCTTCAGGAGCTTGGTCGGGAGCAGGGCGGCGTCGTCGTCTGGTGTTTGGTGCGGCGCCTTCGCGAGCTCGTCGAGCAGCGCGGACAGCTTGTGGAGGCGCGTGTTGAGGGATTTATTCGGGGAGCTGCTGTGTCTGCGGCTCATTTTTGAGCAACGCCCGCACCGCTTTCGCTCACAAACTACAACGCGCTGCGCAGTCCTTTTAAAGACTACGCTAATAACAAAGCTCAACTGGGCATGTGTGTCGTGGGCAAACCGTCGGTGCCAAAATATGTTTTTAGCGTTTTTTAGTTTTGAGACACAAAACGGGTTTTTCTCTTATCGCTAGGGAGCTAGGTGTACTGACGGACGCTTCGTGAGCGTACAAACACGACGATATGTCTCACTGGTCGTTTTTAGAGGTCGCATGGTGACGTCGCACCTTAACGAATTCTCGCAAAGCGCCATCTCCCGGCAACGTATAGACTATTTTGATCGTGAGAACATGTCGTCCTAAGGCAATTACGGCTGCCATCTAGCTCGTCACCAAAAAAGCCAGTCCGAGACGCTTTCGCTGGCCCAAAAACAACCGGCCTAGGAGCCCTCCTCTCGCCTATGAGCTTCATCCGCAGCGAAATCCGGCGCAAGGAGTTTGCCGCGAGGTTCGGCACCAGCGCCGGGGCGCCGCCCGCGGCTTCTACCGCGCAGCGCTCGCCCAAAACTATCGCGGCCGGCTGCCGCGTCTGCGGTTCGGAACATGCTTCGCACTTCTTCCGGGACCACCGCTTTTGCCGCGCGCACTGCCCGTGGACGGCCCTCGTCGCGGCCAAGCCGCCCCTGCCGGCGCCGTCCATCATCCAGGCGCCGAAGCGGCGCCGGATCCTCCCGACGGCGGACCTCCGGATCCCGAGGAGCGCGTCGGACGAAGTGCCGCCGTCGCCGATCTCCGTGTACGCCATCACGCCGTCGAGCAGCGACGTCAAGATGTGGGACGACATGAACGTCAGCACCGTGTCGGTCTCGCCGCCGGCGTCGCCGTTGCGCGGCAAGCGGTTCGCCGCCACAGGCTTTGACGGCGACGTGAAGCTCGTCGGCTGACGTCCACTCTTCTCCGAGCGCCAACGCGCCAGGTCCGTCCTCGGTCGCATGCTGCCTGCGCGACCTTGTTAGACCCGGCGCTCACGGCCGCGGGACTCTCTGCCGAGGGAGTTCAACCCCAGCGGCGCGACACCCCAAATACCACTAGTTAATGAAATAATGTTAAACAAACCTAGTCTCAATCCCATGGGGCCTGCCGTCGCACCAAGGAGCCCGCGGCAACGTGCTCGTCGACAGTCAAGGGAGTCGCCGCCGCAGCCAGATCCGACGGGAAACTGTCGCACGACACGAGGCATCGCGGAGTGTCGTCTTCGCCCGCATGCAAATCGCTACAATTAAGACAAAAAACCATGAGAGCGAAAAACCCGTACTCTCTGCCGGGACTCTATCCCTCCGCCCAGTCCGAGCACGGAATATAGGGAATCAATCTACTTAATACACCCCGCCCCCCGCCCCGCAAACCCCAGGGTGGGCCTTCAAGAGTACCTTCTTGAAGTGCGCGTCGCCCCGCAGGATGAGCCCGAGCGCCCGCCGCGCCCCGGCCGACCGCCCCGAGCCCCCGCTCTTCTCCGGGAACGGCTGGAGCAGGCGGTGCGTCCCGCCGCCCGCCTCGGCCGTGTCCTGCCGGCCGCGCGTCACGCCCGTGGCGTCGCCCTTCTTTAGGACATGGACCAGCGCCGGCAGGGCCCCGCCCGCGCCCCAGTGCCGCAGGCCGTCGTCGCCCGCCTGGGCCATGACGCCGAGCGCCTCGAGGGCGACCCCGGCCTCTTCTTCGCTGGCGTCCTGGGACCGGGCCGAGCGACTACAGCACGCGACCCACGGCGCCTGGCAGAAGGCCCGCGCGAGGCGCACGCGCGGGTCCTTGGCGACGGACGCGGCGGACGCGTCGGGGTCCCGCCGCAGCGCCGCGAGCGCGGTGAAGCCGGCCTCGCACGCGTTCAGGCAGCACCGCAGCGTCGCGACGCGCACGTCGCCCGCCGCGTCCGACGCTAAAGGCAACAAGAGCGTCGCGCAGTCGGCGTCCGCCAGCTCCTTCGCCGCCGAGTCTTGCTCCGCCTCCAGGCGGAACACGTTCGCGAACGCCGTCGCCGCGGCCCGCCGGTTGCTCGCGCCGGCGCCCGGGCGGGCCAAGGCCCGGCACGCGTGGACCACCGTCGCCAGGTACCCGGGCGCGACCCGCGTGAACGCCTCACTGAGCTCGTCCGCCTCGGTTAATGGAAAAGCCGCGTCGCCGTACAGCGCCTTCGCGGCGGCGCGGCAGGCGAACTCGGCGTGGTCCGCCGCCGGCGCGTCGGGGTCGTCGGCCAGGACCAGAATGCGCGTAACTAAAGCCGCCGCGGCGCCACAGCAGGCCCCGTGCGCGTCGCCGGTCCTCGTTTCCAATCGTTTGAGATTCAAGGCGACGTCCACGACGCGGTGCGGCACGTCGTGGCGATTGATCATCGCATCGCAGACCTCCTCGTTGCGCTTCCGCGCCCGCCGGTCGTCGCGATGTCGAGGCAAGCCGGCGGCGATGCGCTCGGCCGCCGCGCATGCCGCGCAGAACGCCTGCGCCGTCGCACTTCGGAGCTCGCCGCGCAACAAGTCGGCCTCGGCGTCCAGGAGGGGCCCCACGACCCTGTGCTCGAGCCAGGCCCAAGGCTTGGCCTCGCCCCGCACGAAGCGCTTCGCGTCGTCGAACGCGTCCTCGCCCACGTCGAGCCACCGCGCCGCCAGCATGCTCCGCGCCAGGGGCCGGTCGTCCGGGTCCGGCCGCAAGCAGGCCGCGGCGCAGCACAACAAGACGCCACCGGGCGGCCGCGGCGGCCTCGATGACACCGCGTCCTCGAGCTCCTCAACTAATAACTGCACGTCGTTCTCGCAGGCCCGTACTAAAACGCGGGCCTGGTCCCGGTCGAAGGGAAAGCCGAAGCCGTCGCCTAGCACGGCCAACACGTCGTCCTCCGTCAACCCGGAGGGGACCCCGTCCTTCCGCTCCTCTACTGCTTCCAGCACGTCGTCCGCCAGGGAGGCCGTGGACCGCTTGGGGCGGTGCGCCGTAAGGAGTCGCGCGTGGCTCGCCAGCGCGTCTCGCACCGCGTCCACCGCGGGCGCGTCCCGCTTCCTCCGCCGCGCGGTCCAGGCCGCTGGCCAGCCGCCGCCGTCCAGCGCCTTTAGGGCGTCGCCCGCCCGCAGGGCCTCGTCGACGGGCACCTTCGCCTCCGTGGACCGGCGGGCCCGCTTCGCGGGCGGCGCGTGGAAGGGCGCGTAGTGGAAGTCCCCGGCCACGTGCCTCAAATCCTCCGCCGTCGCGCCGCGCCGGCGGAGGAACGCGGCGAGCTGCGGGCCGAAAGCGGCCGGCCGATCGCCGGCCGCGAGCTCGAAGGCGAGGACGCCGAGGCCCCACGAGTCCCACGTCGCCGTGGGCGCGGCGTGCGTCACGCGGTACGCGTGGCGCGACGCCGCGGCGCAGGACGGTTTGATCTGGTTGTCGTGGACGTGCAACACAATGGCCTCCGGGGGCGTCAACGCGTCGTCCGCGTTGAGAGATGTAATCTTCTGCCGGAGGATGCCCTGGTCAAGCTTCGCCGGGGCCGCGAGGCACAGCTTGCACGCGTCGCCGGCGCGGGTGTCCACGAGGATCAGGTCGGAGCGCACGTGCTGGACCAGGACGCCGTGGGCGTGGCAGTGGCCCACGCCGCTGAGTATTTGGCCGAACCAGAGGGCCCCCACGCTGTCGAGTTCGCCCGAGGTCCCCAGGCCGCCCCGGTCGTCCAAGAGCGCGCGTAGAGGCGTATAGGCGGCCCCGGGGTCCGCGAACACGAGCGCGTTCGGTTCCTCCGCCAGCAGCACTTGCGTGCACACGGACGCGCACTTGCCGAGCGAGGGCGACGACGCGAGCGGCGAGGCGCCGAAGGTCCCGCGCCGCACGCGGCACAAGAGGACGTCGAGCCGCTCCTTGGCGTGGACCGCCCGCGCCTCCCGGAAGGCGCAGAACCCGGCCTCCCCGCGCGCGGGGCCCTCGCGCTTCAAGGTCAGGGCGCACCGGGGCGGCGGCTTCGGGGCTTGCTCCTTCGCGTCCGCCGCGTCGCCGACGCAGAACGTGCGCGCGAGGTCTAAGAGGGCCGTATCGACCCGCCGCGCCGCCGGGTCCGCCGCCGCGAGGGCCTCCGCCCGCGCGACCCGGATGCGGTCCTTCCACGCGCTCGCCTCCTGGTGCCGCGCCCAGGCGCTCAGCCAGCCGCTCGCCCCCTCCCGGTTCCGGGCGGCGCCCGCCACCCGGCGGCAGTCCCGGGCTAATAAAGCACCCAGGTCGGACGCGACGACGGCCTCCTCGAGCTTCTGCGGGTCCAGTTCGACGGCCGGCGCCAGGGGCTCCGGCACGGCGCCGGTGGACTGGAGCAGCCCGGGCGGCTGCGTGACCGGTCGTGTAAGCGCTAAACCAGCAGGGGCATTGATCGAGTACGTCGCGGACCTATCGGCCCGCGCCAGCAGGTCCGCGAGCGTGATCCCGGTCCGCGCCGGCAGGTCGGCCAGGCCGAACGCGTCCGCGTCGAAGAGCTCGGTTGAGGTCGCGGCCTCCCTTAACCCTTGTAAGACAACCGTGGCGCCCGGCACTGCCAGCCCGGTCATCGCGACCGCCCTCCGGTGGGCGGCCGTCGCGTGGAACCGCCGCACGGCCCGCGCCTCCCGCGTCGTCGCGGGCCTATTTAGAGCTTCTCGGAACGCGGTGGCTAGCGCGGCCCGTCGCGCGCCCCGCTTCGGCCGTAACACCACATCCCGCGCCGCGACCGCGACTTCGTCGTTCCGTAGGCGCGCGGCCGCGCTCGCTTCCAGGAGTCCGCGGCACTGGTCCGCCAGACCGCTCCGAATGGCGTGGAGCTTCACCCGCCAGCCGCACAGCGCCGCGTGCGCCGCCAGGTAGCCGGCCGGGCGCTGCTTGGGCCGCACGCCCGCGCGCTCCCGGCGCGACCCGATCGCCGCCCTTCCGAGCGCCCAGCAGCACACCGCCCGCCGCGTAAGTTTGCCGTCGCTCAGCGCCACGTCCGCCGCCAGCAGTTCGCAGGCCATGTCCCGCGCCGCGTCGGCGCACACCGCTGCACTTGCGTCGAAGCGCGTCGCGCGCACGACGTGGCAGACGTCCTCGCGCGCGTCCTGGCCCGTGCGGCAGAAGAGGGCGAGGTCCAGGCCGAGCTTCTGGAGCGTGTCCCCGTCGCCGCCCCGCGCCCGCGCGAGGAGGGGCCTGTCCAACGCGTCGGGCACGCTCTTGAGCGCGGCTAATAACGAGATTGAAGTAGAGTGGTTTTTGGAAGCGCAGTAGGCCACTCTTAAAACGCGGTGCCGCTCCTGGAAGGCCCGCTTCAGGCCCGCGTCGCCGCCCTCGAAGAGCGCGGCGTCGACCGCGCGCAGCAGGACCCGCCGGTCGTCGAAGGTGGAGGTAGCCACGGACACAACGAGGTCGCCGTCATCTAATAAATAGAGGTAGGCCACGAGACCGTCCTCCCCGACGCGGTCGTCGACGGCCCGCGCGCCGCGGCACGCGTCTGGTGCATTTTCGATTCGTGACTCTCGCGCACCCAAGGACACATGAACAGCAAGTAACCGGCCCGTGCGGAACTTGGCCCTCGAATTCGTTACTAAACGCCTGCCGTCGTCGTCCCCCCACGGGTTCCCTTCCACCATGCGCTTCAGCGACACGGCCTCGTCGCCGCACGGCTCCACGGCGCACCACTCGTCCTCCAGCGCGCGGTAGTAGCCGGGCGTCGCGCACACGTGCGGCGCCTGCGAGAAGGCCACGACGCCGCGCCAGTCGCCCCGCGGATCCCAGAGGCGGATCGACCCGTCGTTGGACGCCGAAGCTAATAAACCGGAGAGGGGAGCGTACGTTAATGCCGTGACGCTCGCCGCGTGGCCCTTGAAGATGCGCTTCGCGGCGACCGCTGTTCCCGTCTCTTCTAATACGAGATCTTCCAAGGCGTCTAACCTTACGAAACCGTCGGTGCCCGAGGCCGCGGCTAATGCAAACGCCGCCTCCGTCGGGTCGAGGCGCGCCAACACGTCCTGGTCCACACTTCCAACGAGCAGCTCCTTGAGCGCTTGTAAACCGACCGCGACCGCGGCGGCGGGGACGGCACCGCACCCGCGCGCGTCCCAGGCCTCGAACAGGCGCTCGAGGCCGAGCTGGCGCTTGCCGTGGCGGACCGTGACGCGCGCGCCGCGCCGCAGGCGCCCGGGGCGGTCGTCGGCCACGTCCGGTCGATACTCCGACGGCGGCGTCTTCAACCGCTTGGGCTGGAGCAGCTCCGCGGACCCATCGTCCTCGAACTCGACCTCGACCAGGTCCAGGTCCTCGTACGAGCCGCCCACGACGCCGTCGCGGAAGCCGGGCCGCGGCCCGGCGTCCGCGACCGCCGCCGAGATCACCTCGCGTAACGCAGCGAGCCCCCGCACCTCCTCTTCTCGGCGGCACGCCGGCCACACGCGTATCGTTGTGTCGGAGGAGCACGTCGCGTACAAGCGCAGGTCGGGGATCACCACGGTGCCATTCACGGCATTCGAGTGCCCGCAGTAGACTTTTCGCACCGCGCCGCTTGTGAGGTCGAAGGCGTAGACGCGGTCGTCCCCGACGACGGACCCCACGAGCACGCCTTCGTGGGGTGCGCTTGAAAACGCATCCAGGGCCCCGTGCGTGGACCAGCGCGGATCCATCAAACCCGAGGCGTCCGGCGCGTCCCAGTAGCCGCGCTTCCCGAAGGACTTCATCTTCGGGAGGGCGAGGCGCAGCCGCTTGATGCGATTGAGGCCGGAGAGCTCGTGGATGCGCACGCACCGGTCGCCGCACGTCGTGTTGACGTACAGGGCGCGGCCGCTCACGTCGAGATGCAAGATTTGCGTGCGCGGCGCCATGGCGAGCATGCGCGCCGCGAGCTTCCGGGGCAGCGGCCGGACGTCTTCGCCCTGCGACGGTTCCGGAGCCACGCAGAGGAACGGGGCCTTGCCGATGCGTTTCGTCGATTGCATATCCCACGCGTCCAGGACGCCGTCCGAACTTAAGGCGAAGACGAGGCCGTGCCGCGGGTCCGTCACCACCTCGAGGAGGACCGATTTCGTTTTCGCATCGCTTTGGAGGGCCAGGTCCGCGGCGGTCTCGTCGTGCGGCGCCGTGCTCGAGCTGTCGAAGCGCAGCAGGTCCAGCGGCCCGCGCCGGTAGACCTCGTCCACTTGACTATGAAAGGACGCGTTCGGCGCGCCCAGCTCGCCGAAGACCAGCGCTTCGACGTGCCGCCAGCGCACGTAGCATTCTTTTTGTGATATACTGGCCAGGGCGTCGCGTAGAGTCGTGCCGGCCGCCACGTCGAGCGGCAGGAACCGCTTCACGGCCTCGTCCTTCTTGCATGCGTCGGCAAACACGTCGCCGGGCGCCGCGTCGAGCCTTCTAACCTTAGCTTGGACCTTGCACACCTTGGCCCAGAGCTGCCTGAGGATCTTGAGGCACGGCCGGCGCCAGCCATTAATGCCGCCGCCGCTGAACGTGCCGTTTACTATGGGGACGGCGAGGTCCGCGAGATGCCTCGCGCGGGCGTCGACGAAGTCGTCCAAGGCGAGAGCGTCGCACCCTTCACTTCGTAATGCCTCGACCGTCCGCTCCATGATGTCCCTCTCGACGGCAGCAGGCCCCCGCCCCTCGAGGTCGGCGAAGGCTGATTCAAGGTTCGCAAAGGGCAGCCGCCCGCTCGCGTCCATGTGGGCCCGGAACACGAGGTCGAGGTCCTCTAATGCGCGCTGCGAGAGTCTGGAAGACTCCTTTGTACAAGATGCGCCGGGCGGCAGCTTCTTCCGTAAAAGGGCCGTCGCGTCGCCCCGCCACAGATGCGGCAGGACGTCCCTTACAAATTCCACGTCCCCTGCGCTGCTGAAGTCGCCGAAGGCCGCGGCCACGTCCGCGTCGTCCCGCGCGCCACTTGCGAGACTAGATGCGGACGCGCGCCCCGACTGGCCCGGGTCCACCCGATCGAAGAGTCTCGCCAAATCCGAGAGCGAAAATCCCTCGCAGAAGCCCTGGAGGACCCCGTCCTGGGCCACCAGCAACCGGCCGAGCGCCGGCGTGCAGCCCGCCAAGCGCGCGTTCGGCCGGCAGAAGACCGGCCGCGCTACGACGACACTTCGCGGCACGAAGCGCGCGTCCTGTTTTTTTTGCGCCAGCCGGCCCCGCACGACGCGCTCCCCTTCATTCATTGCAGCATCGATGGTCTCTCCCAGTAACGCGTGGACGCACAGAATGGCCTGGGCCTGGTTGAACTGTTCCTTCTCGTCGTTCGTGGGCCGGTACATCTGGAGGGGCGTGTGCACGCCGTATGCGCGTTCCAATGGTGAGGAGAGAATAATGCTCCCCAGTCCAATGACGAACTTGGACTCCTGGTCGGGTGCCGTGCCAATGACCACTTTACTGCCGACCTCCCACTCGTGCGAGTTGTCGATTTCGAGCTTGGTGGCGCCCTTCACAGCGGCCTTGGTCAATGTAGACGTGACGTCGGTCGGGCCGCCGTCCTTCCCCCTTGTGGGAGGAGGCTTCCTGGCCTTGGCGGGGGCCTTGCGTTTGGGGGGCGCGGCCTTGGGCAGTTTAAGCCCGACCTCCCGGTTCGACTGCGTCCGCGTCTTGCCGGCCTTGGCCTCGTGGAGCCGCTTCGCCAAATCATCGGCGAGTTTCTTGGTTTTCGCGAGTGCCTTCGACGAGGCCTCGAGCTCGCGTTTTTTGGCGAGGGCGAGCTTCTCCAGTTCCCGCAGGCGCGCCTCGACCTTGGGGTTCCCAGGCGTCTCGTTCTCCTTCTTCGCCGCTTGCTTCGTTGGCGGCACGAGCTTCGGCGCCTTGGTTCGTTTCGAAGAGGCCTTAATATGCTTCTCGGCGACGCGGCCGAGGGGCTTCTTTTTTGGAGCATCTTTCCTGCGCTTGGCTCGGTCCTTCAACGGACCGACGCAGCTCTCCAGCTCCAATAAACGCGCTCGTAGCGCGGCCTCGTCGAAGCCGCTGGCCATGGTCCACACGCCGCTCTCCACCTCTCGGAAGCCGAGCGCGTTCATCAGCTCCAGGCCGCCCGGCACGACCTTGAGCGTCGACTCGAAAACTTTAGAAGTGGCCTGGATGCGGCGTTTCCTGTCATCTTTGGGATCCTGGAGCACGTTCTTTACGTAGGTGATTGATAAATCGATCGCGCCGGCCCAGGCGTCGGGGTCTCCATCTAAAGCGTCGACCGCGCGGGACACCGCTGCTATATCAGGTACACCGGGCGTCACCAGGGCCAAGGAGCGCCCCGCCAGTTCGCTGCGGGCCGCTCGCAATTTTTCGAGCATCTCCTCGGGCACGCGGTCCCACCGCTTCCCATCGGGGTCCCGTAAGGCTAGCACGGCTCCATTCTCCTCCCCGCAAAACCCACACGCTTGGAGCAACGTCGTGCCGCCGGCGAGCTTCGTAAGCTTGGCGTCCTTCAACATCAGGCGCCAGTGCTTCGCTTCACTGGGCTCGTCGAGAATCTTCGAGAGCTTCGTGTGCACATAGTGACACACGTCCGCGACGTCCCGGGGCGTCGCCGACAGGCGCAGCACGCCCACCGCCGCCGCGATGGCGCCGTCGTCCCCCTCTTCATTACCTTTCTTCGCTTTCGCGTTCGCCGGAAGCGCGAACGACGACGCCACGGAGTGCAGGAAGTCGTCGAAGGACACAGCCCCGTCCTGGTCCAAATCTCTAGCTTTGATCCAGGCCGGGATGCCGAAGGCCTCTCTCCCATCTCGGGCAAAGGCCACCTTCAGGTCCTTGGGCGTGATCAACTGGTCCCCGTCCACGTCCAGGTTCTCGAAGGCCTTGCGGCACAGCTGCAGCTGGGCCTCCTGGACCTTGCCGCCCGATTTGAGCGCCTTCTCGAGCTCGGACGCGTCGCGCTTGTCGGCGCCCTTCTTCTTCGCCGGCTTCTCGGCTCGCGCCTTGCCCTTAGACTCTTTCTTGGCCTCCTTGCCCGGGCGCTTGTTCATGCGCTCGGCGAGCAACCGCTCCTTGTCTCCTATGCTCTTCTTCGCCGCAGGCTTCTGGTCATCACCCAGGGCCTGCAGCGCCTCATCAATATCCGCCAGCGCCCGGTGGAGGAAGGCCTTGGTCTCCTTGTCCAACTGCTGCATCTTGAAGGCCCGACTACCCTTCGAGGCGCCGGGCGCGTTCTCCTGGAGGCCCCTTCGCTCCAGGGCAAAGGTGGCGTCCGGGCCGTCCCGGTCGGGCTTGAAGCCCACGGCCTCCAGGAGGCGCGGCCCGCCCGCGTGGCGCGTGAGGCCGCGCTTTACCGCCGGGTTCGTGCCGCGCACCCTAAACACGCGTTGATCGCCGGGCGTCTTCAGCACGTTCGCGACGAGCCGCTTGGCCAAGTGTAACGCCTGGCGAAGGTCGTCCTCGCTCAGCCGGGCCTCCTGGAGATCTCGAACACAACCTTGGACCGAGGGGCAGCCGACCTCTTCCCCGAACGCGACCTCGATGTCTTTGAGGGCCCCTTCAAGCTTCATCTTGTCCTTGCCACAGACCAAGAACTCGCGCTTCGGCTTGCCCTCGACGACGCGCTGCGTGAAGCCGGACGCCTGGACCAGCTCCAGCCCGCCCCGTAACCGCCCGAGCTTGCTGGAAAACAACGGGTCGTCCGTCGCTATTCTCCCGCTCGTCTTCGCGTTGCCTTGCAGGGCGTCCTGGACGAGCTTGGCGGCGTATATTGCGGCGCCCCGGACTTCCGCAGGCGTGGCACCTAACCGGAGCTGGGCCATGGCGCTCGCGACGGTGGCTTCGCTCGAGGCGACCGCCTCGATCAGGTGGCCGGCGTGCGCGAAGAACTCGGCCAGCGAGAAGGGCGGCGGGCCCCGGGGGCTCCGGGACCGGTCCTTCTTCTTAGAAGAAGGGGACCGCGACCGCGACCGGTCGCGGCGCTTCTTCGGCGAGTCCCGCTTCTTCTTCTTCGGGTCATCCTTTGGATCGCCCCGGAACGCTTTGAGGACCTCCTCCCGCAGTTCCTTCAAGCCCTTGACGCCGGCCTCGTCTAAGAGCTTGGACGCCTCGTCCGCGCCCAGCTGGCCCTCGTCGTCCACGTCGCACGCTTCGAAGGCGTCCCGCACCCTGCGCACGGCCTCCTGCACGGCCGCGGGGCGCCCGACGCAGAGCCGCCGGACCAGCCCCGCGTGCTGTAAAGGCGTCCCCTCCCAGCGCTGCTCCGCGAAGATCACGGAGGCCACCTCCGCCAGGCTGCGGAGGCACCCGCTGCCGCCCTCGATGGCCTTGCCCGGCGGCTTGAGCAGAGAGAGCGTCGTCCCGAGGCGGTCGTCCTCCTCGGGCATGATCCCGTCCTTGATGAAGAGGGCGTGGTAGGCGCCGACCACTTCCGGGAAGCTCAGGAAGTCGTCTGGCAATACACCGGAGTCGCGCAAACACGCGGCGAAGCGGGCCGGCGCGACGTCGTAGCCCACGTCCCGAAAGACGAGGCGCGCGTCCCTCGCCGGCACGCCGCTCCGCACTTGTCCTAGGACCGCGACGGTCCCTCGCGCCTGGACGTGGGGCGCGGCCCGCCGCTTGAACGCCTGTTCCAGTTCTAAGAGCCGCTTCCGTCCCAGTGTACGGGCCCACTCGGACACGATGGAGTTCTCGTCGGCGAACAGGGCCGGCTCCTGGCGCGGATCGCGTTCTCGGACGTCGCTCGCGACGGATTGAGACGACGGGCTGTGGAAGATGCCCGCGAAGCACTTGCAGAACTCCACAAAAGATAACGTGCGTCGCGCGCGGACCCGCGTGCTCCGCGTCCGTAACCACACCAAGACATCCTTGCGCGCGGCGACGCGCCGCAGGGCCGTAAAGGCCGTCAAACAATCGTCTACGTCCAGTTCTCCTTCCTTCATGGAATCGGCTGCGGAAAAGGCGTCTTTGAGGCCCTTCACCAGCTCTTGCCCGAGCAACGCCTCCACGCCCCGAACTTCGTCCTTCTTCATGCTCGTCTTGAGCAGGGGCGCCCTGCCCGCCTTGCCTTGTCTCACATGATGGTCCTTCGCTAAACATTCCAGACATTCCCAGGAGGACGCGCGCTTGAGGCCCGGCGCGCTCTTGGGCATCCTTAATCTCTCCTCGGGCACGGACTCAAGCTCCGTGCCGTCGTCGAGCACCAGATCGACCTCCCCGTCCCGGCCGATGCGCTGGATGCGGCCCGGCAGCCACTTGCCCATCAGGAGCGCTTCGCAGGGCTGGCCCGCATTGCTCTCGAAAGTCGTGTCCTCGGGCGACTTGCTTCGCTCCCTTCTCGGTGGTGAGCGGCTGCGGTCGTCGCGCCGCCGCGGGGAGGGGGACCGGCCCCGCGGCATTGTTGGGTGTTAGAACTGCACGAAACGCTGCCCCGGCACCGATGCGGCACTGCTGCTGGCCGTGCGCAAGGCAGCGACCGTGCGTTGGAGGCAGCGGCCGGACGCGCGCGCCGGTCAACCGCGTACCAGCCTAAAAACTTAAACCGGAAGCTCCGGCGGCGCACGACGGAGGGGTCTCGCCGGGGCCAGCGGCCCCTGCGGCACGGCTCCAGGACTCCGGGTGGACTGAAGACGAGCCGGCGAATAACGGGCGGGTATTGCAGGCTGCGCAGCGCTATAAAATTACAGGGCTGCGTAAACTCGCGGGGACCGCTGCCCGGCCAGACCATGGCCTTCTCGGACATGCGGGCCCTCGCGGCTCTGGAATCGCCCCCCCGGACGGCCGCCCCCTACCGCATCGAGGACATCAATTGCCTCGCCTTCCCCAAGGGCAAAGCGCCCCGGTGCGAGGCCACGGGCGCGCCGGCCCGGGTGCAGTGCGTCACGGAGCACATCACGCTCTTTTACGCGAGTCGCGACGCGGCGGAGGAGGCCTGGCACGGCATCATGCACAAGATCGCTCCGCTCTTAGGACCGCTCCGGGCGCCGCCGAACGTCATTGGATCCGAAGAGGACCGGAAGAAGCGCGAGTACACGATGGACATGTCCAAGAAGGCGCTCGTGGATCTATGCAGCCAGGAGGCCGACAAGTTTCTTGTGCAAGGGCGCTTCGAACTCGCATTACCGGGCGCCCAGCAGGAGCTCAAGTTCCTACGGGAGTTGTACGGCGGCGAGGCCATCGAATTGGTGGCCGGGTATCTTCGAATGGCCGAGGCCAATGTCGGTTTAGGACGGTTCCAGGCGGCGGAGCAGTTCCTGTCGATGGCCAATTGGTCAATTACGAAGAACCCGGACGCCTCCAATGCGTTGCGGTCCAAATTGCATAGGAACTTCGGGAAAGTGTATGCCGCGCGAGGTAAACTGGACGAAGCCCTGGACGAATTGGCCAAGGACATTTACTGTTCTTCTTTAGCCTCCGGTCCGGAGCACGTGGACTGCGCCCCAGGCTACTTCCACGCGGCCGGGGTGTTTTATGCCCAGCATCGGATCGAGCACGCCCTGGCTTTTTACGATAAGGTCGTGGACGCCTGGTACAAGTTCCTGGTGCAGTGTCGAGCGGACCCGGACGTCGGTCGGGATGTCGGCGAAGCGCCCCGGCGGGAGGCCGCGGACATGTTACGGAGAGTGCTCGCAACGAGAGCTAAATTACTAGGCGATGCGCACGTGGCCACGGGCGAGGCCAAGTACGCGCTGGGCCTGTTGCACCTCTTCAACGGCTCGGATCTACTTGAGGCAAGAGAGTTAGTGCGGGACGCCGCCGCGACCTATGCCAAGCACCTGGGCCCGGACCACGAAAAAACCAAGGACGTCTCTGACGTGCTTCACCGCATCCCCTCGGCGGACCCGTCGGCGCCGGACACGGGGCACTTAGCTCTGGCGCCGTCCACGGCCGGTCGTGATATGATGTCGACGGCCGGAAGTACGTTGCCCATGACGGCCGACGGCTTCGCCAGCGCCTTCCCGCTCCCGGCGGACATGAAGCGCGCCGCGACGCAGACGCCCATTCCTTTGCCGCCGTCCAGTCGCGGGCGGCCGCGCTCGTCGGGCTTCGACCCGCGGACGCCCCCGGCCGGGCCCGGGTAAGGCCCCTTTTCTAGGGTGGCTTGACAGGTTTTTGTTACGGTGCTAGGACTGGTGGGCGGAAATAGTGGGCGGAGCCCAAGAATCATCGCGCGGGTTTCGCTCCGCCGCCGTGCACGTGCGCCACCTCTACGCGCGTCACACAGCGTAGGGCTGCCTCATCATACCGCACGCGCATACAGGAACGCGCGCGTACCCCGCTGTGCATTTTCGTGGGCGTGGACGTATTCTAAAGGCCAATCCTTGCAAGAGTACCTTCTTCCAGCCGGCACACCATCCACGCCGCCGACGCGAGGCCCGTGAGGTCCGAACGCAGAGTACAGTATGGTCGACGAGCGCTGCACCAAGGCGCTGTGGGTCGCCTGGGATTTAGTTAAGCTCGCGCCGTCGACGGGATGGCTCATCATGTGCTGCTTCGCAATTCCGAGCTACGCCGCGATCGGCTGGGTCACGCCGGTCGTCTGCGCGGTCTTCTCGTCTGTTCTGGCCATCTGCGCGACGTACGACATCTTCCTCTTCCTCTCGCCGACCGTGTACACGCTGGTCGGCGGCAACGAGTCGAAGCTGAATTTGAACCAGAGCCGCGCGCGCTGCAAGGCCGCCGTGGCCGGGTTCTTTTTTGCGGCAAGTGCCTTTTTCTGCGTATTTTTCCTCTGCGTCGCGTATTTGGTGATCGAGCCGGAGGAGCGGGACCAGCCGTGCAATGGCAAGTGCGAGGACTGCGCCGAGGATCGAAACTGCAAGCGGTGGGTCCGGGACGTCGAGAAAAAACACGACATCGTTGCGATTTGCCCGCCGACCAAGGGCTCGGCGGACACCGACGCGACCTTTTCCTGCCTCGCTGACGGCTGGTGGATGCTTGTGACGTCGCTCATTGGATTCGTGTGGCTGGTCGCGGCGTTTTGTATTGTGCGGAAGGCGAGCCGCCGCGGCGACGGTGAGGCGAGCAGGTCGACGAAGCTCGTCTAGCGGCGACGGCGCGCTCTAACGGCGCGCGGGACGGCGGATCGACGGAGCTTGTCTAGAGGAGTAAGTTTTGGGTTTTGATATCTCGCCATACGCGCTTTGGAACCCTGTCTACGCCCCATCCGTGTCGAGCCGCGACCCGCACCATTAATTTTTTGAGGGCTCGTCAGTGGCATCAAATTGGGCACAGTGCTCGAACACGCAGCCGTAGCGGCAAAACAATTGCAAGCAATCGCCTAAAACTCACTCGCGCGACGCGTGCTGCATTTCTGGCGATGCTTCGCCTCCTCGCATCGCTGCTCCTCGGCTGTGCTGCGGCCTTGGTGCCGCTCCAACCCGCGCGGCAGCGGCTGCAAGCCCTTCGAAGCGATATTGTTGACGTGACGGAGTCCGCCGTGGTGGAGGCGGTCGAGACGATCGTAAGGGACGCGAACTCGCCGTACCCGTCCCTGGTCGAGAAGGTCGAGCTCTTCCTCGAGAAGCCGCTGGGAGGCGAGAACCAGTACCTGGTCAAGGGCCAGTTCGAGGTGCCCGGCGCGGCCGTCCTGTATTGTTTTGACGAGATCCGGGCCCAGGCCAAGGACAACTTGGCCGAGCCGGGCTTCCGGCCGGGCGAGATCCCGCCCTGGATCAAGACGCAGATGGTCGAGTTCAGCCTTACGTCTGTCATGGAGGACGTGGTCAAGTACGGCGTCGAGTGCGACGGCATGACGATCCTGGACGACACGGGGGCCGGCGAGGACCTGATCCGCTGGGACGAGGAGCCGGCGCTCGAGGCCAAGTCGTTCGTCCTGGGCTCCAGCTACACCTTCCACGCCGCGTTCAACGCCACCCTGCCCGTCGCGCCGGTGCTCGGCGAAGCGGTGACGGTCGCGCAGCTCTACAAGCTGGACGACGCGGCCACAGCGCGCGCCGCCAAGGTCCTGGCGATTAAGGGCAAGGTGCCGAACCTCATGACCCCGGGCTCGGGCGCCGGCGGCGGCACGAAGAAGAAGAAGTCCGCGCCGAAGAAGAAAAAGGGGAAGACGGCGGGTAAGAAGAAGCGATAGGTCCCTCTAGTGCTGGGAAGTCTCTCTCGAGACGAAATGCAATGCCCCCTCAGCATCCCACTAGCTTGCCCCGAAGTTATGCAAAGTAGCCTTGTGCCACAGCACTGCGCAATCGGCCCGGCGCCGGCGCCGCTGGGAACATGACCATGCAGTACACCCCAACGCGCACGCCACCGCGACGCGATTGCTTGGCGGCGGCCGTCTCCGCAGCGGATAAGGGCTCGGCCCTACGGCGACGGGCAGCCGAGGATGCGGCGGTGGAGGGCGCCTTGCGCCGGAGGGCCTTGCCGGTGGTCGCGCACGACGGCGTGGACCTCGTCGTGACGAGGCACCTGCATGACGCGGAATGCAGGACGCGCCTGCACGAGGCCGAGGTCGCGGGGCGCGCGGAGCCGGCGGAGGCCGCGCGCCGGGAAGAACGCGACGGGACGCCCGCGCGCCGAGTCGCCGATACGCCGGTGGAAGTCCTCTCGGACTCGTCGTACCGGACTTTGTCCTCGTCCGAAGAAGACGCGGACGAGGACGAGCGCGAGGCCGCGGAGCCGCAGGGCTGGGCAGCCTGGCGGCACGCGGACGAGCGCGAGGAGCCCGAGGCCGCGGAGCCGCAGGGCTGGCCCCAGCTGATCTGCCCCTGGGCGGTCTGGCGGCAGTAGCGAGGGCGCGCTAACAACATATACTACAACTTAGTCCTCCAGGGGCACGCGCCCCCAGCCGGCCGCGACGACGGCCCCCACGATGGCGAGCCATATCATGCCCGCGGCGGGCACCGCGGCGGCGGCGGGGCCTAGATGTTCGCGCGCGAGGACCGCGGCGAGCGTCGGGCTCTTGACGAGCGTCTCGATGGCGACGGTGCGCGGCACGGCGCCGCAAAGGCCCGAGGCCTTTGCGAGCTCGAGGGCGAGCGCCGCGGCGAGGAGGGGCATGCATATGACGCCGACGTGCGCGCGCCAGGACGAGGCGCCGTACGCCGCCGCCGCGCCGCCGGCGACGAGCAACGACGTGGAAATGATACCGGCCGGCGCGCAGAATGGTCGCAGGCGCTCCGTGACGCGCGGGAAGAACGCCGCGGTCAGCACGCCCGCGCCGAGCGGCGCCAGGACGAGGGATGACGTGCTCGCGAGGATCGCCGCCTGCGCGATGACAAGTGAGTCTACGCCACCATGCCGTCGCCGGAGGACGCGGGGCGCGTACGCCGTCGACCGCGACCGTCGACCGCAGGAGGCGTGACGCCAACCACGGCGTGGCGAGGCAGCCGAGCAGTGTTGTTGATGTCGTGAGGACCACGGAGAGCGCGGCGTCGCCGCCACCCAACAAGGCACAAAGGTTCGACGCCTGGCCGCCACTCACGCAGCCCAGCAGCAAGAGTCCCGCGCGCGCGTCGGCCTCGAGGCCGAGCGCCGCGGCGCAGGCCAGGGACGCGAGCGGCGCGATCCCGAAGCAGCAGACCGCGTTGACGGCGAGCGCCCGCGGCGACTTCGAGGCGCGTTTCAGGTCGCTCGGCGTGAGGGTCAGGCCCATGGAGACCATCAGGAGCGCCAGGCCGCGCCGGAACGCCGCCTTCGTGCCGAGGGACGCCGCCACCGTCTGAGGCGCGGCGCGGCCGAGCGCCGCGGCGGCCACGGTCAGCACGGGGAAGAGGAGGGCATTCGGACGCGCGTCGGCCGTGGTCGGTGTCGTCGGCGCGGCGATAGCGCGGTGCACATGCGTGATCCGCAGCGGCCGCAGCGGCGTGCGGAGCGCTTGCGTCTGCGTGGTGACGAGCAGGAGGAGGCGTAGCATCGTGCTGCCAGAGTCCTTGCTGCAGTGGCAGTCACGCCTTGTGCGCGGCGCGCTCAGGCGTGTCTGCTGCGTGATGGCCCAAGTGCTCCCCTGCACTTTGTGTGCTCGGTGTCAAGGAACTGGCAGCGGTCGTTCTCACAATTCTCGTAGAGTGTTTGTGCTGCTCCTGTCGCCGTTGTTCAATTTCTGTGCGCCGAGAGGCGATTTGTCACTCTGGAGAGCTCTGGAGCTGCAAACTTGTGAGAGGCGGCTTAGTGGCGACATCGCTGGCAAGCGCTAGCGACTTTGGGAACGGCCGCGGTCGTCGCACGAGTGCACGAACTGCTGCCGCGCAGGGTCCCGAACCCGCGGCACGCCGTCGCGGCAGCAGCACCAACCCCTCCAGCGCTGGCCAGGCAGCAGGAGCGCACTACCGACGCGAGACGCTATGCGGCGCGTAGCCACGCACCTGCGCCGCGCCGCCGTCCGCCGCTTCGCGACGCGGTCGCCGTACGTTGTCCTCGGCGTCGACCGCGGCGCCGGCGAGCGCGACATCAAAAATGCGTTCCGGGCGCTCGCGAAGCGGCTGCACCCGGACACGCGGGATAGTGACGCGGCGGGCGACCTGGGCGAGGTGCTCGAGGCCTATGCGGCCTTGACGGACCGGCACTTCGACGTCGGGGATCTGGTCGCGGCCTCGGTCGAGATCTTCTCCGTCAACGAATTACGGAACGACGGCCGCCACGACGTGCACGACGTCCACTTAGTGCTGGAGCAGGACATGTTGGAGGGGGGGAGCGGTGCGGCGGAAGCGACGGACGACGACGAGACGCGCGCCATGGTCGGGGCCGACGGCCGGGTCGCTCTCATGTGCGCCGAGTGGGACGGCGTCGTGGACGTCAAGCGGGCGCTGGAGGCGCGGTTCGCGGACGACTGGGGCCTGGCGGGGCGGCCGCGCGACCGCGACGACTGCTTCGTCGGCTGGGAGCTCGTCCACGGCGAGACGCCGCTCTCGACGCACTTCTTCATCGGGGACTACGGCCTCAAGCGCGGCGACGTCGTGCACGCGGTCGTGCGGCGGTGGGGGTAAGTTTTGTGTTTGTTGTCACTTTTTTTGACGCGGCGCGCAGAGAGCTCAGAGCTGCGCAAGAAGGAACACAGGCGTGGAGTCTGGCATAAATATGGATAATTACAGCGGGACGAGCGCCGACTACGCTAAAACGCGGGGCTCGAAATCCTTTCTTCGGGGCGACCGCGCTTAGTTGTGCGTGATCGGGTAGAAGAAGTGGTGGTCGCACGAGTCGACGCACGAGTGGCACATGGCGC
>Ga0302122_10000311_pt1 | contig 29171 bp, 21 predicted proteins | sample CB21_SCM_MG_FD_203115 | JGI IMG/M metagenome (GOLD analysis project Ga0302122, IMG submission 203115) | Marine microbial communities from Western Arctic Ocean, Canada - CB21_SCM | ecosystem: Environmental > Aquatic > Marine > Oceanic | place: Canada: Western Arctic Ocean | collected 2017-09-28 | reverse complement strand
GGATTGAGTGGAAAGCCTGAAGACGTTGACGCTGCCAGGAGTACAGCGGAAAAGCTCCCACAACTGGCTCGTGTCGGAGGAATGGATCTCGCTCTGAGCGTCATACCTGTAGCCAATCCTGATGTTCTGTCGGGGCAAGAACACACGGATCCAGAATCTAACCCGGGCCCGGCGCACGGGTATCCCCCGGAGGACGGATTCTTTGGAGATTCATTGAATCCTGAGGCACGCTATCTGTGGCGCTGGATCAGCCTTTCAGCGCCGGACTTCGTGCTGGAAGTTGAAGAGGGTGAATCCGTGTCCTGGGAGGCGAACGCGGCGGCTACGGTTCCAGGGAGGATGCTGGATGCCGCGGACGCGGCTCCAACCGACTCACTGATAGCAGCCTTAGGGATCGGAGAACCAAGTGGACTGCCGTCGATCCCGGCGTTTCGTCTCACGACCACTGCTGAGGCACTTGAGAGTGAACTTGCTCGACTTGTATCTGCTATAGCTGCCTTTGCGTGCAAGTCGCCTTCCAGACAGGCACTTGAGACCAGGAGAGATCGCTCTCCTATGGAGGTAGCCCGGCTGCTGGGCCGGACATACGGCTATGTTCTTGATCCTGTGATCTACACACAGGGCGTCGCAATCAGCGGTCGGTTGCGGCTCGCTGAATTGGAAAACGAGGCTGGTTGGGGAGAACCCGATACGACGCCGTCTGATGTAACGACTCTCATAGAGAACTATGCCTCGGGCCAAAAGGCTGCGTTCGATGACTCGCCCGGAGGATCGCAACTTGCGGGCCTTGTCTGGTGCGATGAACTATCAGCGGCTACGGACGATCCCCGGTATACGACGATGTTGATAGCTGCCGCTGATCGATATCGATCGGATGGCCCCGGAATGCCCCCGCCGCCTTCGGACGACAATTTCCGTACTGAAGACATGTTCTTCACTTCGGCCATTCTCGGCCGGGCCTTTGCGGAGTCCGGGAAGACCGATTACATCGACATGGCGGCGCGATTCCTAGCGGATGCAGATACCCAGAAGGATGACGGGCTGTTCATGCACTGCCAGGGTGCTGACTGGAACTGGGGGCGGTCGAACGGATTCGCTGCTATGGGCTTTTCAGAGCTGCTCACCTATATGCCGGAGAGCCATGAGCTGCGGCCGGGCTTACTTGAGGCGTACGTCAGGCACCTTGAAGCGATGCTTCCCCTCCAGCAGCCAGACGGAACCTGGCTCCAGGTGCTGGACTATCCGGGGTCGTATCACGAGATGAGCGTCACCTGCATGGTCGGGTACGCCATCGCCCGGGGAATCCGACTGGGTTGGCTGGGAGACGGCTTTCGGCAGGCTCTTGAGCATGCCTGGTATGCGGCGGCGGAGCGGATCGATAACGATGGTGGGTTGGTAGATGTGTGTACCGGAACCGGCGTACAGACAAGCACAAAAGAGTATCTGGACCGGCCCGCTGAGTTCGGATTTGACCACCGTGGCGGGTCAATGGCGCTTTGGTTCGCAGTTGAGGTAGAACGACTTCGCCGGAGCGAGGCGGTTCAGGGTTAGGATTGTCCGTCCGCAATATCCGAGGATTTCCCGAGAAGCGCCTGCGCACTTCAGGCCAGATAGCCCTTTCACGTTCTGAAATAGGAGACACGCGTTGACCGATGCCGCTAACCGGCCTGTGACATTTGACCTTCCCGGACCCGAGTACGAGGAGGCCACGTGGATTCATAACGAGCATGGTGCAGCGTCTTCGCCCCAGCTGACCCAGACCGTCGCGATTCTGGTTCCCATGATGGGTGCGTCAAATGATGAGGGCGGGCTACCGGAGCGGTTAAACGTCAACAGTTTCGGATACACACGCGCCGCCAAATGGCCGCCGGAGTCGACTCTCTCGCCGCACCTGGACGACACCAGTGTGCCGGAGGACGACTCGAACCTCCTGGACTGGCGAGAACGGTGCCTTCCCGTCGTAGATGAGGTAGTCGCCGAGATCGATGCTTTCGATCCTGATGCGGTCGTCGCTGGCGGATGGAGAGACGCCGTAGTAGCCCATCAAACACGAATATCTGAGGCCATGCGACTGGTGCACGAATCGGCCGTGTTCCATGCACAGATTTTGGGCGAAACCTTTGTGGGTCGTTACATCGTGGAGTTTGGCGCCGATAAGCAGGCAGAAGGACTGGCCTTGTTGCAGGGCTTCCCCAATATCTCTACTACCCGGGCAGCGGAGTTCTGGGACCTGGGGCGGATCGCTCGCAGGTCTAACGCTGTGCTGTCTGCGATTACCTCGGGTGAACTGCCGTCGGGAAGCAGTGCCGACGAGGTTGAGTTCAGAGATGGCTTTGAGTTGGCGATTGACAAGTACGGTCACGTCAACCCGCTGGTGATGGAGGACACGCCGACCTGGCGCGAAGACTTCTCTATGCCGCTATCCATCATCCTGCAGTATTCGACCGAAGACGATGATCGAAGTCCACGCGTGGTTGAGAAGGCGGCCGTAATACGCCGGGAAGAACTGGTATCTGCTCTTGTCGCTGCCGCTCGTACATCAACCGCTGCGGCCGACCTGGTCAGGATCCTGCCGTACGGCCAGCACATCGGCCCGGTGACAGAGGACCACAACCTCCTTGCCGACCAACGGATATTGAACGCCTCCCGGATGCGTTGGTTGAAGGTCGGCGAAATGCTGTGTGGCAAGGGCGCATTGGAGCAGGCCGGCGATGTCTTTTATTACGAGATCGACGAACTCTTGGAGTTGCTTGAATCCGGTGCAGCAATAGATCCGGGGTTGGTGAGTTCAAGGAAATCGCAACTCGCTTTATGGCGGACTGTTATCGCTCCGTCCGTGCTCGGCAAGGGAGCACAGAGCGAACAGTCGGATTCCGAGGAGATCGTTGTGACGGGGATGGCCGCTTCTGCGGGAACTTACACGGGCCGGGCGCGGGTCATCACGGTGGTCACGGAAGCGGACAGGCTGGAAGAGGGAGACGTGCTGGTCTGTGATCTGACGACGCCCCCGTGGACGCCTTACTTTGCTGTTGCCGGTGCACTGGTTACCAACATCGGGTCGGTGCTGGCACACGGCGCAATCGTGGCACGTGAGTTCGGCATACCGGCTGTCGTCGGCACCGGGAACGGGACGACCCTGATTCCAGATGGCGCAACCGTGACGGTGGACGGTTCTACCGGGACCGTAACGGTGGTTAGGGACTAGAGGGTGCAGGTGCGATGTTGCACATCGCACCCTTCGAGAACCTCAGGGTGGGTACGGGCTGATTCCAGCCTGTCATCGTAGGGGCGGTGCTTGCCCCGCCCAGGCCTGGCGTACGAAAACGTTCAGAGCGTGGGCGCAGCGAGCATAACTAGCCCACCTTCGGCATGACCTCGTTCTTGAGCAACGACATCGATCCGTGCCACGCCTCGTACGGGTCCCATTCATGACCCATTGCTAGAAGCGTCCCGAATTCGCCGATTTCGCCAACAAGATCATTCAGCTTCTGAGCCACTTCATCCACGCTTCCAACGATGAAAACGTTGTCGACCAGATACTCAACCGTCACATCTGAATCAGCCATGTTCGGGTCGTTCTTCATGATGCTCAGCATCCCGCCTTTGCCGAGTAGGCGAAGGAAGTAGTCCCTGAAGTCGCGGCCAAGGATGCCGTTAATTGCTATCTCACGCGCCTCGGCGGTCGTCTCGGCGACGAACACCTCGCGCGCAACGCGCCACTCAGACAATCGTGGTTCCAGACCACCCTCGCGTGCGCCCTGTTCGATCGCCTCACGGTGCGTCTTCAACAGCACCGGCGGCGTCAGGTTGATGCTCATCGGGATCCACCCGCGGTTGCCCGCCATCTTGAGAGTGGACGAGTACGGAGTGACGCCCGCGACACCTATTGGCGGGTGAGGCTTCTGATAAGGGCGCATGTGGGTTCTTAGCCCGATATCTTTCTGCGGCTCCGGGACGCGGAACTTCCACCACTCAGTCTCCCAAACGCCGGGTTGGGGATCATCCCAGAGCTTCAGAATCGTCTCGATCGCGGCCGCAGTGTACGCCCGATTGTCCAATGACGGATTCTCTCCGCCGTAGTCGAAAACCTCGGTGTCTCCGTCGAAACTGCCTATGCCTACGCCCCAGTTGAAACGTCCTTCGGCCATGTGGTCCAGCTGCGCGATTCGCTGGGCAAGAACAAAGGGATTGTGGTTGGGCATACAGGTCACACCGGTGCCGAGGCGGATGTTCTTGGTGAGCGCTAACGCCTGTGCGATGAACAGCTCGGGAGAGGGAATGTTCTCCCACTCGGCGGTGAAGTGCTCGCCGATCCAGGCTTCTGAATAACCAAGCCCGTCCAGCTTGATGATCTGGTCCAGATCAGACTTCAGGGTCTCCGTCAGGTTTGAACCCGGCGGGTGAAGCGGCATCGTGAAAAAACCGAGATCCATCGTTTGTCTCCCGATCGGAAAAAGTCCGACCATTCTCGTGGTGTTTGAATCGAACCAAGCGCGGCAGCGGCAGCGTAACGGCGGGAAGGTGGCACAGCAAGCGGCGACGGCGTCCCCCGCTCAGGGTGATCGCGTGATAATTTAGCCTCACTTCCCTACAACATGATTACTTGAAAGGTTCCAGATGGCGCAACTCGCGATATCGACCGTACACGAGGACAACGACCGGGTTCGAGTTACCGAGTGGCTATTCGCTCCCGGAACCGAGACGGGGAACCATGTTCATGAGCTGGATTACACCGTCGTGCCACTGCTCACCGGAACGCTGACGATCGTCTCAGCGGACGGCGAAGCCGAGAACAGCATCAGCTACGGGGTGCCGTATTTCAGGCGGGCCGGGGCCGAGCACAACGTGATCAACCGAAGCAGAATCGCTGTCTCGTTCATGGAGATCGAAATTAAGTAGAGGCAGCTCACGTTCGGTGTCGCGGCTGGCGTCGCGTCTGGGCATCACCAACAGATTAAGGGAGAACTCAATGCACCATGCCATAAACCACGTACATCTCCGATCCAACGATGCCGAGGCGTCGGCAGCCTGGTACACCGAACACTTCGGCGCGAAGTTTCTGAACAAGCGTGAAGTGATGCCGGGCACGTTCACGATCACCATGGATACGGGAAGCCCGGTGCGACTCAACATCTCGTCCCAGAGGCCGGGCGAGTCGCAAGAACGCGCCGTCCCTGAAATTAATCGGCTGGGCCTAGAGCACTACGGGTTCGAAACGAACGATATAGCGGCCGATATCGCCCACTTTGAATCTGCGGGCGTCCGCATCGTGTTGCCAATTACCGATGTCGGCAGTGGTTCAAAGATCGCGTATATCGAAGGCCCAGATGACGTGGTGATAGAGCTGGTGCAGCCCGGCGGGTAGTTGGGGCAGGGTTCCGGGCCAGAAGGACAGTGCCCTGAGGTTCTCGAAGGGCCGGATAGTGCGATAACGCGCTGGACTCATGGACGACTGACAAGTCGTCCATGTACCCCTCACCCGACCGGCAGAAGGTTGGGGTGAGTCCGTCATACCGAGCGTAAGCCGAGGTATCTCCACCGGCACGCTGTTAAGCAGACAAAGCCGATTTGCCGAAGACTTTGGAAACCTCCCTTACCCTTCATGTAACTAGGCCTCTCCCACAGATATAGGGGCACATGCACTTGCCCCTGCGTCTACCTAATCGAAGGTGATCACCATCTTGCCGCTGGTTTGCTTGTCGAAGTATTCGTAGGCCTCGACGGTGTCTTCGATGTTGACTCTTTGCTCGATTAGAGATGCCATCGGGATGTTGTGGTCTGCGATGAAGTTGGCGCAGTCCTCCATGCCGAACTTGCTTACGGTCCACGACCCGTACATCGTCAGGTGTCGATGGATGATGTCCGGCGTGGCGTCGTAACTGGCGTCGCCGCGCTCGCCCACAAGAGCAGTTCGCCCGAACACACGGCACGCCTGTGCAGCCTGCTTGCGGGTCGGTCCCGCCCCAACAGCCTCAAGCGACGCGTGTGCGCCCTCGCCGCCGGTGAGTTCCCGTATCGCCTCTACCGAGTCCACGTTACCGGCGTTCACCGTCTCCCAGGCTCCGGCCTTCTTCGCCAGATCAAGGCGGTCGTCCGAGAGATCGACCGCAATCACGCGAGCGCCCATCGCTGCCGCCAGCATCGTTCCCGCAACACCGACCGGGCCCTGTCCGAAGATGGCAATGATGTCGCGTCCCGAGACCTGCATCTTTTCAAGGGCCAGCCATGCAGTGCTAGTCCCGCAGGCGATCATCGAACCCACGTCGTAATCGATAGCGTCCGGCATCGGTACGAGGGTCGATTCGTGGACCACCACGTACTCGCCATGCCCTCCGTGAGCGGAACCGCCGTAATACTTCGTCCACGGACCCGGGTTGGAACAGAGCTGCTGGTAGCCCTCCCGGCAGAATCGGCAATTCCCGCAACCGACATAGTGATGGATCATCGCCCGGTCGCCGACCTTCGCGTTCGTCACGCCAGGACCGAGTTGGACGACCTCGCCGCACGGCTCGTGTCCGGGGCGATTCTCTGTGTTGATCTCTGCTGCCGGAGACCGGTAGGCGTGGAGGTCACTGCCGCACATGCCTGACGCACGTGTCTTAAGTAGTACCTCGTTCGGGCCGGGTTCGACATCGGGGAAGTCGGTTACTTCGGCCTTGCGGTCTCCCAGGAATCGTGCGCCTCGCATGGGGAACTCCGTTGTGCTCGGTTTTGGTTATTGGGGCGCCATATGTGAAGGACGCCATGTGCCGCGGGAGTATATGACGCTTGGATCATAGTTAAGCCCCGAAATCGTGAGGAATTTCGATATCATTCGCGTTCCGAATCCAACGAACGCCGCCCAGTGCACTCCCAGTGCAATCAAGGAGACACCAATGACTGAGCTGCTTTACAACACGGACGCATACATGCGCGAGTGTGATGCGACAGTCACCGAGGTGACAGAGACGGGCGTGATCCTTGACCGCACCGTGTTCTACCCGGGCGGTGGAGGTCAGCCAAACGATATCGGCGGGATGCTGTCCACCGACGGTTCTGAGATCGAAGTGAGCAAGGTGTCCGGCAGAGGCGGGGTGATCGTTCACACGGTCCCGGAGGGCAGTCTGTCGGTCGGCGACACGGTGACGTGCCGAATCGATTGGGCCTTACGCCACAGCCTTATGCGCACGCACACCGCACTTCATATCCTCTGTGGGGTTGTGTTTCGTGACTACGGTGCTCAGGTGACCGGCGGCAATATGACTCCTCTGGCCGGCCGCATGGATTTTGAGTTCGAAAACATGAGCGCCGAGCTAACCGAGGAGATCGAATCCGCTATCAACAAAGAAGTAGCGGAAAACCGATCCATAGAGGTCAATATCCTGCCCCGGGCTGAGGCCTTCGCTATCCCGGACTTGATTCGCACCAAAATCAACCTCCTTCCGGAGGGTATTGAGGAAGTGCGTACGATCAATATTCATGGCCTTGACCTGCAGGCTGACGGCGGAACACACGTCGCATCCACCGCCGAGGTGGGGCATATCAATATAGTTGGCCACCAGAGCAAAGGTCGAATCAACAAAAGAATCCGCATAGAAGTGACCGACTAAGGGGTACACTTGGCCGCCGAACCCTGCTTTGACGCGCGTATGCGTGCGTTGAGACGATCGACATACCGACCGCAAAAAGCCGTATTTAGTTCAGAATCTCCCGAACGTAAGCCGAAGAAACCCAGAGGAATCTAAGGACCGCCACGGAATGACAACTACGTTTAGCTATGAAGGCCGATTCTCCGACGACTCAGTCGAGACGATCACGGCACACCCGACCCACGCAAAGTACGACTTTGGTACTGCGTACCCGCCGCCCGAGACGGCACCGCTGAATGAGCTTGTCGAGGGCCTGATCGCAGGCCTGAAGCGTGAGGGTCAGGACCTGGTCTACTACCCGGACACGAACGGTAACCTCGCTCTTCGCGAGTTCACTGCGAAGAAGCTTGAGGCTGACCGTGGCTTCTCCGTCGACCCGGAAGATGTATTCATCTGCGCCGGTTCCGGCGAGGCGAACTACGGCCTGATCCAGGCGCTGACCGACCCGGGCAGCACCGTCGTGACGGAACGATTTGTATACAGCGGAACTCTTGGTCAGCTTCGCAACGCTGGTTGCAACGTGGTTGGTTCGCCGATCGACGACGACGGCCTCATTCCGGAAGCACTGGACGAGCTGTTCACCAGTCTCACCGCTGCGGGAAACAAGCCCCGCATCCTCTACACCATCCCGGAGCACCAGAACCCGACAGGTTCGACGCTCCCGACGGGGCGACGTGAAGAGATCGTCGCCATCTGCCACAAGCACGGTATCCCGATAATCGAGGATGACTGCTACGTAGACCTCCGATTCCTTGGAGAGGCGCAGGAGTCTTTCCGAAAGATTGACGACTCGGGCATGGTGTCTCACGTCGCTTCTTACTCCAAGCTCCTCCTCCCAGGCCTCCGGCTCGGATACTTCATTGCCGACAAAGAAGTTCGAGAGCGAGCCATCGGCTTCCGAAGCTCCAGCGCAGCGAACCACTTCACATCGCTGGCCGTAGAGGGCTTCCTCAAGGAGCACATGCAGGAGCACAAGGACAACCTCTCCGCCTCGCTGCACGCAAAGCGAAACGCAATGGTGTCGTCCTTCGGCGAGCACTTCGGCGGAACCGGCGCCAAGTTGAGTGAGCCAGAAGGCGGCTGCTACACATGGCTGGAGATGCCGCTGGGTACTGACATGACCACACTCCGTGAGAAGGCATTTGAGGCCGGAGTTGGCTATCAGGCCGGGTCGATATTTGCTCCGAACGGCGACGGCGATAACTACGCCCGACTCTGCTTTGGCTACGAGTCGCCCGAGAAGAACCGTGATGGTATGGCGCTCCTGGCGCAGATCCTTGACGACAACGGCATGTTGAACGCCGCTCCCGGGAACTAAAGACACACACCTAAACGGGTCGCCCCTGTTAGTTCTTGGGCGACCCGCTTCGAGCCCGATCTACGTATCCACACCGTCGGGCATGCGATTTACCACATAGAGATGACTACGCCGGGGCAGACAGACCCCAGGAGATTTTCACCGGATGACCACCACGTTTAGCTACGAAGGCAAGTTCTCCGCACGGTCCAAAGAGACCGCCGTGTCCCACCCTCGTCACGCCACCTATGATTTCGCAGTAGCCTACCCGCCGCCCGAGACCGTGCCGTTTGACGGCCTGATTGAGGGCCTCAAGAAGGGTCTTGAACGCGAGGGACACGACCTCGTTTACTACACGGAGCGAAACGGTAACGAAGCGCTTCGCGAGTTCACGGCCCAGAAGCTTGCGAACGACCGCGGCATCACCACCACTCCGGACCAGGTTTTCATGACCGCCGGATCTGGTGAGGCAAACTTTGTCCTGATCAAGGCGCTGTCCAACCCGGGCGACACCGTTGTGACGGAACAGTTCGTCTACGGTGGAACGCTCAACCAGCTTCGCAACCACGGCATCAACGTCGTTGGCTCGCCGATCGACATGCAGGGCATCATCCCTGAGGCTCTTGATGAGACCTTCACCCGCCTGACGGCTGAGGGCAAGAAGCCGAAGTTCTTCTACACGATCCCGGAGCACCAGAACCCGACCGGCACGACGACGCCGACCTCACGCCGGAAGCAGGTCATCGACATCTGCCACCGACACGAGATTCCGATCCTTGAGGACGACTGCTACGTCGACCTCCGGTTCGATGGAGAGATGCAGGAGGCGTATGCCTCCTTGGACACCACCGGAATGGTGATGCACGTCGCTTCCTACTCCAAGCTGTTGGTTCCGGGACTACGCCTCGGCTACTTTGTAGCACCTGAAGCGGTGACGAACCGGGCCGTTGGATTCCGAAGCTCAGGCACGGCGAACCACTTCGCCTCGCTGGCGATCGAGGGTTACCTCTCGGAGAATCTCCAGGACCACAAGGACAATCTGACGGCATCTCTTGGAGCCAAGGCAAATGCAATGGTTGCCTCGCTTGGAGAGAATTTCGGCGGAACCGGCGCAAAGTGGGCGATCCCCCAGGGCGGTTGCTATACATGGCTGACCATGCCAGAAGATGTGCCTATCAGCGATCTTGTGGACGAGGCGTTTGACGCCGGAGTCGGCTACCTGCCGGGTGCCTCATTCGCACCTAACGGCGATGGCCAGAACAGCGCCCGCTTGTGCTTCGGTTACGAGACCCCGGAGAAGAACCGGGACGGTATCGCACGACTGGCAGAGTTCCTTGACAGCAAGGGGCACATGAAGTCTGCGTAATCGGACCTGCGACGGGTCTTAGCCGTCAATATGGTCTGGCAAAATGACCTGGATAGAACGCCGGCGGGTTGTCATTAAATCAATGAATCGTCGGCGTTCTCGCGTAATCCTGGTAACCAGATGTAGGGGCGGGCTTGTTCCGCTCACGGTTGTGTCGTTGTAGCGGCAGATCTGCGCTAGATGACTGTGGGAGTGTGACCGCCCGCCCTTCGAGAGCCTCAGGGTGGATTTCTTTCCTGCAGAGTGGGATTATCGCCTGAGAGTGGCATCTCGATGCACCAACGGACGGAGCTAGTTCCGCTGCATGCCCCGTCGATGGTCTTGCGTACCCTTTTCCATTACTGCCGCCTCAAACGCAGCGGCGGTCTCTTCAACCCCCGGGATCGCCTCTTTCAGGCGCTCGCTTAATGACGTTGCTTGCAGCACGCGTTGCGCTGTGGCGGGTCGATCCACCAGTAGGCTTCCCATTTTGTATCCCAGTTCCGCCGGGTCACTCGGGATGTCAGGGTTTGCGCGCCATTCACCCCTGACGTGCATGAGCATTGCCCGCGCATATCGGGTCGTCGCCGTCCGGGCGCGCTCTAACAATTCGGGGTCGATCTGTTGTGCGGTTGGCTCGTCTATGGAATTGACCTCACCGACCAGATAGGGAAGCGAGCGGTCCAGATCGGTAATCCGCACGCGCTGCTGTCCGAGCGCAATCAGTGGCACCACCGCATCGCTTCGATCGCCCACTTCCTCGATTTTAGCGACAGTTGCAACCTCGTGAGGAGTCGCCTCGCCTCTCACTTCAACGCCATCCTGTATAAGCGCTATGACAAATCGACCGTCACCGGCCATGCAATCGTCCAGCATCTGCTTGTACCTGGGTTCGAAGATGCGCAGCGGTAGCTTATAGCCGGGGAAAAGGACGGTGTTTAGAGGGAAGATTGGCAAATTTGGCATCGAGATAATTCTAGCGTGACAGACAGTGCGTCCGCAGGAATAGAAGAACGAAGTGTCGTGATAAACTCACGCCCCGATTTCAAACTTAAAATCAAGCACCTCTGGAGCCACCAAACCATGTCCGACGCCGTTACCGACCAGGTTGCAGAGGCTCTACCCGGTCTGATCGAGTTACGTCGTGACCTCCATGAGAATCCGGAACTGGGTTTCTACGAGACCCGTACGGCTGGAATCATTGCCGATCGACTAAATGCCGCCGGGATGACGGTGAAGGCGGAGGTCGGCGGAACGGGCGTAGTTGGGGTGCTGGAAAGCGGCCGACCGGGGCCGACGCTGATGATCCGGGCGGACATCGACGCTCTACCGGTTTTAGAGCTAACCGATCTGCCCTTCGCCTCGACCAACGGTAGCATGCACGCGTGCGGTCACGATGGTCACATCACGATGGCGCTTGGCGCTGCCGAGTTGCTGGCGGGTCGGGCGGACGATCTGTCCGGCAAGGTTGTATTTGTATTTCAACCGGCAGAGGAGTTCGTAGAGGGCGCAAAGGCGATGATCGCCGATGACGTCATGATCGATCACTCGCCGGACCGTGTCATCGGTCTGCACCTGTGGAACCAGTACGACACCGGATTCGTGGGCGTGAATCAGGCGACGGTGTTCGCAAGCGCCGACCAGTTCGAACTCACGATCACGGGGAAGGGCGGGCACGGCGCACTGCCACACACCGCCATCGACCCGGTGGCGATCACCGCACAGGTGGTCACGGCGTTGCAGACCGTGGTCAGCCGTGAGATTGCGCCCAACGCAATGGGGGTGGTCACACTCGGACAGGTTATAGGCGGAAGCGCACCGAACGTGATCGCTGACTTCGTGACAATCAAGGGCACGATTCGCGCGTTTACCGCGGATATCCGTGACCAGATTATTGCCGCCGTTCAGCGGATATCGAATGGCGTTGCTGAGACGATGCGGGGTAGCGCTGAGTTCAAGTTGCTGAACGGCGCTCCGCCGGTCGTGAACGACCCTGAGGTGGCGTCGTGGGTGGCGAGCATCGCCGAACAGGTTCCGGGCGTCGACAAGGTCGGTGCGCATGAAGAGGTTCCGGTCGGCGATGACATGGCAGAGTTCATCAACCGCGCTCCGGGAACTTACTTCCTGCTGGGCGCGGGTGATCCGAAACGACCGCCGCACCACAACGCCCGGTTTGTGTTCGACGAAGAGTGCATCCCGATCGGCATAGAGATCTTCGCCCGGGCTGCGCTCGACTACCTTGGATAGTTGGGTAATCGCCCTGCATTGTTAGCCTCGTAATCCGGTGTCCTGATGGGAGAGAACCTTGTCGCGAATCTTCGACATCGCCGACAACTACATAGATCGAATCTCCGAGTTGCAGCCGATCGTCGCAACCTATTTCGGCGTTCCCGGCCATGAGACCGAGATGCCCGACAACTCGCCTGCCGGTGACGCGGCTGGGGCGGAGCTTGATCGCTCCACACTGACTGATCTGAACGCGGCCGAGCCTGAGAACGATCGAGATCGACTGGCTCGTGAGGTGATGGTTGAGGAGCTTGAGATAGGGCTTGAGTCCTACGACGCCGGCGAGCAATACCGGGGCATGAATATCCTCCACAGCCCGTTCCAGAGCGCACGCCAGATATTTGATCTGATGGCTCGTGATTCGAAAGAAGACTGGGACAACATCGCCGCCCGAATGTCCAGAGTGCCGGACGCGCTTGGCAGCTATAGGGAGACGCTTGAAGAGGGCGTCGGCAAGGGCCAGACAACAACCCGCCGCCAGGTGGTTGGCGTGATCGAGCAGGCGAAGGTCTACAGCGGGGCAGGCGGAAACCCGTCCTTCTTTGATGGCCTAATTACGGCGTTTGATGGAACGGACATCGGCGATGGCGCGCTACGAGAGCGACTGACCAACGCTGCAAAAGACGCATCGGAAGCCTTTGCAAACTTCGGGTCGTTCCTGAGTGATGAGCACATCGAGGCGACGCCGGACCGCGACGGGGTGGGACGTGAACGATATGAGCTGAAAGCACGCTCTTATCTGGGAGCGCAAATCGACTTTGAAGAGACCTACGCGTGGGGCTGGGAACAGGTGCGCTGGGCGGAGTCGGAGATGGCGATTACGGCCGACAAAATCATCCCCGGCGGAAACTTCCTCGATGCCAAGAAGTTGCTGGACGAAGATCCGGCCCGATCCATCGAAGAACAAGACGCGTTCAGGGCGTGGATGCAGGATCTGCAAGACCGGACCATAGACGAACTGGATGGCACGCACTTCGACATCGCCGACCCGGTCAAGACCGTCGAAGTGATGATCGCTCCTCCCGGCGGCGCTCTGGCGATGTACTACACAGGGCCGTCGGAAGACTTCTCTCGGCCGGGCAGGACCTGGTACCCGGTGCCGGAGGGCAAAGACAGATTCCCGCTCTGGGGCGAGGTGTCGATCGTCTATCACGAGGGTGTGCCCGGCCATCACTTTCAAATCGCCACGACTATCAGCCTCGGCGACCGACTATCTCGTTTTCAGAAGCTTGCCGCGGGCACATCGGGGTACGTAGAGGGCTGGGGGCTGTATGCCGAACGCCTTATGGGTGAGCTTGGTTATCTGGACAACCCTGACTACTACCTCGGGATGCTGGGATCACAGCTTTTCCGGTCTCAGCGGGTGGTCGTGGATATCGGCATGCACCTCGGGCTGCGTATTCCCGACGACTCCAGCTTCCATCCCGGAGAAGTGTGGACACCGGACCTGGCGCTGGCGTTCATGCAGCCGACATCGCCGTTTGGGCCGCAGTTCATGGTTAGCGAGATCGACCGTTATCTGGGGATGCCGGGACAGGCGATCAGCTACAAGGTAGGCGAACGCTACTGGCTGGATGCACGCGAGCAGGCCAAGTCCAAGGCCGGAGCAGGGTTCGACTTGAAGGATTGGCACAATAAGGCGCTGAACCTGGGACCGATGGGGCTGGCTCAGATGCAGCGGGAGATGACCGCGGGGTAGGGGGGCAAATAAGGCTCATTAGTACATTAAAAAATCTATCGTCATCCCGATCCTTCCGGCACCGGAGAGACGAGGGATCTTTACCGACAGGCCGTTAAGCAAGTGGATATCGTTGGCCCGAGACCTCGAGCCTCCCTCACCCCAGCCCTCTCGACACGTGGGGCGACGGACGGGAAATGACTTCGGCAGGCCGAGGCAAGTCCACATCGAACGGCAGGTAGCCCATGATTTCCAGATGATCGTCGTGAAAGAAGGTCTCGGCATGAAGCCGGTCCAGCACTGCACTCGGTGCGTCGGGGACGGTTGCATCGTTGGGGTAGGCGTCTCGGGGACGAGCAGGCGATCAACACACCAGCAGATGCGCTTGCCAGAACTATAAGTGTTCTGTTCATAGTCGCTCCCTCCTCGCCATCCCTGTTCGACTCAACGCTGACGGGCCATCGTTCCTCAAGGCACGCCCCTCTGACTAGACAACGGCGTCCGTCCTCAACCCGTTCCCAGCTCCTCCCGAACACGCTGCGCCAACGTGTCCGCCGCGGCATCATCCAGGTGGAGCGGATTCACTATGAGCGTGCCCTGTGCCAGTTTCCCGTGGCCCGCGTAAACCGGCGGGCTTCCTGCTCGAAGTGACGCACATATTTCGAAAGCGCTTTTGCCAACCGCGTCTTCGTCTACGGTTATTTCCAGTAGCGGGTACGACTCGCCGTCACCGCGATCATGGAGCGTGCATGTGACCGGTGAATCTGACAGTACGGAGGCGATCCGCTCCAAACGCGATCGGTACCCTGCGACCTCCTCGTCGTAGGCTCCGGCGGCGAACAGCTTCAGTGCCGTGAGTAGGCCGACGATCTCCTCCTTGGAGACTTTATGGGCGCGCCCGATGCCGTGCCGCGGCGGACCGCCCTCGAAACGCTCGATGTCCACCAGGTCTTTCGGTGGGTCCCAGAGCACGGGGTGATCGTCCATATCGACAAGCTGTGAGAAGGCCGGGCCGACCAGCTCCCGGCGTCCGGCCAGTATCCCGGTAGACTGCGGGCCGCGGATCGACTTACCGCCGCTGAAGGCTATGAGGTCGGCCCCGGTCGCAGGGATGTCGATCAGATTTGATCGCGGCGGCAACTCGGCCGCGGCGTCCACGAGAACCGGCAGACCGTGTTTGTGCGCCCGGGCTACTACCTCGACAAGCGGTGGTTCGGAGTCCGACGTGAAGACGTATAGCACGCCGACAGTGTTGGGACCGAACGCCGCTTCGTACTCCCACGGCTCAGTCCGACGAACCCCTGCCCCGGGGACGATCTCGTTAAAGCCTACTTCGACCAGTCGCGCACCAGCGGCACGTACGGCGTGGTCGTATCCAGAGCGTTGCTCACGTGCGACCACGAACTCGTTCGGAAACCCGTCGGTGTGTGGCAGCGATTCCATGCGGCCCCGGTCCCAGCCGGTCATGATCGCCGCCGCACCGAGCGTCAGCGCAGAAGCCGCGCCTGCGGTTACGATCCCCGCCTCAACGCCGGTAGTCGATGCGATATCTCTTGAGGCTTTTGCCTGAAGAACTTCGATCGGAACGGACCCGGCGGCCGCCTCGGTCATGGCGTCCAGTACTTCCCGGGGCATCGGCGCTCCGCCGAGCCGGGTGACGGACCCGGAAGCGTTGATGATCGGTGTCAGTCCAAGGTCTTCGTAGACGCCCATCCTGGCTCCGTTCATGTCGCCCGTCTGCACTCGTAAGTATCAGGCGGGAATCTCATTTAATAGTTGGGGCAGTATTATAGGTTTGATATCAGGCACCGACGCGACGCCTTGAGTCGACTCACGAACCGCCTTTAATTCGAGGATATTTTCATTGCTCTGCCCAGTAGAAGGATCAGAACTCCAGCACGCCAAGCTCCGAGGCCTGCAAGTAGATCGCTGCCCGGAGTGTGACGGAGAATTTCTGGACAACGATCAGCTGGCCGAGCTAGAAGACCAGGTATTCGATCACGATATCCCCAAAGGCACGATCCATTTCGGGGATCACGAGGTCGAGCACGCCTGCCCGCACTGCAGCAAGCAGATGCTCAGGTTCCGATACCGGGGTTGGCCGCTGGAGATCGAGCGTTGCCCGGACGAAGAGGGTTACTGGCTGGATAAGGGTGAAGAGAAGCACATCCGTGACTATCTGAAAGAGCGGAAGTCCCGTCTCTCAAGAGCAAGTTCAGCCGAGGCCAGTTTCGACCGATGGCGTCGGGGCGGCGGCGGCGGGATCATTCAGAAGATCAAGAACATCTTCAAGTAAGGGCCAGGTGGAGGCCCGGCTGGGCGGATATTTTTACGGCGTCCACTTTGGATGGTGGGTTCGCGTGCGACTGGGTGTTGTAGGGGCGGGGCTTGCCCCACCCGTTGGGTCTTGACGCCGGTAAAACGCGCTGGCGTCGTGCCGCTCTGCAAACGGCAGACCCCTCACTCTTCGTGTACGCCGGCCTCTCACGACAGGGACAGGGGGTTAAAGTTCACGCACTTCAAACCCAATCGGTATCGCTGCTCCGTAGGTTTGCAAATGCAACGCCACATATAATCTCCGTGAATCGGCGTGCCGGGCGTGACATATTTCGTTGCCGCTCTGATTGGCACCGCCATTGCCGGAGGGCGAATTGCGAGACCTGTTCGGGAACCCATCTGATGGATCGTTCCTGGCGTGGGTGGCCGATGAGGGCATCTGGGCCGGGCTGCTTGCTCTAGCCGCCATAGTCGTCTGGTTCATACTCCGCATATTCCTTCACCGCTTGCTCCGATCCGCCGCAACTGCGCTTGAAGACCAGGGTATTGGCCACGTGAACGGCCGCATACAGACGCTCGTGCTTTTCCTTACCGAAGGCCCGATGTTGCTGATCCTGGTAGGAGTCCCATTCGGGCTATTGATCGCCAACGTCCTCGACCAGGACGTCGCTCCTATCTGGGAGGCCATTGGCAATGGTCTCCTGTCGGTCGGCGACGATATTCGGCCGCGAATTATTCCGATCTTCGTCATATGGGGCATCGCCTACATCGCCATCCGGCTTTTGAGGCGCTTGATCCCAACGGCTATGGGTCGTCTGGTGCTGACCGAGGGCGAAGATCCCGGGCTGCCCAACTCGTCGAGTAACCGTGCGCAGGAACTTCGTGCGCAGACGCTATCCGGCGTGATCGTTTACGCGCTGACAATCCTTGTATGGGCCATCGCAATATTCTCCGTGCTGTCCGAGATCGGCGTGCCGATAGGCCCGATGATCGCCGGTTTTGGCATCGCAGGAATCGCCGTCGGCTTTGGCGCTCAGTCGATGGTCAAAGACATGATCGCCGGGTTCTTCATCGTTGCAGAGAACCAGTACCGCACGGGTGACGTCGTATCTATTGCCGGAATCGCCGGTTCCGTGGAGAGCATCAACCTTCGACGGACCGTACTGCGAGACCTGGACGGCAAAGTACACGTGGTCCCAAACGGCGAGATTAGCGTTGCATCAAACTACACCAAGTTTTGGTCACGAATAAACCTGAACGTTGGCGTGGCATACAAAGAAAACATGGACCACGTGTTTGACATCCTGAACGAAATTGGAATGGAGCTGTCAGGCGAGGACTACTGGGCGGAGAAGATCATCGACCCGCCGCAAGTTCTCCGGATAGATTCTTTCGACGACTCGCAGATCACCATCAAGATGCTCGGCGTCTGCCGTCCTCTGACGCAGTGGGAGATTGCGGGCGAATTACGTAAGCGCATCAAAGACAGGTTCGACGCAGAGGGCATCGAAATACCGTTCCCGCATCAGACCATCTACTGGGGCGTTGGGGCGCATCCCTCAAAGGGCAACCAGGGCGATGAGGACGTGCATGCGGATGCCGAGATGCTGAGCGATCTGGACATGTCGGAAGATGAGCGTCGTGAGGCGCTCAGAGAGTCGACCCTCACGGCAGAGGTCGAGCGCCGAAGTCGCCCGAACCCGCGGTCGTTGGAACGGTTGTCGGAGCTGGACGATATCTCGCGCCAGATCAGACAACGCTCACGGCCCGCGTACCTGAACAACGATGACGACGACGAGGAGCATCGCACGAATCCGCGTTCGTCTGAAAGAATGGCAGAGCTGGACCGCCTGGCACTTGAACACTCTTCCGAGCGCAGAAAAGTGGATCCGGACGATGTCGCCAAAGACGATGGCGAGGGCTAACTGGTCGGCATCTCAGTGTGGACGTGATCGGCGTTGGCTGGGGCATTGTGGGACGTCTGCGAGAACTCGTATCAGAGGCCAGCCCTGGTCAACTAATGCATGGTGTGAGGATTGACGGGGTGAATGTTGGGGCTTCTCCGCGCGAGCGTTTCATGTTCCTACGTACGCCTCTACGAAACGACGGCGTCGGTGTGTGAGGGAGGTGGATGTCATGGTGAGGGCGTATTCGGCGGGGTTGTTAGTCGCCCCACGTCCAGATCCAAGTAGATCGCTGGTCAGTGGACGAGTTTCACAGATTAAACCCCAACGGCAAGGCCCTCAGGTTCGTTGCCGTGGTTATTGGTTCCGCGAGTTCCCGAACGGAATGCCAGCATAAAAACGATCACAATGTTGACGAGTGGAATGAACAGTTAATTTTCGGCCCGCTCTGTGTGACCCGGCTAACGGCGGAACTCCTGAGGCGGACCTAGCTCCCGTTGGCCGCGTTCCTGACCGTCCAGAATAGGCTCGCCTATGAACACGTCGCCGTTCCTGATCTTCAGGTTGAAGCCGCAATCAGGGTTCGAGCACACCCACGCCTTGTAGTGGACCGCTGCACCATGCGCTCCAAAGTCGGACAGGGGCAGCAGGTCACCGGTGTCACAGGACCGACAATTTAGATATTCAGGCACTTCGTTCACCGTCTCCTCTACTGTGCTCATGTTGTGGGACCGATGGTACATCCATGGCGGGACTCCCGCGGGTCGAATTGGCACAGGGACTTCTCGGTCAAGGTGCCCCTGGCCTCGGTACGGGATCGTGGCTACGAAGCCGAAGTCGCGTCCCTGAAACCTTGGATACCCTCGCGTGCCAACCCGGCCAATAAGGCGTAGTCAGCCCCGTAGTTGATCATCAAGAAGCCTTCATCCAGTCGTTTTTGGATGTCCGCCGGAGTGCGTGCGCTGATGCCCATCGCTACCCCGGTCCGGTTCCCGACCTCGATCATCTTCCTACCCACGGCTTCAATGTCAGGATGGGTCCTTACGAGCGGGTCATAACCGAGTGCCGCCCCTAAATCGGCAGGCCCTATAGAGATCGCATCGATTCCAGGGACCGAACATATCTCTTCGAGATTTTCGACCGCTTCAACAGTTTCAAGAATCAACGTGACCAGAATGTTTTCGTTGGCCCTCGCGAAATAATCTGGCTCATGTGCCGTATAGCCAGAGGCCCGCATTGGCCCCCAACTACGTATTCCCTCCGGCGGGTAGCGCGTGAACGATACGATTCTCTGGGCTTCTTCCGCGGTCTTAATCATCGGGACTTTCACACCGAGCGCACTGATGTCCAATGCACGTTGGATTGGAACCTGGTCGTGTGAGGGAACGCGGACGAGAGGTATTGCTTCGGTGGTTTCTATGGCCCTGACCATCGTCTCGACTTCCGCTGCATCCAGCCCGTTGTGCTCAGTTTCAATCAAGAGCCACTCGAACCCGTGGTGACCAAATAGCTCCGCCACGTTAGGGCTTTCCAAGCCAAGGAAAACACCGATTGACGGTTCTCCACGTCGCAGTTTGTCCCGGACATAGTTGTTTCTCATGCGCGCCAATGGTCAACTCCCAGGGTCCGGTATTTAAAGGTCCCGAACGTCGTCCCACGATCATACAGACGTACTTGGCGTCAAGCGAAATCTGCGGCCTAGTACCTCCACCACCAGCTTCCCGATCCAAATAAGGTCTACCCCGGTACCCCCACCTTTGTTACCACGCACCACTACTGGACCCATACACCGCTCGTTACGACCTGACTGACACATTCCACTATCGACGCCGACCGCGGAGCCGTATCGTCTTGCCATGTACGGAGCGCGCCAACGACCCTCGCACCTGATCTGCGGTCTCTGCCCTTCCATCACCGACACGACCTTCGCACTGCAGTTCCCGCACATGCTGATCATTCACGCCGTCCTCGACCATGACGTGAGCCTGGGGGACGTATCGCAGTCTCGGCGCGTCACTTCACCATCTGGGACTGTTGTCTGGCGGCTACCGGACAGGCGTGAGTTTGCGGTGCTGTGGCAGGTGACGGACTACCGGAGATGAGCGGAAGTGCACCCGGTTGATCCCTGGGCGCGAAACAACCCCTCCGGAGTGGGCAGTATTTGGTGTTGGTGTTACAGTCCCGACTAGACGGGAACTAGGTTCAAACTTCGCTAGGAGACAACATGCCTAACTTCATTATGAACATCGCTAGGATTACTAAACCGGGTCAAGAGGGTGCTCTTATTGCTTCCGCGGTTGAAACCCTCAATGGAGCTGATGCTCCAGGCAACGTTTCTTTCGATACGTCTTTCCCCGTTATGGCTGACCCCACCGTGACGAATGCATTGCTATTCGACTCGCTTTCGGATTTTGAAAAAGTCCAAGACGAAGTTATGAACGCTCCAGAACGCGCTGCACAGTACGCTTCGACGAATGCTCTTGCCGCGAAAGTCACCACGACCCTTTACAGGATTATTGACCCTGTTGAGCTTGGCCCAGATGACCAAGGTAGTATGCCGAAATATATGAGCCGTATAGGTCTTTTGGCCAAAAGGGGAGAGGCGTCTAACCTCCTTAACGTGGTACGTGAAATGCGCAGTAATCGTCCCGGCAGAAAGCCAATGATCAATATGGCAGTTCTCGGGAATCCTGACCTGGTACGAATTGTTGGTTTGTACCGTTCCCTTGAGGAGCTTGAAATGGAACAAGTGGAAATGAGGGAAAACGAGAATTACAAGACGGGACTTGGTCAAGTTGCCGGACTCACCACGATGGTCCGCCAAACACTAGCCAGGGTTGTACATTCGAAGCAGTAAGTCCTAGGTGGTTTATACGGGGTTGACCTGGCCCCTTAGGCGGAACCAGTCAATAAATTAGAGACTGGACGTTTGCAGACGGAGCACGCCAGCGACCCTCGCACCTGATCTGCGGCAGCCTCCGGTGTTCTATTCGTACAGACGCGAACTAGTGAGACTGTGGCAGGTGACGGACTACCGGAGCTGAGCGAAAGTGCGCCCGGGTTGCTGTCAAATCTGCTGTCAAACGAGAATCGGCCCCGGTAGCAATTACGCCGCCGAGGCCGGTTTTACGATTGTTTTCTTGGTGGGAAAGGCGGGACTCGAACCCGTACGTCGATTAAGACACATGCCCGTTAGACATGGTTCAGTTTGCGGTCGTTGACCACGAGGCTGACGTAAATGTCGCAGTTGATGGCAATGGCAATGTGTTGAGCTATGAGGAGCCTTTCACTCCGTGCCGAAAAGAACCCTGATTCGCCAGGTCCTCCCGGTGGTGAAGGACCTGGCGAATCAGGGTGACGGAGAACTCCCGCCACCTCCCGCCCCGGCCGATCATCAGGAGAACGTGGCGTGGTCCGTTGTGTGGGCGTTGATGTAGTCCCAGTCCAGTGGTACTCCCAGTCCCGGGAGGTCCGGGACAGTGACATTCCCGTTCTCGTCTATAGCGGTCAGGTTGTCGGCGTACCCGTTCAGGTAAACCGGGGGCTTCATGCCGGGATGTACCGGGTGCAGCAAACCCAGCTCGTAAAAGTTCGAGTTCCGCATCGCCGCCATGGCCTGTCTTCGTTCCGGCCCCGCCACATGAATCTCAAGGTCCATCCCGAAACCCTCTGCGGCGTGCGCAATCTTCATCAACCCGGTGATTCCGCCGTCGTGATCCGGGTCGCCCCGAACGAAGTCGGTCCCTCCTGCCACCAGAAAATCCACGTGCTGCTCAAGGCCACGAACGTGCTCCGTCTGGAGGATCGGCGTTTTGATCATCTCTCGCAGCTTCCTATGTGCGAACGCCGAGACGCCGCCGTCCCGGAACGGGTCTTCGTACCAGTAGTAACCCCACTCATCGCAGACCTTGCCCACCTTCACTGCGTCGCCAAAGGTCTCGTAGGTACAGACCGGATCAAGCATCAGCTCCATCTTCCCAGCCATCCGCTTACCCACCGTTGCGACCAGATCGATCTGCTTGTCCAGCGGTTGGCCCATCCACGGGTGAATCTTGAAGGCCGGGTAGCCAAGCTCAAAGCACTGCTCTGCAAAGTCGGCCATCGCCTCTGCGCTGGAAAGCCCTGCCGGGTCGAAGTCGGCTGCGTACGTGCTGGCGTAGCACGGCAGCACTGTCCGATACGTGCCCATCATCTGGTGTACCGGGACGTCGAATAGCTTCCCGGCGATGTCCCAGAGTGCGAGATCAAGCTGCGAGCGACCCATGCTGGCGTTTGCCGCGGCCGTGGCCTGTTTGGAGTCGTTGTAGAACATCTCACGGTCGAGAGCGTTCTTGCCGATCAGCAGCCTGGTAAGGCCCGGTATGGCGGCGTAATCAAGGGCGCTGCCGCCAAAGTACTCGCCAGTGATGCCGACGTCCGTATTGATGCGCAGCACATGAGCCTTGCGCCGCATAGTCGAGCCCTTCTCGTAAATAGGCAGCCCGATAACCGGCTCAGTCGTGAGGTCAGGAGTTTCAAACTCGATCACGTTGACTTCAACGCTGGTCACGATTGGTGAGTTCGTCATCTATGTTCGACTCCAGGTCGGGTGAATGTTTGGTCTCATTGCTGTCCCGGCTGGATCAAATCGTCCGGGCAGAAGAAGGGAGCGGTCGGTGCTAGCGTACTCTCGCATCGACCGCAAAATCGTGTTCACGTTATTCCTGAAATCCAGCGATGGGATAACGAATAAGTATGACCCTCCCTCTAGATAACCATTAAAGATAGCTTCGTCTCGATAAGACTCTTTCACGGTCATGCCGATATCAGGACCGGTTCGTCCGAGTGTGGAGCATTGGCACGCTGGAGGCAGGAATAAGCGAGATTGACGATGTATTTAACACCCCACTGCGTTAACTGTGACACAGAGATCAACCAGGATGACGGGTTTTCTTGCTGAGAGCCTCGGTCCTCAATTGTGCGGCGAAGCTGTTCGCGAATGGGAGGAGGACCAGATAACAGGGGCTGATTCGCGGACGCTACTGGAGCGTCTCGATTCCTCTCTGGGTCAGTGAAAAAATCTGCGGCACAGTACCTCCACTTAAAGTTTCCCGATCTAGTAACGAGTACCCCGTACCTTCGCTACCTCACGCCACTCCTGCTCCCGTACACCGCCCGCTGTGCCACGATTGACAGGATTCCCCTATGCCTGACGACCGCTGCGCCGTACCGTGCCGTTATGTACAGATCACGCCAGCGGCCCTCGCACCTGATCTGCTGTAGCCGGCTAGCGTCGCTGTCTGGGTTGCGTTGCCCGTCTCGACGTACTCGGAGACGAACTTCTGGCGACGGAGTGTGAGGGAGGTTGACCTCATCACCGGTGTGCTACTCATCGTCGCCTGTTTTTGCGATGCCTAGCTATATTGCATCCACCTTGGTAGGCCAGATGTATTCCATATCATCAGGCTCTGCCCAATTGAAATGACTGTAATACTCCGGGTCTTTACGAAGTAAGTTACTTCTATGGGTTGCATGAATATCACTACCAAGCCAAGGTGGATAAACAACTTCACCAACTGGCAGCATTTCCATGTTGTTTTTATAACCTCTGCCTATCCACTCCTCGATAATGGTGTTGGTATATAAGGCTAGGGCTTCACGATACCCAAGCCACATCTTTGCAGCAGGATGATTAGGCCACTGGCCTAGCCACAGCTGATAAGCCTCTACTCTCTGCTTGCCCAGTCTTCGATAGTCAAGGATTTGGGCCGATGTACTAAAGTTTTTGCTAGGTAGAAATGTTTGCATCAATTTCCTTGCAACTGAGCGCGAGCGAGCCGTGCTGTGGCAGGTGGAGGACTACCGGAGTTGAGTCGGAAGTGCGCCCGGGTTGCGTCGATGGTTAAATGACCGGGCCAACCCTGAAGAAGCACGCTAAGGAGAACTTTTTATGCTGTTCCACATTATCGCCCAACACGACCATATGACATGTGCCAGAGTTCAAAACGGCAAAGTGCTGCCCCGACAACCTGGGAAGCCGATGCCGTGGATGGACGGGAACGAACACGTAAAGGTAGTAGGCGTATGGGGATATCCCGTCGAGCACAAAGTTTTTGCTGTAATCGAGTCTGATTCATTCGAGGAAGTAACCAAACTTTTTGAGAGTCACCTCGCAATGGGTCCGGTAGAGGTTTTGCCAGTGAGGGCGATGTCATAGCGTCAGCGAGGAAGTAGACCTCTAGGACCTTCGCACTGCAGTTCCCGCACATGCTGATCATTCACGCCGTTCTGGACCATGACGTGAACTTGAAGGACGTAGCGCGATCTAGACGGGTAGTTGACCCTCGGGAACGGTTCTCTGGCGGCTACCGGACAGACAAGAGCTAGCGGTGCTGTGGCAGGTGACGGACTACCTGAGCTGAGCGAAAGTGCGCCCCGGTTGATGTCAAATCTGCTGTCAAACGAGAACCGACCCCGGTAGCAATTACGCCGCCGAGGCCGGTTTTACGATTGTTTTATTGGTGGGGAAGGCGGGACTCGAACCCGCATGTCGATTAGGATACATGCCCGTTAGGCATGGTCTCTGTAGTCCGTGCCACACCCACGCCAGAGGATCACCATGCCGCACCGCGTCTGTACCTGTACCTGTACCTGTACCTGTACTTGTATGTGTCGATGTCGATACTAACCCTCATTGCGGACGCACCAGCCTATTCCCGGTTGCGTCCCCTTCTACCCGGCCTGGCGTTCTCCGCCACGGTCGGGGTTTTTATTTATCTGGGGGACCGGGCACTCGATAACCCGTATTACGACGGGCTGCTGATAGCGCTGGTCTTCGGAATCGCCGTCAAGAACCTGACCCCTTCGGGCAACTGGCATCAAGCGGGGTCTAAATTCGCTGGTAAGAGCCTTCTTGAGTTCGCCGTAATGATCCTCGGCGCGAGTGTCTTCATGCCGGACATCATTCAGTCCGGAGTTGGACTACTCGGGCTCGTAGTCACCGGCGTGATTGGCAGCATGGCGCTGGCGTATTTCGTTGGGCACGTGCTACTGGGGTTGAGCCGGAAACTGTCCATTCTTGTCGGCGTTGGCAATTCGATATGCGGTAATTCGGCCATCGCCGTGATGGCTCCGGTGATTCGTGCCAGTCCGCAGGATGTGGGCGCAGCAATCGGTATCAGCGCGATTCTTGGAGCTGCACAGATACTTCTTTTGCAGCTACTTGTTCCGGTTTTCGGATTGAGCGATTACCACTACGGCATCGTTGCCGGGCTTGCCGTTTACGCCATGGCCCAGGTGTATTCGGCGGCGGCAGTGGTGAGCGAGACGTCTGCGTCCGTGGCCGTCGTCGTCAAGCTGAGCCGGGTATTTTTGCTCTCTCCAATGGTGATAGCGACACAGATAATTCAACGACGGAGCGGCGCACTGGAGACGATAACCGGTGGCCCTGGCAAAGAAGACGACACGGTCAAAGGCGGATTTCGCCTGACCGGAGTGACAGGGTTCGTGCCGTGGTTTTTGATCGGCTTCGCCGTCCTCTCAACGTTCCGGTCGTTCGACATCATCGGCGCAGAACTCGGCTCACATGTGCGTGACGCGTCCAAACTACTGTTCACCGTGGCAATGGTCGGAATCGGGCTAGGCGTCGATCTCCGGGCGATAGTCAGTGTCGGCCTGAAAGTAGCGGTTACTATCCTTGCCGTTCTCACCTTCATGATCGCACTAGGCATCATTGGCGGTTCATTCCTGAGTAACGTGTAACGTACATCCTTGGCTGGGTGAATCGCGTACTGGATCATCACCTGACATATGGCGACCGGCTCAGGTTCCTTGCGCAACACAACTCACTGATCCGTCTCTGCCGATAGAATGATTGCCCGGCGTGCTGGACTTGGCGCGCCCCCGAATACGACAGCCCACCAGACAGCCAGGCCAGACCCCACGTTTATGCCCGATTCACGTTCAATGCCGCGTAGTACGGACGAAATCCGCGAAGTGTTCCTCAAATATTTTGAGGCGCAGGATCACATGCGCATGCCCGCAGCTTCGTTGATCCCGGCGGGCGACCCCACGTTGCTGCTCACCAACTCCGGCATGGCACAGTTCAAGGCCTATTTTTCTGGCGAGAGCACTCCGCCGCACCCTCGCCTAACGACTTCGCAAAAGAGCTTCAGGACCACCGATATTGATGAGGTCGGGGACGCTACGCATCTGACTCTGTTTGAGATGCTTGGCAACTTCTCTTTTGGTGACTACTTCAAGAAAGAGGCCTGCGAATGGTCTCTGGACCTGATGGTGAACCATCTCGGGTTTGACCGAGAACGGATGTACATTACCGTCTACGAGGACGATGACGAGGCCGAACAGGTCTGGCTGGATCTGGGTATGCAGCCGGAGCGGATATATCGATTCGGTGACGAGGACAACTGGTGGGGACCGGCGGGCGCAGAAGGGCCATGTGGTCCGTGCAGCGAGTTGCACTACTACCGTGGCTCGCTGGACGACGTCCCTGCTCTGGACGATCCGATCCGACAGAACGGCTGGGGGCCCAATACCCACGACGATTTTCTCGAGGTCTACAACCTCGTATTCACGCAGTTCTACCGGGATATTGAAGGCAACGACAAGCCTCTCCCTAACAAGAACATCGACACCGGCATGGGACTGGAGAGGGCCGCTGCTGTACTCCAAGACGTTGGAACTCTTTACGACACGGACGTTTTCGTCCCGGTCATATCAAAGGTTGAAGAGCTAACAGGTCGAGAGTGGGGTGCAGACACAGGGATCGATCGCGCCATCGGTGCGATCGCCGAGCACGCGCGCTCTGCATCGTTTCTAATCGGCGATGGTGTAGTTCCCGGCAACACTGGCCGTGGCTACGTCCTGCGCCGGATCATCAGGCGCGCCATGCGATTCGGACTAGCGCTTGGAATCGAAGGACCCTTCATCGGGCAGGTCGCCGAAGTCGCAATGGACAAGATGTCCGACGTGTACCCGGAGTTGAGGGACAACCGACCTTTCATCCTCCGAGCCATGGAGATCGAAGAAGAGAGTTTCGCTCGAGCTATTGCACAGGGCACACGGGTGCTGGACGGCATGTTTGAGTACCGTGACGCCCATGGCTCTGCCCGGGACACGCTGGACGCTGCACTATCGGGAAACATCGACGCTGACGGTATCGCCGAGTTCTTGAAAGAACACGGTTTCGAATCGTTGGATGGTGAGGATTCTGCATCGGTTGGAAGGCGTTCGGCTTACGAAGCAATAAGTGACTCACTCACCGCCGTAGTTACTTCCGGCGACGAGACGGCGCGCCAGAGGGTTTTGAACTGGCAAACGATGGTTTCCGGCGCAGAGGCATTTTTGCTCTACGACACGTACGGGTTCCCGCCAGAGCTTGTTCGTGAGGACGCACTGGATCGATATGTGGAATCCACCGGCGAGTCCGCTCCGGAACTGGCCGGCGATGGCGAGGTAGACCGCCTCCTGGATCGCGTGGGGTTTGAGGAACAGATGGAGGCACAACGAGAGCGCGGGCGCGCATCTGGTGGCATGTTCGGCGGCGACACCGCGTCCCGTCGGGTTTACGAATCTCTTGGCGTCGACGACACACCGTTCCGTGGTTACGAAACACTCATCGTGGACACACAGGTCGTCGGCATTCTCAAGGATGGAGAGTCGACCCCGCAGGCCTCGGAAGGCGATGAGATAGAAATAATCCTCCAAGAGACGCCGTTTTACGCGGAGCGCGGTGGCCAGATGGGCGATGCAGGAACCGTGTCGGCTGATGGCGTGGAAGTGGAGATTACCGACACGCAGAACCCTTACTCCCACGTCAACGTTCACACGGCAGTGGTGGGCAAGGGGACGATCCACGTCGGCGACGCAATAACGGCAACCGTCAACGAAGAGCGACGTGAGCGAATTCGCCGCAATCACACGGCCACGCACCTGGTCCACTCGGCGCTGAGACAGGTTCTTGGTAGCCATGTTCGACAGACCGGCTCGCTGGTTGCGCCGGACCGACTGCGATTCGACTTTACACATGTGGCATCGATGACCCCTGACGAAGTTCGCCAGGTACAGGACATCGTGAACGACAAGATTCGCGAGAACCACGACGTCAACGTGGAGTACACCTCCTACCGAGAGGCGATCGACCGCGGCGCGCTGGCGTTCTTCGGGGACAAGTACGAGGCCGACGTTCGTACTATCCAAATCGACGCACCCTGGAGCTACGAGCTCTGCGGGGGCACGCACATGGCCCACACCGGCGGTATTGGCGCATTCTTCATAACGTCCGAGAGCGGAATTGGTTCCGGCACCCGAAGGCTTGAAGCGTTGACCGGGAAGGGTGCAGAGGAACACATGTGGGAGCGATTCGGTCTGCTTGCCGATCTCTCGTCCAAGCTCCGAACACCGGTACCGGACCTGAGTGCACGAATAGAAACACAGCTCGACGAGCTAGACGAGGCACGCCGGAACGTGGCGCGTCTTGAGCGAGAAGCGCTACTGGGTGGCGGTGGCGGTTCCGGGCCAAGCGCCGCGGAATCTGCTGTAGACGTCGACGGTACCAAAGTCGTCGTGATTCAAAAATCTGGCGTCAACGCCAAAGCGCTACGCGAACTCGGCGACCATTTGCGTGAGCAGCTTGGAAGCGGGATCGTCGTTGTCGGCGGAGAGCTAGAAGGCAAGCCCACGGTCATCACGATGGTCACAAAAGACCTTGTCGATCAAGGCCACAACGCCGGCGAGATAGTCAAAGGCATCGCACAGA
>Ga0302122_10000310_pt1 | contig 29208 bp, 23 predicted proteins | sample CB21_SCM_MG_FD_203115 | JGI IMG/M metagenome (GOLD analysis project Ga0302122, IMG submission 203115) | Marine microbial communities from Western Arctic Ocean, Canada - CB21_SCM | ecosystem: Environmental > Aquatic > Marine > Oceanic | place: Canada: Western Arctic Ocean | collected 2017-09-28 | reverse complement strand
TCAGTTCCTTCTTTCACTGTTGATGATGCTAGCAATGATGTCAATGCTGTGGCAGGAGTAACAATTACCGTTCCGGGTACTGCATATGTAATTGGTGACATCATCAGTTCAGGTTCTGTTGCTTCTATTGATCTTGTAGATGGAGGAACCGGATATACTGCAGGAAATTTGGTTTGGACTGGGGGTTCTTGTGACACCGATCCATCAGGAACCTATACAGTAGGAGGTGGAGGGACTATCGATTCGATTACCTTGAGTACTGGTGGAAATGGCTGTACTGGGACTTCAAGCGTTGATGGCGATGTAGGAGGGACTTCATCGTCTACAATAACTGTAGTAATGCATTCTTCCTTTGGATTTAGTGCCAAGGTCAAGACAGTAAACGCCGGTGGTGGGGTTACTGCGGTTGAGATGGTCAGTGCTGGACAGGGGCACACTTCCGCACCCAACATTTTCGTTGCTGAAGACACCGGTAGCGGTGCATCTCTCACCGCAGTTCTTGATAATGTTTTAACATGGAATATGACCAATAACGGTCAAGAAGTTCTGAAATTGACTCATATTTGGTTCGCTCTTGATGGAGCAGAGCCTGAGCAACTTTCAACTTCAACATACACGATTTGGGATTTCCCAAAGCATGAGCATCTTTTCCCAGGTGAATCTGTTATGGTCTCTTATGATCTAGATTCAGGAACACCTTCAAGGATTGCAGTTTCATCTATGGGTGGGCAGTCCGCTAAAGCAGTGACACAGAATGGTTGAGGTGAGATAATGGGAGATGGTGGAACAAGTTCAATGATAATGCTAGTTACGGCATTGGTTATTTCTAGCATTTCAAGCGTAGTTTTGATTAATTCTTGGTCCGGTATTGCTGATGTGATTGAGGAGCAAGGACGTAAGGCTGAGGCAGATTCGGCGACAGACGTTTCTTTGGCTGGTGATACCACAAATGTTGGTTATGTTACTGGAACAAGCAGGATAACCCTTTATTTCCAAAACACTGGTACCACTACTTTGGACAAAGATAAAACTGACATGGCGATTTACGTTGCAGGTGTTGCAGTTTCAATAACAGGCACTCCAGCGGTTGTTTCAGGAGCCGCTGAATGGTATGAAGGTGAACTATTGGAGGTAGTCGGGACGCATACAGGTACTGCTCATGCTAATGATGATGAGGTCATGATTTCGTTAACGGTTAGAAGCCATCCTATCAATGGAGTGATAGGTGGTGACACTTTGAACGAGGTTGTCCGTTTGGACGCATGAGGTGATTTGGATGGAAGCGAAACCGATCGAGGATGGTTTTCCCTTTGGAGTTGATCAGGATAGTCTTGCTGACACCTTGGGTGCTAAGATTCCAAATCGTTCAATCGGTATTCTATCAGGTGCTGTCGGTGCTGGGAAATCACTTATTTCTCAGCGCTTAATTCTTGGATTATTAGAGAATGGCGCGAAGGTAGTAGTAGTCACTACTGAATTAACTACACGCGGTTGGATTGAGCAAATGGATTCTATTGGCTACCACATTATTGATTACATTAGAAGTGGGAAATTATTGGTTATCTCGCGTTATGGTACAATGGCAGAACCAGTTCTAGACGTGAGCATCGCTGATGTTCTGAAGTCTGAAGCAATGAGTGAGGCAGATATAGTCTTCATTGATTCCGCTTCAAGTATTATGCCAGATATCATGGATTCAGCCGAGCGCTTTGAGATGTTGGATATGCTGCGTCGCTTTACCGCTGAGAATCGTAGTGTCATTTTAGGAATTGATGAAGATGAAATCGATCAGAAAACTGCTCGGGCTTTCAAGTCCTCTTCTGAAATATTGATTGATTTATCAGCTCAAATCGTCGGTGGTGCATTAAAACGCCAAATCAAAGTGACAAGATTCCTTCGGGCTGCAGGGCCGCTGCAGACCACTATCGGATGGAGAGTTGAGCCGTCCATGGGCTTCATTGTCGATATTACTGCAGTCAGTTGAGGAGGAATGTAAGATGATGCCGCCAGATGAAATGCCCGATATTGAACCGGGTGATTTAGAAGGATTGCTTCATGCTTACCCCCACGTTCGTGATTGGGTAAATGATTTTGAAGCAAGGTATGGAATAAGGCCAATTTACTATGGTCCCTTAGACAGAGATGCAAAGAAAGTAGTACCAATGAACTTAATTTATGTTACCAAACCACCGATTTTCGTTCACATATACATGCCTCCAGTCGAGGAAGAAGGTGGTGGCCAAACTTTGTGGTTCGGGCTTGAACCCCAATTAACTGAAGAAGATGAATTGCATCGCCGTCAACTTGTCGATACTTTGCTGTTGGAAGCACCAACTGCTGCATCATTCACTACAGATAGCGAATTCGAAAACATCCTGTCTGGAATGATTGATAGATTCACCGTTTTACACGAAGATGCACCTGCAGTTTCTCGTCAAGGTAAGGTGTGGGAAATTATGGGGATGGCGGATAACCGTATCCGCGTAGATAGAGAGCAAAGAGAAAGGCTTCGTTACACTATCACTCGTGACTTGGTGCGAAATGGTCCTCTTGAGACTTTACTTTCGGATGAGATGCTTGAAGATATTCATACCATCGGTCTAAAGCACGTCCACATGGATCACAAAGTATTCGGAATGGTTACTTCGAATATCCGTTTCCGAGACAGGGAGATACTTGGCCGATACTTGCGTTCAATGTCTGAAAGAATCGGCCGTCCAGTATCTGATAACAAACCGATTGTCGATGGTTCACTCCTCGATGGTAGTCGTATCAACATCATTTATTCAGACGACGTTTCAATGCTCGGCCCGTCATTCACTATTCGTAAATTCGCTGAGGAGACAATTTCTATTACACAATTGGTTGCTTGGGGAACCCTTAATTCAGATTTGGCTGCCTACATTTGGATTTGTCTTGAATATGGAATGTCTGTCATGGTGTCTGGAGAAACAGCATCTGGAAAGACTACCACACTGAATGCGATTCTTCCATTCATCGATCACAATGTCAAGATATACTCCGCAGAAGATACTGCTGAAGTTAAGGTTCGGCACAAAGTTTGGCAACGCTTAGTTACTCGCGCTTCTAAGAATGAAGATGCTCGTGTCGAGATGTTCGACCTGCTAAAGGCCGCTCTTAGAAGTAGGCCGAGGTACATAATCATCGGAGAAATTAGAGGTGTAGAAGGGGCAACAGCATTCCAAGCAATGCAGACTGGTCACCCTGTTATCGCTACTTTCCACGCATCTTCAATCGTTAAGATGATTCAGAGGTTTACTGGAGACCCAATCAATGTTCCAATGCGTTTCTTCGATAACTTGAACTTCGCAATTTTCCAAGAAGTAGTGGAGGCTCCAGGGGGAGGAATAGCCAGAAGAGTCACTGGAATCGACGAAATTATTGGCTACAATAAACATAGTGATGGGGTATTAACTCGTGGAATGTTCGAGTGGGATCCGGTTAAAGACAAACATTATTTCCGTGGAATGTTCCAATCACATTTGCTTGAAAACAAAATTGCACCTGCAGCAGGTTTTGCCAGTAAGCGTGATATTTACGATGAAATGATGAAGCGTTCTGCGGCTCTCCAGCGCATGGTAGACCGTAAATTAACACATTACGATGATGTTTTCGACCTCCTCGGGGTCTACTATAATCGTGGTTGGGATGCATTTTTAGATAGTGTCGAGAGTTGGGTTGCAGTATCTAGCGAATGAAAATTGTGAGGTGATTACATGAAGCGTATGCCGATATGGGAAATCGCCATTCGCAGATTGGATATGCCAACCTCTAGATTCCTGATATTCTATGTTGGCTCAGCTGCAGCGTCCGGATTTATTACAGCGGCATTGATGATGATTCTTGCCCCCAATTTATTCTTTGGGCCGATTGGATTCATTCTGTTATTCCTTCTACCGGTTTTGACTGGTGGTGCAGCAGTTTTTTACCCAATCCTTGAAGTTCAACGTTCAGCACTTCAAATTGAAAAAGAAATGCATATGTTCATAACAAGAATGGGTATTCTTTCGCTTGGAGAGATTGGTGCTCAGAGTATTTTCGATATTCTCCGTCAAATGACCGACTATGGTGAATTGGCAGCAGAAGTTCAGCGCATTGAAACGCTGGTCGATAAATGGCATACTAGTCTTCCTGAGGCAGCACGAATTGTCGGTCAGCAAAGCCCAAGCCCACTTTGGTCAGATTTTTTAGATCGCATGTCTTTCAGCATTGAAGCGGGTCAGAGAATTGATGAGTTCATGCGCTCAGAGCAAGAGACAATTGCCGAGAAATATAGCACTCTTTATGATACGCGTTTGGAAAAAGTAGATTCCCTAAAGGAAATCTATGTAGCATTGGTGTCTGCAGGTTTGTTTGGTCTAGTTATTGCAGGCATCCACTTGGTGTTGTTCCAAACAGGAGAAGCCGGCGGTGACCTCTTCACCATCTTAGGTAGGATGCGTTGGTTAATTTTAGCCTCCCTGCTTTTCGTCATATTACAAGTCGGAGCACTTTTCTCTTTTAGAGCTGCGATTCCAGATGATTTGATGTTTGCCCGCGATGAAATGATAACCCCATTCCGGCGGCTATTTTTTCAAACTTGGATAGTTTCTGGAATCGTCACCGGCATTTTATTGGTGGGGACAATAGTTGTGGTCATTTTATATATTGATGTTTTAATGTTGGAATGGGATAAATACGGTTTAATTTTGGCAGCAGTACCATTCACCCCATTGCTAATTCCTGCCTTTTTACAAAGAAGAGAGGAACATCAAGTTACACGACGGGATGAGTCATATCCTGGTTTCATTCGTGCATTGGGTGGTACGGCTCAAGCACGTTCAGCAGAACCGTCAGCCACAATCAAAGCCCTACGAGGGATTGATTTCGGTTTGCTTGATTTTGCGATTGAACGGTTAGAGAAAAGGCTTTCAACAAGAATAGACTCTGAACGCGCTTGGGATTACTTCTCTTCTGAAACAAATTCTGATGTTATCACTAGGTACAACCGAATTTACATTGAAGGTGCCCAGTCAAGCGGTCTTCCCGCTAATACTGCAGATCTGGTTAGTAAATCTGTAACCAGTCAACTTTCCTTGCGCAGAAGAAAGGCATTGTCAGCAGAGACAATGTTTGGAACAGCAATAGGATTACTCATCGCCACTGTCGCTAGCCTCAATGTTACAATTTCAATCATTAAACAACTTGGGAGTACAATTTCGGGTGTAGCCTCGAGATTAGGCGCAACTGACATTGATGCAATAGCCTCTGGGGGAGCAGGTTTTGGTCTCCCTGTTCTGGAGAATAATGCTGTTATTGATGAAAACATTCAAGCATTTAAGGTCACTATTTCACTTCTCATCATTCTAAAAATCATTACTCTTGGTGCTATTTCTACTCGCCTTCGCGGGGGTGGAATAACTTCCGCAATTGGACAAATGGTACAGATGACATGGTTAGCAGGTATAACCAGTCTTTTGGTTGCAATACTGATGGATGCCGCCCTAGGTACTTTCTCAGTCTCTGTTTAGGCCACATCAAGTAATCCAATTGCAAATAGGACATTCAGCGATGTCGTGATTTCTTGCAGGACAATATTCACGTCCAAAGAAAATCATTTGCAGGTGTCTGCGTTTCCATGAATCCTTCGTGAATACAGCCTTCAAGTCCTTTTCAGTTTGTGTGACATTTTTTGCTTTTGACAATCCCCACCTCCCCGCTAAGCGATGAATATGAGTGTCGACAGGAAAAGTTGGAACATCGAATGCTTGAGATAAGACTACTGAGGCAGTTTTGTGGCCAACTCCTGCTAAGGCTTCCAAGTCTTCCATATCACAAGGGACACCCCCTTCATGCTTCTCTAGTAATTGCTCGGCCATTCTGTGGATATTTTTGGCCTTGGTTGGAGCAAGGCCAATTTGGCGAATGCATTCTTGAATAGTTGATATCTCAAGGCCAGCCATCTTTTCAGGAGTATTGGCAAGTCCAAATAAAGTCGGAGTAACCTCATTCACTTTCTTGTCAGTGGATTGGGCTGAAAGTAATACTGCTACCAATAACGTATATGGGTCTTGATGGTCGAGTGGAGATGGAGTTTGAGGATATAATTCATCAAGAAGTTCTCCAATGATGTCGGCCTTCTCCTGCCTTTTCATTGAAAGTCCTCATGCATCAGCGGAGATGGAGTATTCTTCACCAGTTTTCCAGCCCAGCCACAAGCCAAGAGAAACTCCACCAAACGGTACCAGATTACAAGGCAGCCAAACAGCAACCTCCCAAGTATCCATTGATGAGCCCATCATCCACCAAATAATCAAGCCAAGAATTGTGGTTGGAAAGAATGCCAAAACTCCGAACATCAAGGCTCTGAGGGTGCGCATGAACAGAGCGTTGCGTCAGATGGTCATCAACTTTCAGTTGGCAAGTTGTTGCAACAAATCACTAGCGGATAAAGAATTGAGGACATTTTCAGCCTCCAACCAACCCTTGCGAGCGATGTCAACCCCATAGCGAATATCTGTTAGTCCTCGCAGGTCATGAGCATCGGGGTTTATCGAAACTGGAACTCCCAATTCCTTGGCACGCTTACACAATCGCCAGTCTAAATCAAGACGGTATGGAGATGCATTCAGTTCAACAATTTTGTTGGCTTCCATTTCTGACATCGCTTGGAGTACCGCATTCATGTCCACTTCATAGCCCTCTCTTCCTTGTAAAATCCGCCCAGTTGGATGGCCTAAAACTGTAGCAGAAGGATGTTCCATTACTCGAATTAATTCCTCAGTATTGGTGGATTCATCACGATTTTTCCACTTGGGTATTGCGTGCACACTAGCAACAACATAATCTAAGGAAGACAGAACATCATCAGAATAGTCAAGTTTTCCACCTTCTAAAACATCTGATTCCGTGCCATGGATTATAGTAAAATCAGAAAACTCCTCATTATAGGATTTGATTACTTGGCCTTGCTTTAGCAAATCTTCAGCCTCTAAGCCGTGGGCGATTTTCAAACTCTGAGAATGGTCGGCAATACCCAACCATTCCCAACCTAACTTTCTGGCTGCATCAACCATTTCTTCTAACGTAGCTTCACCGTCTGAAAGGGTTGTATGATTATGGAGACTTCCCCTAACATCCTTCAACTCCAGTAATTCAGGTAACTGCTGAACTTCCATTTCCCCCATGTCTTCACGCAACTCTGGAACCACGTAATCCATATCCAAATGACGATAGATATCTGCTTCAGTCTGGGCTGGAAGGCTAAATTTAGCGGCTTCCATCCCCTTTAATTCTCCAGCCAAGGCCACCGGAATTAGCCCAAATTCATTCAACTTTAGACCTCGATCAATTGCTCGTTGACGCAGCCTGACATTGTGCTCTTTTGAGCCGGTGAAATATGCCAAGGTAAAGGCAAACACTTCTGGGGTAACCAAGCGAATTTGAGCATCTATTGTCCCACTTGCTTCAAGTTGTTGATAATCGGCACCACCTATCGCATCCAAGACATTGTCATCGATATTTCCAAGCGAAAATTCTTCATCAAACAAACTCGCTTCAAGAATAAGACTGATTTTTGAATCGCCTGCTCCTTTTACATCAGCAATACCAGGTAAACTAAGAATGGCCCTAGAGACCTTTTCATGATTAACAGGCAATGCCGAGACAACCAAATCGAGGTCTCCAATAGTTTCTTTTCGACGTCGAGTAGAGCCTGCTAACTGGGCCTTGATTACACCATCGATTTGAGAAATACGTGATTCAAATGCTTCACCATATGCCAAGCCTACATTGAGTCTTCGGCGTGCTCTGAAACGGCTTAATAATTCGATTCCATCCAACATCCTCTGTTGTGATTTCTCGCCCAATCCTTTGAGTGGAGCAACATCTCCTGCCTCACAAGCGCTCTTCAAAGCGGTAGGGCTATCAATTCCCAATTCTTCATAGAGCATTTTTATTCTCTTTGGACCAAGCGCAGGGATTGCCAGCATCTCGATTAAACCGGCAGGAGTTTCATCATGTAATGATAACCAATCGTCGGCCCAACGACCCTCGTCAACCGCTTGAATAATGGCACTTCCTAAGCCCTTTCCAATTCCCTTCAAGTCCATTAAGCGACCGCTAGCCACTAATTCTCCAATGTCATCAGAGAGTCCTGAAATCAATCTTGAAGCATTTTGATATGAGCGGATACGGAATGGATTTGCCCCTTTTAATTCCAGTAATACACCGACTTGGTGGAGGGCAGCGGAAATCTGTGAGCGAGAAAAGTAGGGTGGACCGATAGGTCTGGGACGCGGCAACGACCATGCTCCTGACTTTACCAAATCATCCCCTCGGGTGTTGCTGGGTGTTGACCCTTCAATAATCATGTCATTCCGCCAATGTCATGGTTGGAGTGGAGTTGCTGGAGAGCATTGCCCAGATGTTCTGCGGTTTATCGCTCTTAGGCTTCATGTTTATCGCTACTGCATCTCGTTCTGAGAAGTTAGAATCCTTAGTTCAGTGGATAGTTGTCATCTGCAGTTTATGTGCTGCAATTATGCTGTTTTGGTTATGGGGTGCTGGGGGTACTATTTGGGGCTCAGAAGGAATGATTAGACCTCTTGCAGTCCTTTCTATTCTAATCGCCTTAGCAGCTCGTTTGAATCTCAAAGGTAAGCAACTGTCTCAAGGAATGAATCCCCATCAAATAATGAAAGAAAACCGCCAAGAGGAAGAATGATTGAACAAGGTTAGTTCATTCTGAATCCGAATTTTCATCAGCCATTTTTTGGTCGATAAATTGACGCATGAATTCTGGTAATTCACCATTGACGAAAACTACATCCTCGACAGGTTCCAATTTCTTCAATGAATAGTAGATTTGCATCGCCGTCATCGGGGTGGATGAACAACCGACACAACCTCCCTCAAGTGATATCATTATTATTCCGCCATCGGTATCGATGACATTGACAACACCATCGTGGGCATCGAGAATTTCCTGAACAGGACCGATCTCGGCCAGCACTTCTGCGGTGGTGATTACCATCTTTCTCATGTCATCCCCGCGGCTCTCTCATTTCAACCGTCGCTTGCATACCGAAAACAAGAAGAGGCCCAACAATAGCCCCTTAGCATGGTGGCGAGGCTAGTGATTCTCGACCTTCTGTGTGAAAAAGAGGTATATGGTCCGAAGGGCAATGCTGCTGCCTTAGAGTTTTTTGGTGAAGACGTGGAAGTTCTGGCCTTGACGCCTCAGGCCCCCGAACTTACAGGAAAGGGGGAATGGGATGGGGTTAGTTTCCAGAGAATCTCAATGCCAACCGATATTTCTTCATTTCTTAAACAGGGAATTAGTGCTCTCATCATCAGCGGCTCTCGTTCAAATATAACTCAGCCTGAAGAGTGGATGGAGGGGTGTGCAAAATTCATTCGTCAAGTCGTTGAATATGGTGTGCCAACTCTTGGAATTTGTTTCGGTCATCAACTTCTCGCCTATGCATTTGGCGGGGAATTAGAAAGACAACCTGAGAGTTTTGATGAGATTAGTAGCATTGAAATAATACGAACGGATAGACTATTCGAAGGTTGTTTTGATAGACCAAAACTCCTTTTCACACACCAAGACCAGGTTGTATTACTTCCTCAAAGATTGAAGTTACTAGCAAGCGCACCTCATGCACCAATAGCGGCTTTTCGCGTTCACACAGAAGGGGGAATATCAATGAAAGCATGGGGCGTACAATTCCATCCAGAGTCAACGCCGGAGATTTGTCGTTATGCTTCAGCGGTTGGAGATATGCCATTTGCAGAAGATGATAAGCGAATAGATGAATTATCGGGTTCCAAAATTTTGCAAAACTTTGCCCGACTGGCACTCAATAAAACACCGCGAGTGGTAGTACTCACTGGTGCCGGAATAAGCGAGGAATCAGGGATCAAAACTTTCCGTGATAATGACGGTTTGTGGGAGAATCACCGCTTAGAGGACGTTGCAAGCCCTCTGGCTTGGCAAAGGAATGCAGAAATGGTCTGGAGATTCTATCAAGCAAGGCGTAGTCAATTACTAGATGTTGAACCAAACTCTGCGCACTATGCCCTTGCTGAGTTAGAGAATAAAATAGATTCTTTTACTTTAATTACTCAAAATGTTGATGATTTGCATAGCCGTGCAGGCTCAAAAAATATGGTTCAGATGCATGGCCAACTCCGCTTATTACGCTGTGAAGTCTGTTCCGAGATATTTGAGAAAATGCGAGATGAGGACTTAGAAGAAGATTTTATTATTTGTCAATGCAAAAAAGGAATCCTTCGCCCCCACATCGTTTGGTTCGGTGAAGAACCATTGGGCATGATGCGAATTAAAAGGGAGATTAGGGCTGCAGATATCCTCATCGTTATTGGTACAAGTGGAGTAGTTTATCCGGCAAACAGCCTTCTTCCTATTGCAAAATCCAATGGTGCTTACTGTATTGGAATCAACCTTGAGCCTCCCGTGAATATTGGATTATTTGATGAATTTCACCAAGGAAAGGCAGGAGAAGTCCTCCCTGAATTAGTCGAAAATTGGCTTCAAGAATGGTCCTCTGAAAACGATTGAAGGAATCCAACCGCATTTATTGTCCATATAAGTGGGGGAACTGCTTATCAAAGGTCCTCAGGTCGCCGGAACAACAGGTGAGTACATGCTGGAAAATATTGAATTGGGATATATTGGAATGGGCGTAGGTCTTTTGGGCCTGATTATAGCATTTATGCTATACAAGAAAGTAAACTCTGTGAAGATTGATAATAAGAGAGTTGCAAAGATTACTGCTGAAATTCAAGAAGGTGCAATGTCCTTCCTCAAGGCGGAATACAAGGTTCTGTCTATCTTCATCTCCGTTGTTGCTGTAGCACTACTATGGCTGGGATGGCAAACTTCTGTTGCTTTCATTATCGGTGCTTTGGCAAGCGGTCTTGCAGGCTTCTCAGGAATGCGTGCGGCTACTTCAGCCAATGGACGCACTGCTATGGCTGCCAAAGAGGGTGGTCAATCTGCTGCTCTCGAGGTATCTTACAATGGTGGAGCAGTAATGGGATTGGCAGTCGGTGGACTTGGTCTCATCGGAGTTTCATTGATGTATGTCTGGTTAGGTCAAGACTTGGATAATATCCAGTACATCGCCGGATTCGGTATGGGTGCAAGTAGCATCGCTCTATTCTCTCGTGTTGGTGGTGGAATTTACACCAAGGCAGCCGATGTTGGTGCTGACTTGGTCGGTAAGGTCGAGGCTGGAATACCAGAGGATGACCCACACAACCCCGGCGTCATTGCAGATAACGTTGGAGACAATGTTGGAGATGTTGCTGGAATGGGTGCTGATATTTTCGAATCCTTCGTTGGTTCAATCATCGCAGCAATGGTCATCGCAGCAGCGGACCCCGACCTTGGTGCAAAGTATGTCATGCTACCAATTCTTTTGGGTCTTGTAGGATACTTGGCTTCAATCGCCGGAGTCTTTTCAATGACGTTCATGAAGAACATGGATGCCGGTGCCGCCCTACGTAATACCACATTTATCGGTGCAGGTCTGTTTGCAGTCGGTGGCTACATGGCTGTGGACATACTTGATTTTGGGGAAAAGGGGAAGGATGCAATGTGGGCTGTTATCTGTGGTTCATTGATTGGAATCTTCATTGGGTTGGTCACTGAGTATTACACAGGAATCGAGCCAATTTTTGGAATCAAGCCAAAGGCAGTTGCTCATATCGGAGAGATGTCAAAAACCAGCCCAGCAACCAATGCAATTGCTGGATTATCGGTTGGAATGATGTCAGTCTTTATACCAGTTGTTTTGATTTCAATTGCAATATACCTTGCCTCTGAATTCAGCGGCCTTTACGGAATTGCCATGGCAGCAATGGGAATGTTGGCAACCGTTGGTGTTACCATGACAGTCGATGCATATGGTCCAGTTGCGGATAATGCTGGTGGAATTGCAGAGATGAGCGAGTTAGGACCGGAAGTTCGTAAGATTACCGATGGCCTTGACAGCATTGGAAACACCACCGCAGCAATCGGTAAGGGATTCGCAATCGGCAGTGCTGCACTCACAGCATTGGCACTCTTTGCAGCCTACAAATCTGCAGTAATAGATAACCTCGGTGATGGCAAGGAATTCACAATGAGTTTGGACGACCCAATAATCGTAATCGGCCTACTTATTGGTGGAGCACTTCCATTTGTAGTAGCAGCAATGACCATGACCAGTGTCGGAAAGGCTGCTGGGACCATGGTAGAAGAAATCCGCCGTCAATTCGCAATCATGAAATCGACACTAAAGGGCGACAAGACATTCGACGGAGACCTAGACGACCCAACCACATGGCCCTTGGAAATCGAAGCGGATGGAGTAATATATCCCGACAGTGGTTCTTGTATTGATATCTCAACCAAGGCAGCATTGAGAGAGATGGTCGCCCCAGCAATGGTCGCCATTCTTTCCCCAGTCATTATGGGACTATTATTGGGTCCAGTAGCGCTTGGTGGAATGTTGGCAGGAGCAACAGTTACCGGTGTTCTAATGGCTCTCTTCATGGCAAATGCTGGTGGCGCTTGGGACAATGCCAAGAAAGCAATCGAGCAAGGCGAGATCGAAGGCGAGGCGAAGGGCGGAGATGCTCACGCTGCTGCTGTTATCGGCGATACAATCGGAGACCCATTCAAGGACACCAGTGGTCCATCACTGAATATTCTCATCAAGTTGATGGCAATCGTCAGTCTGGTTATTGTACCACTCATAGTTTGATTGCATACGCTAAAAAGAAGATGGCTTGTGGCTGCCTTCATGCGTGCAGTCCTACTGCTACTGGTCCTGCTTGGCTCTAGCCTATCGGGATGTTTAGGAGATGGCTCTCCTAGTGCAGAAGAAATCAGTGTAGATGAAGAGCCAGGCTGGAAAGTTGGAGATTGGTTTCAGTATGTTTTCACAACACCGCAATACGGTCAAGACACTACACGGTTGGTTGTTGCAGACAAAATTGAATCAGATAATAATTGGATTTTAGCGGTTAACAGTAGGACTGAAGCCCAACGCCATGCAGTTCTAAACCACAACCCATTCTTGGGACGTCTAACTTTTGATGACCTCAAAGTCTACGAGAATGGCATCGCACAAAGCGTTTTCAATTTCCCTATGAACCAAGGAAATACTTGGCAATTCACATTGTTTGGATATTCATGGAATGCAGAGGTCAGTGAATTAACCGAAGCTGGGGCGGTGGTTGAAGCCCTCTCATCTGGCGGTGGGGCCATAACCTATACTTTCGATGGGAGAATTGGTTTCCTAACAGAATTCACTTGGGTTGATGGAAGTAGAACTACCATGTTTGAGATGGAATTAGTGGACTATGGTAGAGGCCATACAGGCCAAGTCTGGTTCATCAGGGCAACAGACTTGAAAGATGAAGTCTACGAACAAACAGATGGTGAAATTTCAGATACATTCCTCGATAGCGGACACCCAAGTGATGGCGATTTTGATTTCTTAGTCTGGTACCTCGATGTTATCATCGATGCATCAGCTGGCTCTTCAGGTTCTCTAACTGTCAAAGACCACTGGGATGCAACATCCCTAAGCAGAGCATGGGGTGCTGATTCTGAAGAGCGCCATGCAATAGGAACGATACCTTCAGTAACTGGTGAATATACCCTAACTCTCCACCTTTCTGGTGCGGAGTCATATGTGCATTTGCGAATCGCAGGTGGCGTTGAGCAAAGTTGGTCTCTTTGAGGTGATTTCCTGCCTACTCTAGTGATGCTGCACGGTGTGACTGGCAGTGGAGAAATGATAACCCCTCTTGCTCAAAGAATAATCCCAACTGGGTGGGATTTATTTTGTCCTAATGCAGAAACTCCCCATCACAAGAGGGGCTTTAGTTGGTGGCCTTTGGAGAATATGGAAGATAAATCAAGAGCCCTAGGTAATGGCCCCCATCCATATGATTCACTAGACCAAGCAGTGCATTCACTGGCCAATGCATTACCTAATGATGATTTGTATATCTGTGGTTTTTCTCAAGGTGGAGCGATGGCTATGGAACTGCTATCTACCTCAGCAGCAAGCAGAATAAAGGGTTTGATTTTACTTGGAACACGAGTTCTTCGACCATTGGAATTGAGGCAATCACTTGCTGATTCAGAAGGAGTCATGTGTTGGATGCATGGAGCGGAAGACAAATTTATAGATTTAGAAGAGGCCATCGTAATCCCACAAACATTCGAGGATGCGGGATGGAGTGTAAAGCGACTAGCGCATGAAAAAGGACATCTGATTCCCTTTGCTCTTCAAGATGAACTGAAGGCTTGGCTTGCTCATCTCAAATAGACTTGAGTTTCGTCAAATCCACCGATGAAAACTGGCTGCTCATTCCGCACATCGATGACAACTGGCACAGTTCTGTGTCCTGTTTCAGAGACGATTTGTTGGCGCAATCCATCGATTTCATCCATGTTAAATTCGCTGAAAGTCATCCCCTTACTTGGTAAATAGCGCTTGACTGCTGTGCAAAAAGGGCAGAACATTCCGGTATAAATAATAAAATCAGTCTCTGCTACTGCAGCGTGTTCCTCGATGACTCCCATAACCACCTCTAGGGCTTCACCCTTTTCAACCTACACTTTGAGGTTTCAATCGAGCAACTCTGCATCGAGTACTTGTCGGTAGATCGGTTCTGGTTTTTCAATTCTTAAGGCCCATACCACTGGTACCGCGATTATTGGAACCAACAAGACCAACATCCAACCCAAACCAATTCCACCTGCAAGGCTGCTCTGGTCGGAATATTGTGACGGCCCTAATCCATGGCTGACGTTCATATCCCACCAGGCGAATAATGCCAAGGCATCCAATGCGGTTTGGAAGCCATTTTCCAGTTCTTCACGACCCCCCGCATAGGTTGTCAAAATCTGAAGGGTGTCTGTTTGGGCATGCTTTATTGTCTGTTCACAGGTGTCTCCTTCCTCAATGATGTATTCGTGCATCCCTCTTATCCAGACGCTAGCATAGCCGGCTTGAATGAAGTTAAAATGGTCTGAATTACCCTTGGTATCATCGATAACCCTAACCCATTCAACTGGATATTCTAATTGTTCATGCAATATTTCCACTAATTGTGATTGTAAGCGAATAGCATCTTCACGCATCTCATCGGTTAATTCTAAGCCTCTATCAGTATAATATGACCAATCCTCAATAGGCGAAGCGAAGAGATAGAGAGTGAAATAATCTTCACTACAGGTGGGTAAGTTTGGCGGTGTCAGTGGCCAGTTTAAGCCAAACATATCGAGATTTATGTAGGTTGCAACATCAACATCCTCTGGCACACTTTCTACAAAGTGTAGACTGCCCTTGCCACCGCCTTCACTGGACGAAGAGCCTTGCCATTCTTCATAATCCCAAAAGCCGAATTTCCAAGTGTGTTCAGGAGTGTGCCCCCATTTCATCATTGTTTCAGCTAACTCCAGAAGATTAGCCACTCCTGTGGCATCATCATAGGCTCCTTGCGAACTGCAAGTTGGGTAAGTTTGGCCGATGAGTGGTGGCGGTGAATAACAAATCGCATCATGATGGGCTCCAACAACCACCCAAGAGTTTTCCATTTTCCCTGGTAGGGTAGCAACGATATTCATGCAATCATTACATTCGTCGGTGGTGAAAGATTGTTCTTCAACTTCATAGCCCATCGATTCTAGTTCAGACTTAATCCAAGCGCGCCTATCCTTGTTAGCATCGCTATCAATTTGGCGATAAGAGCCATCAACAAAACTGACAAGGTTGTCATAGGCTCTTGCCCCTGATGGTTTTGGGGCCATTTCCTCGGGCATAGCCTTGGTCTCAACATCGTTCATTGAAAGGCTGCCAACCATACTACTGGAAAGCAGCAATAGGCAGGCTGCCAATGCACCGACGGCTCTGCCCATGGCCTTGTCTTGTCGCACCTGTCTTTAACTATCTCTTAGCAATCATCATGCCCTATAGGGGCATGGGAAGGGGTATGAGTAGCGCAGTCCCATCTCTCAATAATCAGCAAATTCCGCGCACAATGCCAGTTTGTAGGGATGCTGATTTGGTTGAGGAGTTTAGTGAATCAATAGTTGAAGAGGGAGAGATGAAGCTTTGGTGGTTAACTCAGGCCTCATGGCTAGTAAAGACTGCAACAGTATCAATCGCAATAGACCCTTGGTGGCGAGATGTTCATTGTGAGGGCCACTGGCAAAAGTTGCTAGGAGAATACCCACTCCACCCCAGTCATTTCCCCCGCCTCGACTATGTCCTATGCACGCATTGGCACGATGACCACCTTTGCCCCGAATCCATTCCTCGACTAGCAGAGGCTCAACCTTGGCTGAAGTTCGTCATTCCCAGCCGTAGTGTCGAATTGGTGGAATCATGGGGAGTGCCGAGCGAGAATATCATCTCTGCTCATGGTCATGGGCCTATCGACTTGGGGACTCTGCAAGTTTGGTGTATTCCGGCTGCCCATGAAGAATTGGATTTTGATGAAACGGGAGCAAGTTGGTATCTCGGCTATGTTCTTCATAGTAGCGGGGTTAGCCTCTTCCATATGGGCGATGGCAAACCTTGGCCAGGATGGCATAGTGCAATCAAAAAAGCAGTATCCCGAATTTCTTCCTCAGATGAATTAGACGTAGCATTACTTTGCATCAATGGCAACGACAATTTGAGCCATCAACAAGCCGTTGACTTGGTAGAGAAAGTTCGGCCAAAGGCAGTCATCCCGATGCATTACGGAATGGACCCGGGAAATACGGTAGAGCCAGAAATATTCGTCAAGGAAATAGAACAAAGAGCACCTTCACAATCTTTCAGAGTTGCCAAGGTTGGAGAAAAAATAGCCTACTCAAATGGAGGGATTTCATGAGTTGGCAAGAAGACCTATTCACCCATCTTTGGGAAGAATTAGACTTTGATGATCATCCAGTAGATATGGGCCATTCAAGCCAGCCTGTTGGCCAAGTTAGAATGCGTCTAATCGACGGTTGTTTGAGACTGAGGGATGAACGAATCGCCTTCAATATTGTCGGCTGCCCAGATGATGTTCCAGAACAAGAAGAAAGCATCCTTCACCTGCTTTCCACCCACCCAAGAGTTGCCAGCCCTGCGCCTGGAAGAAAGGGACTTCATCGTTGGACAATTGGAATTGATATGCTTCCAGAAAGTGTTCTTGAATCCAATCAGATGAAGGCATTATTAGAGGTGTCAAATTGGGATTCCCTATTGCCTGAAGATGAAGGGGCACCAAATATTGATTGGCCTCAAGATTTAACTTTATCCACTGTGCATCACAAACCATTCGATTGGCATAAGGCCTTTGATGAATGGCCCGGTCCAGCCTCGCAGGTAGCCGCTTACCGCTATTTACTAAGCCACTTGAAAAAGCATTTAGAAACGTATTTTGATGGTTGGACATGGTCACTTGAGATTGATAACAAAGCCGATAGATGCGGTTGGTACCTGCGGATGTCTGATGAATTACACACACTTTTCACTATTTTCATCGGCCTTGGCTGGCAGCCCAATGACGATGATTTACCGAGAGGGTTTTTACTCTTTGAAAGAGCCCCAAAAGGGGAGATTGATTGGCAAAGTGAGGCTACTCAAAACATCAATGACGTTGAACGAACCCAGATGATTAGAGCCTTTTTAGATAAGCCAGAATTAGCTGGTGAGCACGTCCTTCCAAAGGAATCAGAGAACCTCTGGCCACTGTTAATATCGAGGGCGCCTTCAGGATTATCTCTTGATGATTTGAGCACTTGGTTTGCAAGTTTAATGGAGCATTTGGACAAGGCTATTTGGATAATTAAGACTCGATAATTTGCCGTTGCAAACCAACTTCGTCGATTTCCCATTCCAGGATTTTCCAACCAGCCGCTTGACATGCTGCTTTGACTTCATCGACCTTTCCTTGATTGGCAAAAATCCCAACACATCCTCCGCCTGCAGCACCCATTCCTTTCCATGCCAAAGCAGATTTATTTGCCATCAACGGGTCTACCACTTCACGGTAGGGAGCATTCAATTCAGGTGCCATCGCTTCTATTGCCGCAGTTACATCTCTGATTCCAAATACAACCTCATCTCTTCTGTCTTTTCCGAAGCCTTCAGCAACTTTTCTTGCAGCTTTTCGGATTGTCAATAATGAATTGAGAACGACTTCATCACCTTCATCATATCTGCTCCAAATCCCATTATGAATATCACCGCTGGAATGGGAGATTCCAGTATAGGCGAGTACCATTTGACGGCATAGCCAACGTTTTGCACTATCTAGTGGCTCGAATGGCATTGCCTCCACTCTATCGCCAACGAACATCAGGTGTTGAATTCCACCTATCGCAGCAGCCCACTGATCTTGTCGACCTCCACGATTCCCTAGTAATGCTTCAAATTGATATGCTAACTCCGCGATTTCGGTTCTTTTCTTATCTTCTCCATTGACGGCCGAAAGAAAAGCCACATTCATCGCCGCACTTGTTCCCAAGCCGCTGGAACTTGGTACTTCAGATTGGTATGAGACTTTGATTTTATTTTCATCATCGACCTGATAAGAAGCCGTGATGTAGTGGTTTATTGCAACATTCACCACCTCTCCACCGTAATCTGAAGTGAAGGGTGCGCAATCAGTCCAACCTCCAGCAAGGTCGATTCTAACTGGTGCTTTTGTGCGAATCTCCCTTGCCATATTATTCCCCTTCCAGCAGGTGCAGAAGGCCCTCCTCAAAGAGCATTCTGCCTCTTTTCAATAATTGTCCTCGCCAGGTATCATCTCTTGGGTTGAAGGCCCTTAGAAGCCTGTGCCTACTCCAGTGGTTGTAGATATCCTCAACATTACCGTGTTGAGTCCAAGCATTTTCACTTCGCAAAGCCTTCAGAACTTTCAGTTGACTAAAGGTTCCAAACTCCTGAGTTATGCAAGTCCAATTCTTATCTGGCCAGCGACCCATCAGGCCTTGATGTAAGTCACCTCGAGTCCGATAAGCAATAAAAAAGGAGTCAAGCGCAGCAATTTTCTTTCCAAATCGTTGCCTCATTTTTTCTATTCCTTCTTGGCTATAACCCGGATTAAGTAACAGAGTGTCTTGGCCCGATTTTCCGAGCCCAGTATGTAGGTCAATCGCCATGATATTATCGAAACCTTTGAGCACTTCTTTCAACCAAGCGAGAAATAACTTAGGCCCTTGTTGCAGACTTTCTCCGCCGAATTGCATTGCTGTGGGGCGAGTGTATTGTCCTTCAGCAATCGTCTGTTTAGTTTGCCTCATGCCATATTTAATGACGTGGAAAAGCATTTCTAAGGTGAACATTTTTCCACTTTTAGAGGGTGGCTTACTGGGATTAATCAGATGATCTACCTTGCTGTAACCTTCTGGCTCCCCAAGATAATCTTCGTTTGGAGGAAGAAAGTTCCGATTCAAGTCTGAGTTAGTCTCATTTACTCTACGCAACCAAGCCATCCCCCATGGATTCAAAGCATGAACGAAGACTACTGCTATTCCTTCAGGAATCCCATTTCTTTCAATTTCTTCCATGATATAGAGTTGGATTGCCGAACCCGGATATCCTTCGACGCCATGGATTCCGGAGGTCGATAACAATAATTTGTTGGAACTTGAATCTCCAAGAATACAGATATCAATGCCCAATTCTTCTTCCATCGGTCCTTTTTCTTTGAGAACAAGACGCTGCACATCATATGCCAGACCACTGTCGACTAACCTTTGTGACTGGTCGCGAAATCTCTGTGCTGCTGCAACATAGTCGTTGGAATAATATTCTTCCCACATTTTGAACACCTCAGTAAAGGCGGAAAGTCCTGATGGCACCAGACGGGATAGAAACTTGACTATCTCTAGCACCTTCGATGGCCTGCTCAAGCAAATTACATTCTTCTACTTCAGTCCAAATATCACTAAGTAGTTCTCCATTCCAATCTTGATTAGTCGGATTCCATAACCTCAAGGCTGAGCCCTTTCCATCATCGCAAGGTTTGAGGCTGGCGAATAATGGCTTAGGCTCAGCTCCAATTAACTTCCAAGGTTGTAATCTCCTATCGCTATCACCAATGTATTCAACTTCATCAAAAGATGAATCCAATTGGGGCTTTGGCATACCGGGTATTAAGTTGGCCTGAGCAGACAACATCTCGGCAATTTCGTGAACTGCCATTCCATCAGCATCACCTTCGCTCCAATCTCCTTCATAGGGAAGTATTCCCCAACGGAACCAAGACATTCCTTGGCATTGAGCACCAGGTGCAGGGAAGCAAGGGCCAGCCCGATTACGGCGCCACGCAAAACCATCCCTAGATAACCAACCAACTGAGCGAAGAGCGGTTAAGCAGAGGTCTAAGCCACTGCCATATTTGCTCTGCCTTGCCTCATATTCATTACTACCGGGGCATAAGAGTGCAAGTCCATGCTGCTCGTCCTGTACACTAACGAATTGGGAAAAGTGCTGAGTTGGAACTTCTGGTTGATTCCAAGTTGGCTCGTGTGGAAAGTGCCAAGGCCGTTCAATAACATCAAAGGCAGCACCGGCATGAACAGTATCTGACTCAATACCACTTGGTAGGATTAATCTTACTCGGTGGTCGTTGCAAGTATTATCTATTGAAGACTCTATTTCCAAGAAACGGCTACCACTTCTCATGGTTAGATAATGGTCGATTGCTAGCCAGTCATTATCGGCACTTCTTTCTTGAATCGTATCATTGAAGCGCTTAGGTAATCTCCATTCCATGTGAATGTGCAAAGTTGATGACCAAGAATTTACTTTTTCAATATCAGCATTAATTATACAGTTATTTTCCTGTTCATCCTCATGTAGAACTCTGCGTCCAATATGGTCTGGCCTTTGTTCAAGACTTGGCCCCTTGCCATCGCCAACTGGGATTGGGTGGCCACCTGGGGAATGATCATACGAATCTCCAGCATCTTCATCATCCTCTACCACGCCCAAGCCCATCCAAGTACGTCCATTCTCAAGGTCGATTAGGTCGAACCTACCATCTTCCCTCAGGATGACCTTGATCAGTCCATTTTCCATCCAATCTCCATCTGGATGAACATTGACAGGATTATGCTCTGGTTCTTTGAAATCTATTCCTGGTAATAAGTGAACAACGCTCATTCCTGATGGTAATCCAGAGATATTGAGAGCACCTCTTAGACGTGGTAACTCAACATTTGACACCCTATCATCATGGATATGTAATCCCCATAGTGGGGCAGTAGTCATCACTTCTGCTTGGGCTGAAAAACCCTCAACAGGATGGGCAATCTCAATTTTCCCACCCATTGAACCAGTCCATGCGGCTGAATCAGGTAGTACTCCATCGATATTGAGGGTGCCAGTCCATGGTCTTGGAGTAGGGTTGTGTAAAATCAGAGGAACCGCATTTTCATCATCATGACTTAGGTTGAACTGTTGTCTTAATTCAGCATGTAAGTCATCTAAAAGCATGGCCGAAATTTCCTGTGCATGACGAAATCTAACTTCCATGTCTAAGTGAGTCGAATCAACACTGCAGCCACAGATATCATCGTGCGGATGATTGCGCAATACTTCCCTCCATGCTAGTTGTAAGCGACTCTGACGGACCCTTCCACCAAGCGACCACGAGGCTGCTGCCAAAGGTTCAATTTGGTCTTGTAATAAACGCATGATATGATCATTCATTCTCTTCAGGTAAAGCCTAGCACTGAATACCCCTGAAAGCAGTGCTCTATCCCAGCCTTGGTGTAATTCTCCGCTATACTCAACCAATGGCTCTTGTTTGGAAGAAACCCACTCCTTTAACTCATCAAAGAATTTCACAAAAGTAGAATGGCGTAATTCAATTTGGCCTTCAAAGTGTTTGTTTGCTTCTTTGATCAACATTGGCAAAGTGGGCTGTGGATGTGTGTGGTCGCTACCATTGCCGAATTGAACTACTGGTGCTTGCCAATTGTAGGTGCTTTCTAAGCCATCCAATAATCGTTGCAAGCGGCCCATTGCTGTTTCAATATTGACATTGGGACTGTCTTTGCGATCTAGGCCTCTTTCCTCAAAACCCCACGCCATAAGGCATGGGTAGTCTGGAGTTTGTTTAACCGCCAGTACCGAAGTTTTGCCATCACTGGCAGTCCAGTTGAAAACACAACCTGCTTCACCTACCCATTGGCCAGCCCCTCGAGTGAAAAGAAATGTATCGAGTCCTACTCCTTGTAGGATGGCTGGTAATTGAGCGATATGACCGAATGGGTCAGGAACATAACCGATGTCGGTACGTCCACCGAACTCTTCAGAGATGCGATTGCCGAATTGTAGATTGCGAACAAGGGCTTCCCCACCGACGATGAACTCATCTGGTAATACATACCAAGGACCAATTCCAAGTTTACCTGCTTTGACGAGAGCTTGAATGCGAGATTTATTCTCAGGCTTGACTTCAAGATAATCTTCCAGTACCACAGTTTGTCCGTCGAACTCAAAAGATGGGTAATTAGCATCTTCATCCTCGAGCAAATCGAGTAAATCATCTACAAACTCGATTAATCGATAGCGATACTGCTGGAATGGTAGGTACCAAGCGCGGTCCCAGTGTACATGCGGAGTGACATGTGCCACCAAGACCGGCTTTGTCATGGCTCCGAGGAGGCCTCGACGCTACAAAGGGCTTTGCAGACTGTATTCACTCTGCTGCTGGTGCTTCGACCTCTGCAAGTGCAGAATCTACACTCATAAAGATGGTCATTCCACCTGCTGCTAGCCCGCACACTGCGGCTATAACAGTCATGTAGACTGACATTCCAGCACCCATTGAGTAATCATATCAGTCTGCAAAGACTGAACCAATCCAGAGGGTTGTTCCACCATATGAGCCAGCATCTGCCATCTTTCCGACATCAGCACAATCAGCAGTATATTCTCATTCACTAAGGCTTTTTAACAGGCCATTCAGTGTTTTTTCTGCACTGGAAAATGAAATATCATACCTTGAAAACATGTCAATATTGCGATTACCCCTTAATTCTGAGATGCTTGGGTCCTTCAGGCTTTCATCCTCATCGGGGTCATATCGCAAAACAGCAAGAGCCCCAACTTTCAGTGCCTCGCACTCTAAGTCATATTTTTGGCATAGTAGAATCGGGCCAAGTAATCTATCATTCTCTGAAAGTTTTCTCATTGGGTCCCTACATTGGCGATAGATTGGATCGACGATTCGTTCATCTTGGTATTTTGCCAGGGCCTTTTCTGCCCAATCAAATTGTTTTGCCTCATCAAAACCATGAGCCTTGATTAGGGCTGAACTTGCCTCTAGGCCCGCTTGCTTTCCTAATGCAGCAATTTCAGGGTCATTTGCTGCTTGTGATAAAAACTCATATCCCTTTAGATGGCCAAGATATGAGACAACCGCATTGATGGCATTATAGGTGAAAACTTTACGTTTTAATTCAAGTTTGAAATTGCTCTTCAGATTTATCCCTTCAATACTCTGTAGTAGTTCGGTTTGTAATGCTGCATCACCGTCCATTGGCAATTCTGAATGCTCCTGTACCCGTAGAGTTAGTATTCCAAAGTCGTTTAGTTGTTGTTTAGTTGGCTCGATGCAAGAGCGCAATATTTGTGATTGAATAATTCCTAGATTAGGAGACTCGATATTTAATGCCTGTTTTACTAATTGGGCAGGGGCATGATGATTTTCGCAGAGAATGATGTCGAGCGGTCTGGACTGGATTCTTTCTTTGACCGGTGATTTTACCCTGTTGCACCATGCTTCGAGGTTGTTTCCTCCCATTGCAGTGAAGATTAAGTCTGCTTCATTTATCCATTGATCAACTTGTTCGGAATCCAATAAGGTCGCCCCTTGGTGTCGAATACGTTGCTGGATTTGTGGAGTTGAAAGCCGAGTTATGACGTGTCCGCCCATTTTGTTTAATTCCTCTATGATAAATTCTGAAGTATCAACGAACTTTACTCTCCAACCGGAATTGAAGAGAATATCAGCGAGGAATCCTCTGCCTACTTTTCCTGCTCCAAAAATAACTGCCAATGGAGCAGTTGCCTTTTGCGCTAATCTTGCAATGCCATATGCTGAGACTTCTTTTCCTTGGCGGCGGCTGACATTACTCCAACGGCCCTGCCTTGATTGAATGATGACTGGGGCATCGGCTAAGCCCCCGCCAACATGAATGCCATTGTATTCTCCGATTCCCTCAACAATCGGCTGTAATGCATCATTAAGGCCATCGACTAAAGCAGTTGCAAGTTGTTCTTCTGTCGCCTCATTATGTTGTGCAGACCAGCCGCCTTCATGTCGCGGCTTCGCGCTGGGGCCGCGCTTTCCGCGTATATCAGAATCAAACCTCGCCTCACCTTTTTCGCCTTGATTTTTTAGCAACCATGCAACACAGCCTCTGATGTCTGCTATCGAAGGAGCGGCTTCGATTTGATTCAAACCTTCTAGCATTGCCCCGCCCCCACTCGAAGTTGAACTGTAGAGAACTGCTGGTAATATTCCACAAGCAGGTAGCCAAGTCATGCCCTCTGGAATATTTCCTGAATTACTGAATATTGCAATATGCTCACTGGTATTTGCAAGATTACCAGCAATCCCCACGCCCATGAATAGGCCTTCAAGGCCGGCTGACATATCGCAAGCGCCACATATGACCTTTGCATTTCTTGATTGACCGATGATTTCTGTAGGCTTTTTCATTGGCGGGAGAATATTACCAAGGCCAATCCATTCTAATAATTCAGGATTAGAACTCAGCCCCCTATTTGACCGTTGATCTGAGCATACGATGCCTGTTAATGAAAGATTGACGAGGTCCTTTACTTGGATTGCAACATTTGCTTTTTCAACCAATTCAGGATGTCTTAGTGCCCATTGTCGCAATTTTACTGGTAGCCATGCGCGGCCTTCTGGTAGATGCATTCCAAGGTTCTCTATTCTCCATTGAAGGGGGAATCGCTCATCAAATTCCTCAATCAATGATGGTAAAGGGCGTTCTTGCCAAGTAATGATATCACCAAGTGGGTTATTTCCATCGTCGAGGATGATTGCACTTTGTCCTTGACCGCAGACTCCAATCGTGTAGACTCTTTCAAGGCCCTCAGGTTCCAGCCATTGGCTCAAATGCTCATTCATTTCTTGGATTAGGTTTTCCAAAGGAGGGGTTGGGAATGTGGACAATCTCCACCAACCTCCATCATCAAGCAGCAGGACTTTGACGGCGCTACTACCGATGTCTAAGCCTAGGCATAATTGCCCTGACATCTCAGGCATCAATCCCACTCCACTGGATTCCAATTAAGCACTGATAGCCCGGGTTCAAGGTCGATGAAACGAGTTGGGCTATTTGATTGAGCAGCCGTCAAGAGAAAGTTATCGATTGAGGATGTTATACAGGCTTGGAAGAAGCGTCGCACATCTTCTTGCAAGAATGCAGTTGCCATCAGCCTGCCACCGCGACGCTTGTGCTCATTATCATCGGGGATAACAGTTCCAATGCGTACACAAATGACTTCGAGAACTTTGGCTGCACTACGTCCAAGAACTTCTCCGATTATCTTAGTCAGGCCATATGGTGAGTCTATGGAAACGCCGTGCTCAACTCCGATTAGCGGCTCAACCCGCCCTTCTAAGCCAACTTGTGTTAAACCAGATGAGGCGATAATTATCCTCTTGCAAGACGCCTTTTTAGCTGCTTCAATCACTTTCCAAGTTCCTTCAATATTAACTTCTAGCATAGACATTTTCCAATTGGATGGGTCCGCATCGGCAGCCAAATGAATGACGTACTCGCAACCGTCAAACATCTCTGCTAAGCCCTCAACAGTACTTTGAGAAATATCACAGGCATGGTCCAGCCGACTAGGGGCAGTAGAATCCTCGACATTTCTGCCTCTTGCTAACCGTTCATCGGTAGGTCTGTCGATTCCTACCAAGGAATGACCAGACGCAGACAAATCAGCATGCACAATGCCACCGATGAGTCCACAAACTCCGGTGATGGCAATGCGGGCCATAAGGCCACGATGGCAAGGCACCTCAAGACCGCTTCGCATGACATGGTTCATTTGACAGACACCCACCGTCGGGATGAAGAGCATGTCAGAGGAGGTATTCGATGCCGAGTTGGTTGAGACCGGTGATGTTGATTTCACAGAGAGTTTTCTCAGCACAGGCAAGGTTGATATTGGTAAATCTCGCTCCTTTCGATATCTCTGGTTCTTCGGAGTCTACATCGCTTTTGCCTTACCTTATGCATTTTACAATCAATGGGCTCTAACTATTGGAGTGAAGGATTTCGGATTGGATAAGAATATCATCGTGCCATTATTCATGGCAACTCAAATTCCATTCTTTTTGCGTCCAGTCTGGGGTAGTGTTGTCGATAAGCGTACCAACATCTCATTTGGCCGCCGCCGTTCTTGGATTCTCATCGGCATCATCGGTCACATAGGCCTACTCATTCCGCTGGCCTTTATTCCATTGGCTTCTTCTCCGACATTGTGGGTGACAATGTTGGCAATTGCCCTTATTCCCAGAGTTATTGCCGAACAAGGGATTGCAGGGCTAATGGTCGATTACTTGCCCGACCCTGGGGCCATTGGCGCATCCATTGCATATGCTTTTAGAATCGGAGCATCAGTCATTCCTGGCTTAATCATCATGGGCTGGTGGATAGGTGGAGTGCCCTTTGAGTCGCCATTCCTAGTCGATGGTAAGGTCGACCTTGACGGTGTCATGTTCGCTGCTAACATCCTCATTTTAATCGGTCTGGCAGGTGCACTGATACTGGCCTTGTTGATGCGTGAAGGAGTTCGTCTGCGAGGTCCTGGGGTTGATAGCCTCGACCAAGGTCCAGTCGCTGTATCGGTCGAAGAGGCAGAACAGAACCATGCTCTCAATTGGCCTGAGAATACTCCACTGAAGACACGTTTGAAGGCCGCATTCTCAACTCGTACCTCACGCCTATGTCTCCTAGTTGCTCTTCTAGTTCCATTGGGGGATGGATTCGAGACTTGGTTTCGCTACTACTTCCTTGAGGACCTTGGTTGGTCTACCGAACGTTGGGCGAGTTGGTCATGGCTCTTCGTCATCGCCGGCTTCCTCGGTCTCATAGGTCCTGCCATCTCGGATTTTATCGACCGACGTAAGGCTCTGATGTCCTTTGCTGTAGCGGCGATGTTCTCCTACCTGCTGCTTGGAGGCGCGATGCTTACGGGAATGTCGTGGTGGTTGGTGATGACCACATGGGTTCTGGTGCTGATAACCACCGACTGGCTAATCTTCACCTTCATGGCCAGCATCATCGAGATTTCAGACCCGCGTATTGCAGCCACTCATATGGGAGTTTACCAATCGGTGCAGGCAATATCTTCGACCACCCTGATGGTACTATTCGGTCAACTCATCCTCAAATTAACCAATGACTCCTATGGTACGCTGTATCTGCTCGCTGCAGTGGGCCCACTGATTGGATATCTCTTGTTCAAGGAAATGCAGTTGCCCAATTCTTCGGAAAAGAACCTCAGCCATGTTAGGAAGGCAATGATCTCTGGCACCGACAAGATGCTCACTAAAGTGCCTGGATTCGACTCATTGGAGGGCCAAAGGCGCTCAACCATGATGGCCGTTGCGTGGGGGCTCATTGGATTGGTTCTGGTAGCAACTGTAGCCGCCAGCAGTACTGCTATGTCCTCGGAATATGAGTCTTCAGAAGAGACATGGTCGCTAGGTTTCAGGGGTGTATCTCATTCGAAAGAGTTGTCGTTCACATTAGGCCCAGGTGATTCGAGTTCCTACACATACTTACATGAAGACAATGCTATGGAATCGATTTCTGTTGACAGCCAATCTCCTTCTTGTACCAGTACAGTGGGTCAGGTTGAGTATACTATCACTCTTACTGCACCGACTGTACTCGTCAATGCTGGAGGAATGTCGGTTGAAGAACAAGGTTCAGGAAGTCTTTCCATTGCTGATAACACTGAATTGACGATTGAAGAAAATTTCACCGCACCGACCAAAGAAGAACTTCAGGCCCAAGTTGATTCAGTGATTGAGGCTGACAATTGGAGTACAGGTAATGGAGAATGGGTAATCGATATTGAGAGGGCTGGCTCAGGGCCTCAAAACGCCCTATCATCCTGCCAATTCAGTGTCACATGGCAGTATTCATATGCATATGAACCAATTCCTCGTGATTTCATTCTGAATCAGACTATCGAGACCAAGAGCAAGGATTTCGGTCCAGCATTCATCGGAGCAGTAGGTGGGCCAATCATCCTCGCAACACCAATCCTTGCATGGTTAGTGGCTCGTCCTTTAGAAGACTGATTTACCATTCGGCAAAGGCGCCATCGGGTTGGGTCCAGATTGGTGGAGCGTGTGGATTCCATTCATCCATGTGAGCGGCGATAGCCTCCTCGTCAACCTCGATTCCAAGACCTGCACCTTCGGGCACAGCAACATATCCATCTTCGACGATGAAAGGTTGTTTGAGCAGGTTGAATGACCATTCCCAACCACCACCGGCTCTGCCTCCGGGAAGACCTGCTCCACCAAGGCTCTGTACTTCTTGCATTGCATGGGCAGGAGAGGCTGCTGCAACCTGCAAACTGGCTGCAGTCTGGATTGGCCCATATGGGCAATGTGGAGAAAGAGCGACCTGTGCCATCGCTGCCAAATCACCGATCAGCATACCAGCACTAATCCCGCCAACAAGTGACAAATCAGGTTGGATAATATCGATACAAGGTGGGTCAAGATGTTGTTTGAATTGAGTCATCGTCAACAAGCGCTCGCCTGTGGCTAAGGGTAAATGAGTTTCAATGAGGCGAATAGCAGTGGAGTCGTCAGGTAGGCAAGGCTCCTCGATGAACCATGGGTCATATTGCTCTAACTTTGGCATGAGGCGACGAGCAGCAGTTGGACTTAGCCTGCCATGGAGGTCGATTGCTACCTTTATCGAGGGGCCGACAGCAGTGCGTACTGCAGCAACGATTGCTACGATATTTTCCAAATCAGCATCGCTTGGAACAGCAGGCGTTGCAAGCGCAGGGCTAACCTTCATGGCAATCAAGCCTTCAGCAATAGCCGCCTTGGCGGAGTTTGCAAATTCCTCAGGATTGCCACCCCATAGATTACGATAGATGAGGA
>Ga0302122_10000309_pt1 | contig 29217 bp, 22 predicted proteins | sample CB21_SCM_MG_FD_203115 | JGI IMG/M metagenome (GOLD analysis project Ga0302122, IMG submission 203115) | Marine microbial communities from Western Arctic Ocean, Canada - CB21_SCM | ecosystem: Environmental > Aquatic > Marine > Oceanic | place: Canada: Western Arctic Ocean | collected 2017-09-28 | reverse complement strand
CGGGCCGTGAAGATGGCAACCGCGCGCATGGGCGACTCGGCGCTGCGGGCGGTGGTCCGTTTTCAAAGGAAAGCTAGGGCCGGGGAACTGGTGGACGACCCGGGCGACGAGGACGACCCCTTTGCGTTTGTGACGAGCATGTGGGCGACACCTTTCTTACCTAATCTGTTAAACACCGCGGTCTTCCTCGTGGAGACGAGCCAGATGGTCGCTGTATTGTTCGTGAACTATAAGGGCCGGCCCTGGATGAAGGGGTTGACGGAGAACCACGCCTTATTTCTGTCCTTGTTCGCGTCGATAGGGGGCATTTGCCTGTGCGCTTGGAACTTGATCCCCGAGGTCAACAACGCTCTACATTTATCGCCGTTCCCGGACGACCAGTTCGCGTACGAGATCTTGTACTTGGTCTTAGCTTCGTTATTTGGCACGCTGCTCTGGGACCGGCTGTGCACGTTACTCTTCGCGCCGCGCATCTTCCGGGCGCAATTGGCGGAGTTCAAGAAGATCACGTTCGTGGACCTCCAGCCCATCCTCGTGACGCTGCTCAAGGTCGTGGGCGTCATGGTCGTGCTCAGCACGGGCAACATCCTCATGTACGGGGGCGCGTTCTGGGCTTATAGGCAGCACAAGAAGAAGGCGGCCGCGGACGACAAGCTGGCCAAGCAGAGGATCCTCCGGGGGGCGAAGGCCCTCTAGGCGGCGGACTAAGTTATTTCTATACCGCATGTGGGCTCGGCCTAGGATGCAATTTTAAAACGTGGACCCGGGCTTAGGCGTCTGTGTCATTGCACCATCGGGAATTGGGGCGCGCGGACTCACACCTACATCTGCGCCTCGCGCGCCGCGGCGCAGCCCTCCCGGAAGCCCCGGTCGAGGCCCATGGTCTCGCCCTGGAGGTCGACCAGGGCGGCCTTGAGCGCGTCGACGGGCGTCGCCGTCGGCCCCGTGGTCTGGATCTTGATCAGCATGCGGTGCTCTAGTGGATGGAGTAATTGATACCCGGCGTAGGCGACCGTGTGGTCCCGCAGGAAATGCATCCTTAACATCTCGTCAAGGACACGGTCGAGGCCTGCCGCGCGTCGGTCAAGGCCTGCGTCGAGCAGGGCGAACGGGATGATCGCCTCTGGACGTGGCTCGCGCAGATGCGGCGCACGCCGGCCAACGAGTGGAACCGCTTCTACGGCTCGTCGGCGGCGCTCCTGCTGCCGCGGGGCTTCCAGCCGTCGGCCCGAAAAATCAGCGACGCCGTGACGCGCGCCGTCGACCTCCTCTACGGCGAGGCCGCAACGGGCACGGCCGCGGACATGCTCGCGGACCGGGGTCTGCCCGCGGCGGCGCGCCGATATCCGCGAGCCTACCCGCTCGAGCCAGGGCGTGGCGAAACCTGCTGGACGACGACCGCGCGTTTTCGTGACGCTTCTTTCTTTAACTTAGTTTATGATGAATTCAGCGCGTCGACAACGCGACGCGGCCGGACGCCCTTTTCGTGTGTGGGGGGCAGCGGCACGCGCGTGACGCCGTCGTTGGGGCGGGGAAACTGCGACCACGCGCCCCTGAGGAACGGCGGGAGCGTCTCGGGCGGCGGCAGGCGGGCGTTGACCACGCCGCCCCCGCCCGATTTTTCGACGCGAACGTGCGCGCAGCCCCCCGGCTTGCACATGCTGTGGTTCCGTTCGTCGCTTACCATGTGCCCTCGCGCTTGGCAAATCGGCCCGCGGATGCGCTTGCGGGGCACCCCGCGCCGGTAGGGCGTCGGGTCGGGACAGACGAGGCCCACGCAGCCGTCGAGGACCGCACAGGCGCCGAGCGCGTCATTCGCGTGCATCGTGCATTGATCACCAAAGGGCGGCGGGTGGATGCAGAACCTCGGGTCGTGTCGGGGGCTGTTGCTCGACGAGATCGCGTCGGGCGACAGCGTGACGCGGACGTCGAGCACGCGCGGCGCCTCGTCCGCCGAGGCCGACTCGTCGCGCGCAGTGGCGGCCAGCAGGAGTGTGGTGCACCAGATGAAGCGCGACATACACTCCGAGGCTCGACTAAATGGCACCAAACGCTGCCCACCGAAGCAAGGGCGTCATCTCGATGTATTTATATAAGATAGACGGAAGCCTCGGTGAGAAAACCCGTAAAACCCGTGTAAAATCCAGAGGCTATAGTCAGGCTTTGTCCGTGCTCCAGCCTACGCGCCACACACGCCATCGACGTGCTGCAGTAGTGGAGAAGGAGCCAACAACAAAAAACCTAACGTGTGGCTGCGTCAACGCCCTCTCTGGCTGCGCTGCGCTTGACTCTTACCCTTACTGCATGGCTTCCGCTAATGAGTCCCTGGCACAAATCGATGCACGCATCGCGGAAGAGGAGAATTCAGTACGGCACCTCGCCCGAAGTAACGCGGAATTGCAGGCGCACCTAAAAGAGACGAACGATAAGGAACTGTTAGACGCCGTCGGTGAGAACATCGTGACTATCGCGCGGAAGCGAACTTTCCTTCAGCTGCTCTACGAGCAACGGCGTGATCTCGGCGGAGCCTCCGTGCCCGCTCCGCCTGCCGCCGCGCCGCCGCCCGCAACTGCACTGCTCTCTCACGCGGTGTCAGAGGCGAGGACGGGTTCCTCCGCGAAGGATGACGGGGGTGTATATCTGTGATTTGCTAAAGGAAATAGTCAGCTGCTCGGCGCGTCCTAAGCTCGATTTGCGCCCGGGTTTTTCTCACGGGTTTTGCCCTTCCACGGAGCTGGCCTACATTCACATTCGCCCTGAGCCTTTTGCTTGCCCACAGATCAAGACGCACTTTTAGACGTGTGGCAGCCACCTCGGCAACCACAATTGCGCGTAGCCACACACGCTAGGCTAGAGTCTACTGAGGCTGCTTTTGTCGCTGATTGCACCTAGTGAAGTAACGCACGACTGTGGTTAACACCTAGCATCGCCTCCGGCGAAGAAGTGTCTGCATCAAGCATGTACGCACCCGTCACTGCAGCCCTCATTACTCTCGCGGTCGCCCCGCGCGCCGCGGCCATGTCGCTCGCGCCGCCGCCGGCGTCCCGGGCCGCGAGCGCGGGTGATGACCCGCTGCGCGACGTCTCGTCGCTGCTCGCCGAGCGGCGGCGCGCGCGACGCAGCCGCCACGCGATCTTCGTCGACGACGCGGTAAATCCGCCCGACGCCGGGCACGTCGCGACGATCCAGGATTTACTCGTGGCGACATGGCACGGCGTGGACCACAAGGACCTGTTGGCCGAGAACTTCGTGTTCCATTCGCCAGTACGAATTAGGGGAAGCAAGACGCTGGACCGGGCGGCGTTCGCGGAGGCGCCGCTCGAGGTACGTGGCGCGCTCTGGCCGGACGGCACGCCGGCGTTCTACGGCTTCGCCACCGACCCCTTCGACGAGGGGCTCGTGTCCTTCGTCTGCCGGCCGAACGAGAAGTCTCGCTCCCTCTGCGCGACGGAATTCGACGCGGAGGGCCGCGTGTCGCTCCTGTCGATCGGCGCGCCGCTGCCCGTGCGCCGCGGCGTGGCGAGCACCGCGCCGCCTCCGCCGGCGCCAGAACCGCGGCGAGGGATCGTCGGAAAAGTGCGACGGGTATTGGGCGGGGCCGAGGCGCCGCGGGGAAATTAATTGGATAGTCTAGCTACTCCCTTGCCAACGCCTACTGCGCGCGGACGATCACCTCGGCCGCGGGCGCCGAGAGCTCGAGGACGGCGTCGGCGGCGGGCGGCGCGCCCTCACCTTCTTCCGGTTTCTTCGACAGGCAGTTGCACGAGCACGGGCAGATGCAACCGAGGCAATACATGTCGCAGCACTTGAACTTGCACACGCAGCGCCACGGTTGGAACTGGCACGCGCCCTCGTCCTCAAAAAACATGTAGTCCAAGAGTAAGAGGGCGCCGACCATGAGTGCCTTGTATTCCACGTTCAAAGCCTTGGGGAAGGATATCGCGTAGTTGTCCGCGTCCGTGGTGGCCTCCTGGACGGCGTTCGCGGCGCTTTGGATGCCCAGCTTCTGCACGTCTCCGACTGCTTTGCCGTCGGGGGTCAGGACCTCAAAATTCGACCCGCACATGTCGGAGATAAAGCAGCACGGACCTTTTACAATAGCCTTCGTTTCGCCACTTTTGTCCACGATATTCAAAGTAGGCTTGAATCCGCCGCCGCAGCACGGCATGCGGACCTCGCCGACCTTGTGCTCCTCGTCGACGTCGTGCTTGCCCCCCATGAACACCTCCATGTGGGCGCAGCCGAACATGTTGCCGAACTCGCAGCAGCAGCAGTTCCAGGTCCACGGGCGCTTTATCGTCATGACGCGTTCGCCGGTCATGTCCGTCACTTGGAGTGTCATCGAGTGGTTCGGGTTGCAGCACCTGCGGGCGAGCGTTACCGAAACGTCGCGTTGTTCACGAAGACGCGGCGCAGCGTACTGGCGCGAGCATCAGCCCGAGTCCTCGACGACAAAATAGATCGGGCGCCCGGCGGGGTCGCGGACCTTGTACTTGTTCGCGCCCTCATAGCCCGACGGAGGCCCCGTTGAGCGCCGCCTCGAGCATCTCCTTGGATTGATTGATTTGGAACGCCTGCGCGCGAGATCGTTGCGAAAATGAGCACTCTCACGGGGCCGCGGCGCGTCGACGCGCCCGCGGCGTAACGCTGGACCTGGATGACTCTGGGACCAACCGCAAGCTTCTTGAGCGGATCGAGGCCGTCAAGCGGTACCTCGACGAGCGTCGTCTCGTCATAATTAGGCGGATCGTCGGAGCCCATGGTCAAGACGCCTCAAAATCGAGGCCAGTCTGTTTTTCTCTGGCAAAACCCGCGATATGGACGGGTTTTTCCACCTCGCTGCTCATCGGAAACGCCCGCATTCGCGCATGAATGCACCAAGGCACGCTAGAACAGCAGCAATCGCATCAGTGTGCTGCATAGTTGGTGCTGCAGACCATCAGGATCAGCGGTAGCTGAGAGAGGCAGCGCTATGAATCAGCTCCACGAACTAGTGACAATCACCATCCGCGAACATCAGCGCAAAGTGCCAATTCGAGGCTACAATGCTTCACATCTCCTCACGATCGACCCGCCAGCATATAAAGGTCCGGACGGGGCGAGGGGCAAAATGCCGGACGCCGCGGCGCCGCTGGCCGACGGTGAGCGATGGGTCGACGACGGGTGGCGCGTATCGATCGGCGAGGCCACGGACGCGGACGGCTGGCGATATGCGAGGACCTTTGGTTCGACGGGTCACGCGAGGAAAGGCGTCACGGACGTGTGCCGGTGGAGGGAGTGGATGCGGGCGAAGAAGGCGCCGCTGGAGCTCGACACGGGCCTGCCGACCGCCGAGGCGCCGCCGCCGCCGCCGCCGTCACCGCTTCGGCCGGAGGTCGCGCCGGAGAAAGCGTTCGCGCGGGCCATGGCCATGGCGCCGGCGGACCGCCACGCGCGCATCGTGGCGCTGGCCATGCAAATCTCCGTCAGCGACGCCGGCGCGGACGCGATGGACCGCGCCACCAAGACGCTCACGGCCGAAGAAAAAACGGCTCTGGAGGCCGAAGCGTCGAGCTGCCAGCGCGAGGCCGCTTCGCACCTGGCATTTGCGCAAAAGCTCGAGGGCGACGCCGCCGCGGCGAGCTCACGCGATCTGAAACTCGCCGCAGCAGCAGCGGCGACCGCGCGGGGGGCGACGGCGCGGAAACGGCTCGCGCTGCCGGGGTACGATCCATCATGCCTAATTCGTGGCGAGGATGGGCTATGCATTGGCGTGAAGGACGCGACGTTAGAAAGGTGCGCCGGGCGGATCGAGTGCCGCGCCGAGCCCACAGAGGCCGGTGCGCGGGTAGAGATCTCGGCGCGCGGCGACGACGACGACGGAGCTGCGGTAGAGCTCGTGGTCGAGGGCCTGGTCATCATCAGCGGTAGGGGCTCACGAATACCGACGGTTCGCGTCCGACGCGTCGCGCTGAAGGCAAGGGTGACCTGGAGCGCGACCGTGGCCTTCGCCGCGGGTCAGTGGACCGTAAAGGCCTTTCAAGCGTCGATCAAGCGCTGGAGTGCGCCGGGCGTACTCTCCCGGACGGCCGCGCGCGCGGTGCTCAAGCTCGTGCTGCCCACCCTCAGAGAAGGTCTTCGAAGCAGGTTACCGCCGGAGCTCGGCGAGTTTTTCGCGAGCTTGCGAGGACCGTTCATGGCGGAGGGCTCGCTCGACGTTCGAGCGACGCCGACCGCGGCCGTCGCGTCCGCGCCGCTCGACGGCGACTCGCCCGAGGCCTCGGAAGCGCGAAAGCTCGTCGGCTGGACGCGTGACCAGGCTCTGGGCTTTGCGGAGGGTCGAAACGCGCTCTTCGCCGGCCGGCCGAAGAAGGAGCTGCCTCCAATGGCCTCGCTCGCCGATGTGGCGGCATACCTGAGACGCCACGAGCCGCCTCCCACGCCACCAGCGGCCGAGGCGCGCACGCCACGTGAGCGATCTAATACGACGAACGGAGATCGGCCCGTCGGAGCATCCTGGACCGAAGCCGCCGCGGTACTCTCGGCCTCGGTGCCCGCGGGCCAACGCTGGCAGTGGGCCGAACTCGCCGGCGCCGCAACGCGCTTGCGGCGACACCCCTGCGAAATATCACTACGCATACCCACCGTAGCTGGTGCCGTGCCGCTGCGACTGGCGCACAACCTCTTCTGGCAGTACCAGGCGCGAAGTGTGGCGAGCGCTGGTTCGGACGTCGCCGCGCAAAACATCGCTTTACTTCGGGAGCGGGGCGCCTCTAACCTCGCGCTGCTCGCCGATAAAATCCGATGCGCGCAAGGGACGGTCAGTCTCCACGTCGACGACGGTAGGGACTCAGTGCTACGCGTAATTTCGGGCACGGTCGAGAGCCCGGCACCAAAGGCGTTTGATGCGCGAAGTTTAATCGTGCGCCCCGAGGGCGACATACCTTACGAGGTTCGCGCGCGGCCTTACTCCGAGATGGCCGTCGACGCCGTCACTTTCGACGAGCCGCGCGTGCCGACGCCGACGCAATTCAATGAGGATGAGTCTGACGAAGACGACAACAGCGGCAACGGAGCCGCGACGCCGCCGCGGCCGCCGCCCGCGGCGGTTGAGCCAGTCATCGTCGACGGCACCGCCAGTGGTAGCGTCGCCGGCTCGCCGGACGATGATGGCGTCGCGGTCGAGATATGCCTCGGCGGCGACGCATGGCTCTCGGCCGCCGTGCGCAAAGCTACGATATCGCTCGAGGCCACCGGAACTCCCGTCACCGGCACGGCGGCGGTCGGGCGCCTCGGCGTGGGCGGATTTTCCGTCGAGGTGAACCAGGGCCTCGCCCTCGTACTCTCGATCGCCGACGGCGCGATCTGTGGGAGGACGACGGGAATTCTACGGGAGCTCGCCCATGTGTTCGGGGATGCGGAGGCGCTCCGTTCCTGGTGGCCCGGCCCCGTCGACGGCGCTTCCTGCGAGGAGGCGGTCCAGGTCCTCGATCTACTCCAAATTAACGGCATTGGTGAGGGGAAGTTTCGGCTCGCCGTCGACCTCGCCGGGACACTTAGAAAGGACGACGACGACTTGATCCTGGCCGGCACCGCCACGCAGGGCGTGCGCGTCGACGCTGCGGTGAACGCGCGCGACGTGCTACTCGACGCGTCCATCCTCGGCGACGCGATACGCCGCCGACGACTCCTCGAGGCCGCGGCAAGTATTTGTTGACTTAGATGTGGTGTATTTATTCGCCACGATTTTTACATACCCCCGAAGCGAGCTCACCTCACCTCTTCTGGCCGCTCCGGCGCCCCTTGCCCTTTCGTCGTTCGGGGGCCGCGGATTCAGCCTCGGCGGCCTCGCGCGTCAGGTTTTCGACGGTGCTGCCGGCCATGGCGCTCATCAGCCAGAGCTGGAGCGCCTCGAGCCGCCGCATGTCCGACGCCTGCGTCGTCCGGTAGAGCAGCCACAATTCGTCGTTCGTCGCGCGGAGAGCGAGCGAGCCGTCCGAGTGCCGGTACTTCAGCACGAAGCGCACGCGCGCCGGGTCCAGCTCGTACAGCTCCTTGACGCGCTCGACGAACTCGTCGACCTCGGCGCAGCGCTGCGCCATCGCGCCTTGCAGGCAGCGCCCTCTCGCAAGGGTAGGGCGGCCGCCGGCTAGCAGCAGTGCTCACAGACGTGGATCTACAAACGTGCAGCCGTGCGTCTGCTGAGTTGGCTGACGCAACGTCTACGAGCTGTAACAAAAAAGCTGCTCGCAAAATAAAACCCGTAATAAATTAAAGGTTTCGTACTTCTCCAAAGCATGATTCTGCGCGGAGAGGCGTGCACGGAGATTACTTAGGCTCCCAGAGCCCAGCGGCCCGAGAATGCTCGAAACCCGGCCAAACTATTCGCAGCTCGAGCACACCAAGGCCCAAGCACCATAGCTCCATTTCCTTTGCAAGCAAGCAAGGCCACTGACAGCTTAGACGCGAACCGTTTCAGCGGCAGGCATGCAGCAATAACAAACTAGAGGGGAAGGCTGGAGAGATGGCCACCTTCGCCGGCCGGGAGGAGGGCCCGTCCTGCAGCGTCGAGCAGTGCTTCGCGCCGCCAAATGACGGGCCGCCGAACGACGAGGGCGACGCGATCTGCTCCGTCGCGTTCTGTTCGACGGGCGCGTGGCTGGGCGTCGGCGACCGCGGCGGCCGCGTGCGCGTCTACGCGCGGAAGGGCGCGCACTACGCGCCGTTCTGCGCCTTCCGGAGCCACGAGCCGGAGTTCGACTTTCTGAAGAGTCTGGAGGTGGAGGAGAAGGTCTCCCAGCTCCAGTTCTGCGGCGGGCGTGGGGCGCGGTGCGGCGTGCTCGCGGCGAACGACCGGACCATCAAATTGTGGTCCGTGGGCGAGGAGCGCGTCGGGAGTCGGTTAGAGAACACGAACAAGGAAAATGGGTATGACGAATTGCGGGTTCCAAGGGTGGCGGGCGGATGTAAGCAGGCCCGGGCGAAGGCCCGGGCGACCTACGCGCGCGAGCACGCCTACCACGTGCATTCCCTGAGCGTGTGCGCCGACGGCGAGACGTTCCTGTCCGCGGACGACCTGCGCGTGAACTTGTGGCGGCTGGATCTCGAGACTCGGTGCTGCAACGTCGTCGACGCCAAGCCGCCGAACATGGAGGACCTGGCGGAGGTGATCACGACGGCGTCGTTCCACCCCAATGAGGGGTCCACCTTGTTATATGCGACGTCGCGCGGCGCCGTGAAGACCTTTGATTTACGGGTGGCGGCGTGCTGCGCGCGGCCGACGCTAGTTTTCGACGCCACCTCCCAGCAAGCGCCCGCCTCGGAGGACGGCGCGGCCTCGTTCTTCGCCGAGATCGTGGCCAGCGTCTCGGACGCGCGCTTTGATGGTGATGGGCGGTTTGTGGTGACTAGGGACTTCCTCTATTGCCGGACGTGGGACGTGCGCTGTAGTCGAGAACCGGTGCACACGGCCGGCGTGCACGAACACCTGCGGCCGCAGCTCGCGGACCTGTACGAGGCCGACCGCATCTTCGACAAATTTGAAGTGTGCGCGTGCCGGGGCGACGGCGCGGTGGCCACGGGCGGCTACGGGCGGTGCGCGATACGGGAGGCCGCCACGGGCCTGGCGCTGGACGCGGCGCTTGTCGACACGAACGGCGCCGCCGCGCCGCGCGTGCCGCTGGCCGGCGCGCCGGTAAGTGCGGTCGACGTCCCGGACGCGTCGAACCGCGTCCTCCACCTCGCCGCGCACCCGCGCGAGGAGACGTTCGCCGCCGCGCAGGGCGGCAGGTGCTACCTGCTAAAGGTGCATCGGTGATTAATTTAACTTGAATATGGCTATACCTTTATCCATGCGCCATCGCCGCGATTCCCATATTCCGCGAAGACTGACTTGTTGGGACGCCCTGCGGCCACCCTAATTAGAACGTATGGTTAGAATGTCTAACACCACGTGCCCGTCAGAAACGAACATTTTTTTGAAATTCCCGCGGCCGCCCGAAGGCCCAAAAATGGACTTTGGTACCTTCATGGGTATGTAGAGTGAAATAAATGACCTCCCAAATTAAGTTAACACCATATTCGGTCGCCGAGACCAAACTTTTACATGTAGCGGCCCATGAACATACCCTCGCGGCTCTGAAGTCGGACAGCGACGTGCGCATGATCGCGCAAGAAGCGCCCGTCATATTAGCCCGGGCGTGCGAACTCTTGACCCTGGAGCTCACGCTGCGCGCCGCAAAGGACCAGGAGCACGCCAAACTCATCACGCGCGCCGATATTGTCAAAGCGATCAAAGCGGCGCCGACGATGGATTTTTTGCACGGCGTCGTCTGCCCTGCCCAGGCGCCTTCACAGGACGAAATCGCCGAGGCCGAGGAGGAGTATGCATAATTATTTACTCACCCGTCGAGGATGTACGCCGCCGCCTTCCGGAGCTACGCGAAACTAGTCAATACCGAGTCGTATGAATTTACTATCCGTCGAAGACGTACGCCGCCGCCGTCCGGAGCTTCGCGAAGGACTGGGCTTCCGCATCGCTCGTGATGATCGTGAACTCGAACATGGGCGAGCTCACACCATATTGGATGTCGTCCACGACGGTGGAGAGCTTCCCCGAGACGATGGACGCGATCTGCGCGGCGTCGACGTCGTCATTCAGGGCCAGCGCCCGCCCGGCCTCGACCGTCGTGAGCCGGTCCCGCAGCGCCTCCAGCGAGTCGAGCGACACCCAGACGCCGACGAGGCGCACGTTCGATAAGCCCTCCAATCTTCGCGCCGTCTGGACGTTGCAGTCCAAGACGCAGGTCGCGCCGTCCTCTCTGTTCGTAAGTTCGGCCCGACTCAAGCCGCGCTTCTTCGGCACGGCCTGGTCTAATAACGTGGTCTCCTCCGCCAGCGCCTTGTCCTCGAAGACCAGTTCCAGGTCCGCCTCGTCGAAGGCGGCCTCGTCCACGATGTTGTCGGCGGAGTCCCGGTCCGTGCTGAGCCACCGCGGCCGCGCGAAGCGCGCGTCGTTCGCCACCAGCTGGTCGACCAGGGTGCTCTTGCCGGCGCCCGGCGGCCCGCAGACCACGAGCACCGTCCGCCGCGCGCGTTGAAGAGCCGCCGCCGCCTTTTCCTCCGCGTCGTCCTCCTTCTCCGCGGTCTTGTCGCGCTTCGAGACGACCTCCCGCGCGCCCTTGCCTAAGGAACCGGGAAGCATCGCGGCGATGTCCTCGGCGCCGCCGCCCCCGAAGACCTGGCGCGCCAGCAGCGGCACGCGCCACGCCACGACGCCCAAGGCCGCGCAGGCGAACTCGTCGAAGGGAATGGCGCGCAGCGCGCCGTTACTCCGGCCCGAGGCGGCGTCCAGCGCCGCGAGCGCCGCGAAGGCGGCCACGGGGAAGGCCAGCCGGTACTTGCTCACGTCCAACCCCTCCCGCGTGTCGTCGCCCGCGCGGTCCGCGTACGCGCTGAGGCCCGCGACGTAGGCGAGCCCGCCCGCCGCGCCGAGCGCGAACGCCAGCGAATCATCAGGGTTGCGCGTCGCCACCGTCGCCGCGAGCAGGCCGACCGCCGACGCCAGGGCGGCGTCCGTCAGGAGTTGTTGTTTCAAAGCGGCGTAGTCCTCTCGGGATTGCTCTTCGGCCGCGTAGCTCCTCTTGGCGCTTCCGCCCTTGGGCTTGAAGTCCAGGGGCAGGGCCTTGTACGAGACCGCGCTCGCCAACAGACCCGCCGCGCTGCCGGTGAGGGGCTTGATCGCCGTCGATGCCTCCGCTTTCGTGGGCGTGAGCACGAAGGCGTCCTCCTCCGACGCGGGCGTCGCCTCGAGCGGCACGAGCTCCGTCACGTCGACGGCCGTCCGCCGCTTCCGCGCCCGCTCCGCCGACGGCAGCCGCCACACGTCGCCGGCCTGGTCCTCGAGGGGCACGACGTCGGCGAGCCACCGGTCGCCGCGCGTCTGCAGGCTGCGGATCTGCCCGACGCTCGTCTCGCCGGGCCAGTCGCCGGCGAAGGCGACGACGTCGCCGACGCGCGGCTCGGGGAGGTCCGTCGCCGGTTCCGTCGCGGCCGCGCGGCGCGGTGTTGTTGCGCGCGGTGGCACCGGCAGGACCAGCGCCGCGCAGGCGCAGGCGCGAGTGAGGGCTATCAATGTGCGCATGCTCTATGGCTCGCGGCTGGCGTGCTGCTGCAAGAGTGCTGCTGCAAGAGTGGTCAAGCTGCAAGAGCTGTGCGGACGCCCGCGGAGGAACCGTTTGCGTGCGCGCCTATGAGATACGGCAACAACTATCCGTTAAGCGTCAGAACACACGTTGGCTGTGGGATATGTTGCGGTTGCAGTGCCCTGGTTTGATCGATCAGGGTTCGGGTTCGGGTTTTATGCACGGGTTTTAGTCATCCGGCTTGGACGCGGCATGCGAGCCACAGACGTGCTCGAACTGACGGCACGCTGCGGCAGAGCAAATTCAGAGCTCTCTGAAAGACGCCACAGCGCCAAAAACGACAGATGACGACGCGCCAGCGCAAGAAGGAGGACGGCCCGCGGCCGCCGCGCAGCGTCGCGGAGTGGACCGTCTTCAATCTAAACAACGACCTGATCACGATGATCGTCCTCGCCTGGGACGCGGGCGTGACGGGCGCGAACATGGCCGTCGTGGACCGGGCCGACGCGTGCGGCTTCGACATGCGCGCGATCGACCGGCACGGCCGGAGCCAGCACCGGCGCATCACGTTCCGGTCGGCGCCCTGCACGACCGTACAAGAGGTGAGAAGCGAGCTCGTGGAGCTGCGGGAGCGGGCCGCGCGGCCGCGGCTCAGCGTGAGCCCCAGTCTCTTCGCGTCGCTCTTCGCCTGGTGCGTGCTCGCCTTCGCCTGGGCCCACACGCACGGCGTCCACGTCTTGGAGGAGCGCGTGGCGCGGTTCGTGGGCCTGCACGAGGAGGACGTGCCGTCGTCCAAGGAGTTTTTGGCCTATTGCACGGGCGCAGTGCTCGTGGCGAACGCCGTCGAGGGCCTCGCGGCCGTGTACCTGGCGCGCGCGAAGTTCCTCTTCTCGCGGCGGAACTGCGCCGGCTGGTTCTTGCTGTCGCTAATCGCGGGCTACCCCGTCGCGCAGTGCATGCTCGAGCTCAAGCAGGCGCGGTCGCGCGCGTTCATGGCCGCGTACCGGCGGAAGGCAGACTAGTAATCTGAAAAGTGTTTAGTCTAAGCTCCCCGTGAAGACGCCAAACGCGGAGCGAACCAGCTCCGGGATTCCCAAATCCGCGCTGACGTCGTCGTACGACGTCAGCGACGTGTCGTCGCTTTCCTTCGTGTAGACGTACAAGTTGTCATCGACGTCCCGGGAAATGCGAATATCAGCATCGCAATAGGTCGTCGTGAAGACGGGAAATGGTCGATCAACCTGCACCACGTCGTTGACGGCGCGCGAATCCAATTTGAGGCCGTTGTCGAGCAGCGGCCGCAGCAAAGGGATGTTGGACCCCTTCACCTCCACGTCGGCCATCTCGAGCGTCTTCTCGAGGCCGCGCGGGCCTGAAGTTGTCGTGATGTCGGCGGACGAGACGATCGACCCAAATATCGTCAACGGCATGCTTCCCCCAATTCGCATCGGCGCCGCCGCCACCGACGTTTCGAACTCCGACACCAAACGATCGTCAGTCACGATCTGCCGCACCGCGCCGATCTCGGAGACCATCGTCGCCTTGCGGTGCTGGTCGCAAAACCAGTCGTAGCGCTTCGCCTCTTCGCCATCCTGGCACGTGGCCCGGCCGGCCATCCAGAAAGGACTCGACCGGAAGAGGTACGTGCTGCAGAACGCCAGGTTCCAGCGGCCGTTCAACAGCTGGGAGTCCGTCGGCGCACCTTGCGCTTCCAGTCGTTTGGCGACGGCATTCACCGCTTCATTCGGTTTTTTGTCGAGCTGCTGGCCGCGCGCCGTGTTTGAGACTGCGAGCAGCAACGCCTTTTTGATCCCCTCGACGTCAGCGACGTCGATCACATCAATTGCCCCCCGCCCGAGTCCCTCGCCCGAGTCGCTCGGCCAATCGCCGTCCTCCATCGCGTTGAGCGGTCGCAGTGGTATTGAGCGCTGCGGCGCGAGGAATGCTGTCGTTGTTGTGGCCATCAATGCCAGGAGCGCATGCTTTGCTGCTGCCATTTTTGTCTGTGAACTAATTAGCTACCGGGCGAAGGGCTCAGTGTTCTAAATACTGATGCTTTAGTCTTTGCGTTGCTCCGAGATGTGCTCGTCACGCAGTCCAACCAGCCACGTAACGAGCTGGATAATAAAAACCCGTGCAAAAAACTAGTCCTCCCACCATAACAACAATACCCCAGGCCGTGAAGCGAAAACGAAGAAGCATTGATAAGCACACACAAAGAATTATTAGTCCCACTCCCCCCGCGCCCGCTCCGCGTCCATCGCGGCGAGCGCGCCGTCGACCGTCGAGCGGGACCAGTCCCACAGCGCCGCCGCCGCGGCGTCGTCCGCGGCGCCCGGCGACGTCTCCGTGGGCTCGCCGTCGGACAGGTACGCCCCCGCGAGGCCGGGCGCGGCCAGGCCCACGACGACGTCGCGCGCGGCGGCCCGCGGCTTCTTGAAGACGGAGACCGGGGCGCTGTCCACGACCCCCCGCAGGAAGGCCTGCGCCGTGGTCGCGAGCGTCTCGAGCGACGCGTCGACCGTCGGCGGCAAGAGGCCGAACGGGTCCGGCGGCAGCGCGCCGGCGAAGTCCCGGAAGAGGCCCGAGTCCACCGCGCCGGGGTGCGCGCTCACCGCCTCCACGTCATAGCGCTTGGGCAGCTCCCGCGCGAAGAGCACGTTGGCCAGCTTGCTCTGGGCGTAGGCCTCCAGGGGATCGAAGCCCCGGCGCGTCCACAGACTCTCGTCCAGCTCCACCCGGTCCCGGCGCGTCGCGGCGTGCGCCGTCGACGCAATGCTCACGACGCGTGTGAGACCGCCCGCTTCACATAACCGCGTCGCCAACAAAAAGTGCCCAAGGTGGTTGGCTTGGAGGCCGGCCTCGAGTTCGTCCTCCGTGTACCGGAGCGTGGTGGGCCAGCAGCCCGCGCACAGAATGAGACCGTCCGCGGCGCCCATGGTGTCGGCGGCCCTGCGCGTCTCCGTGAGCGACTCCAGATCGAACTGTATGGATTCCACGTTTTTTCTAGAAACGCGCTTCACGAGGGCCACGGCCGTGTCCAACTTCTTCGCGTCCCGGCCGCACAGCACGACGTCGTAGCCCAGCGTCGCCACTTCCCGCGCCACGTCCAGGCCGACGCTCGCCGTCGCCCCGGTGACCACGACGCGCCCGCCCTTGGGGATGGCCAGGGGGCCCCCCACCTGCAGCTGGCTCAGCTGGTCGCCGAATAATTGGCGCTTGACGGCGCGCGCCGCATCCTCCCGCGCCCGCGCGGCGAAGTACGCGCCCCGCGAGAACAACGTGGGTTTTTGCGAGAGCGGGACGCGCTTACCGCGGGTCGCTGCCATGCCGTGCGCGATGGTCATGCATAGCGCGGCGCTGACGAAGGGGCGCATACTTATCCCGTCGGTGCTTCGTGCTTTCGTGCGGTATGGGCAGTGCCAGCGTGCGAGGCTGACTCACCGGGCAAAAAGAAAGACGTTCATGTTCGGTTTTATGCGGTTTTTTCTAAGAGATTATGGCTCGAGCTCTGTTTTAACCGAGTACAGCAACGGAACGAATAGACCTCGGGGGTGTCACTCGTTTGGAAGGCCTGCGGTGCGCCAGCGAAGGAGCACAAAGGTCCTAGGCCAGCACATCCGCAGCACACCTGACCATGGCCGCCCACCTCACTTCATCATACCTCGTGGCCGAAGCCCTGTCCGCCACGGGCCTGAAGAACCGAGCCATGCTCTTCAGCATGGACCCCTACGTGAAGCTCACCGCGCTGCCCTCGCAACGCAGCGCCCGGTGCCGGAAGCACGCGGGCGGCGGGCGCAACCCGCGCTGGGGCGGCGAGCGGGGCCGCCTGCAGCTCGCGCTCGCGCCGGCCGACGACAAAATACTAGTGGAAGTGTGGAACCAAAACGTGATGACGCCGGCCGATCGGGTCGGCCGGTGCGAACTCTCCGTCGCGGCGATCACGGCCGAGCCGCAGCCGTTCCAACTGCTGCTCGATACGGGCGGCGAGCTCGCGATCTCGGCGCGCGTCGCCGACGGCGCGCCCTCGGTCCCGCGGGCGGGCGGCCACACGCTCGGGGGCGCCGCCGCCGACGCGGACCGGCGCGGGGCGGCCGCGGCCGCTGCCGAGCGCCGCGCGAGCGACTGGCGCCAGGGCGGCGGCGGCGGCCAGCAACAGAACGCCAGGCTCGCGGCGCGCCGGCAAAAGGACGAGCTCGTCGGGAAAATCACGGCGCTCTACGCGGCGCGGGGCGACGACCCGCCCTTCGGCCTGGCGTCGTCCGACCTCGCGACGCTGCGGCGACACCTCGACCGCATGCGGGATAGGACTAACAGTAAACATATTTATTCGCCCTCCTTCTTCTCCTTCTTCGGCGATCCGAAACATTTGCTGGCAAGCGCCGCCGCCCCCTCGGCGATCCGCGGCAGCGAGAGCACGCTCCGCGAACTGATGCTGCTGCCCGACATCACTGTTTCGTCGTCCGCGACCGTGGTCTCGACGTAGGAGCTCCCCAACGTCAGAGTGCTCCCGTCGTCGTCCCTACGCTTTTTCCTCGTGAGTACTACGTCCAAAGGAACACCCGCCGCCGTGGCCTGCTCGCGGGCTTCAGTTTCGGTCCGCGCGCGGAAGTAGCCGTCGTAGCCGTCGTAGCCGTCGCAGGCCTCGGCGTACCACTTCTTCTTCTTGGCCGGCGGGCCCTGCGACTGGGTGCTCCCGTAGAGCGAGAGGCCCCGCTCCTTGGCCCACTGCTCCACCAGCGCCTCCGCGAGCCTGAACGCGGGGGCATCCAATTCATACGCCTTCTCGCCGCAGTTGTTCGCGATCTCCTTGTCCGCGCCTAGATCGAGAATGGTCGCGACGAATGAAGCTGAGCGCTTATATCTCAAGGCCATGTGCAAGAGCGTGTCGCCGGGCCGCGGCGGGAAGGGCTCCGGGTCCAGGCCCAACCTCACATAAAAATCGCCGTAGTACCAGCTGGCGCCGCCCTTGACCCGGCTGTTCAGGTTGATGACGCCGTCCTCGCGCGTCGGGGCCGTGGCCGTGTAGGCCGCTTTCAAGGCCTTGAAGTCGTTGGCCGCGAACGCATTCATGCACCGCCGGCCCCAGCCCTGCTTCTTTTCAACAAGGGGCTCGCCCCGGGAGTTGCGCGACCGGCGGTTCGTCGTCACATTATCTACCATGACCTCATCCCTCACAAAGTAGTAGCCCACGCCCGCGTCGCCGCCCCTATACTTCCAGCCGGGCGGGTCCGCGGGTAAAGGCATCGGAGATTCAATATATTCGAGCTCGGCCTCCTCGGCCCGACTGAAGTCCAGGGGCGTTAAAGTTTTCACGGCTTTGCCCGCGGCACCGGGCGCGGCGCCGGCGGAGGCGTTCTTGTACTTGGGCGGCTTGAACCACCGCCGGCCGCCGTCGCCGCCGCTGTAGTCGTAGGCCACCAACGGTCGATCGTCCTCCGTCGATTCCTCGCCCACGGTCGCCAGCCCGCCCTGCTGCCGCCGCTGCTTGTTCGCCTCGGCCTTGGCCGCCCACTTGTCGCGCATGGCCCGCATCTGCGGCGTCATGGTCAATTCCTCCTTGTCCTGCCGCGCTTCTACTACTTCTCGGATCTCCCTCCTCTTAAGAATGAAGCTGGCTTCCGCGGAGAGCACGCCCGAGGGGCCGTCGCCGTCGGCCAAATCCTTCTTGACCGCACCTAGATCCGCGACGCGCTCGCCGCCCTCGTCCGAACTGAGGCAGCGCTTCCGGGGCACGTTCTTGACCGGGCCGTCCAAGCCCAGGTATTCCCGGATTTCCGGGTTCGTGAGGTGGACGCCGCCCCCGGCCTCGTGCTGCTTGAGCTCCCGCGTCGTGAGCTTCCTGCCCAATTTCATCTCCCGCTCGAAAATCTTGGCCTCCCGGTCGGCGGCCAGCATCTCCTCCGCGGTGCTGACCTGGCGCTCCTTGGCCGCCCGTTCTTCCCTGACTCGTTGTTTTTTGAGGATGAAGGGCTTCGCGATCACAAAAGGCGCCACTCTCGAAAAATTCACGCCGTTCCTCCCCGTGTCCGCGTAGCTCCCCTTACTTCCCAGGCTCCGCGTGGACTCGTGGGAGACCCCGGACCGGAGGGAGCCCCTGGACGCCTTGCTGCCCCGCGAGCCCCGGGAGCCCTTGCTGCCGGCAGACTTGTAGGAGGTGATGGACTTGTTGTCGTCCGACATGATGGACTTGTAGGAGGTGATTGATCTCTCATCCGCCATGGTGGCGGGGAGGCAGCCCCAGCGCTAACTGCCTTGGTAGTTCCCGGCGCGAGGCTGCCGCACGAGGGGCGCAGGCCAGCGCCGGACACACAACTGCGCGTGGCCTGGTCGGCTTGTGCGTCCTGGGAGCAAGTTGTCCCCGTTCGATCACGTTGCGCTGTGATACCCGCGCGCAAAAACCCGCGCCCTAGGCCAAATCTGAAAAATCTCTCTCGGCTGTAGCAAAAACAAGGGTAAAAACAAGGGTACGTAGCCCCAGGCTCGAAGCTCCCCTCGAAAAATACTTTGCTGCTCGGCGGCGCGCTCCTAGCCGCCTGCTCATTCGTTGCTTTTGCGCGAGGCGGAGACCATCGGGACTATAGCCATGGCCGATCCGGAGATCGACGTCGTCGCCCTCACGAAGGCATATTTTGCGGTCTGGAACTCGCACGACGAGGCGGCCCTGCGCGCGCTGCACGCGGACAAGTCGACGCTCCACGACTGGGACGCGACGCACAGCCCCACGAACGCGGCGGTGGCTGCGGGCGTCGCTGGCATCTGGAAGGCGGAGCCCGCGATCAAGATAGAGAACATTGATGTCTACACGTATTGATGCGGCGTCCGCAACAACGCCCCGAGGCCAACACACCTACCCCGACCGGCACGCCATCGCTGGCACACCGGGTTCTGTCGACGCAGGTGCGGCCCGGACCTGACCGTCGTGGCGAATATCGACGTCGTGGTCAACGCCGAGGTGACGATCAAGGTCTGCGACGTCCTCGAGTTCGACTCAAGCGGACGGGTCGTGAGCTTGAACGCGTTCCTCAAAAAGGACTGAGCGATTATGTCTCTCCGGGCAGCCTCCAGGCACCGACTAGGGGCGCTCAGATAGAAGACACAATAAATAAGATTAAGTTTCGAACGCCAGCAGCTTCGCCTCCACGACGCCGGCCATGGCGTCCGTGGCGCGTTCCGCCGCGGCGAGGACGTCGCCGCCCTCGGCGTAGGCACCCCGGGCGGCCGCCCGGAGTTCCGTGTTCACGTTGGATTTGCACACGCCGGCCGAGATCGCCCGTGACACGACGCGCTGCGACAGGCCCGACGCGCCGTGGAGCACCAGGGGGACGTCGCCCGCCGCGGCGCGCACGGCGTCGAGCCGCGCCCAGTCCAGGTCCGGATCGCGTGACGTGTAGGCGCCGTGTACATTTCCAACCGTAACCGCCAAAGCGTCGACGCGCGTGCGTCGGAGAAAGTCCGCCACGATCGCGGGGTCCGTCATCTTCGCGTCCCGCGCGTCCACGCTCAAGCCGTCCTCCTCGCCCGCGAGGCGCCCGAGCTCCGCCTCGACCGAGACGCCCGCCGCATGCGCCCTTTCCACGATGGCCGCGGTCCACTTTGCATTCTCGCTCAAGTCGAAGCGCGACCCGTCGGCCATGACGTGGTCCACACTATGCAAGTGCGGAAAAATGTGCTCGGGGTCCTCGCAGTGGTCCAGGGCCACGAAGAGCGGGACCTCGCTTTCGTCGGCGAGGCTCCGGCACGCCGCCAAGAGCGCGGGGCCGCCGTGGTCCAGCGCCGCCGGGTGCAGCTGCACGATGGCCGCCCGCTTCGCACTATGTGCACCCCGCGCGACGGCCAGGGCCCCCTCGAGCGTGTAGACGTTGAACGCGCCGAGCGCGCGCCCCTTTTCGCGCGCGTCCAGCAAGGCCTCGATGCAGGTCATATTTGGGGACGTTGCGGGCCGGACGTTCCGGCCGGCCGCGGTCTCGACGACGTTTGCCAAGTCCCCGACGTCGCCCACGTTCCCGGGGAAGACGACGTAGGACGCGCCCGGCAGTCTGGACTCGCTGCCCAAGCGCCACGCCGGCACGCCGGCGATGACCTGGCCCAGCACGTCCGCGCGACGGACCTTCAAGGCCTCCACGGCGACGTCGTTCGACGTGATCCCGCCCTTGGCCACGACGAACGCCGGCTTGGTCTGGTCCACGACCCGCTCTACAATCGTACACAAGGCCTCGTTCACCTTGGCGCCAATAACTAATCCGCCGGCCCCGTCGTCCTGCCGCACCTTCCGGGACGTGAAGATGCAGGCCGACCGGCCTTTACTCAATGAAGCCGTGCAGGCCTTAGCCGCGCGCTCCACGACCCCCGCGCCATCACTCAACACCTCTCCCACGTCCACCTCCACCGCATCCAGCCACGCGCACCGTGCTCGAAGCTCCGCGAGTTGAGACGAGGTCTTCTGCGTGTACGACCCGACGATCACGAGGCCGCCCCCCGCCGATGAAGAAAGCACGTCCCTCGTCAGGAACGGTTTAACGGGCATGCCCGTCAGCGCGGCCACGGCGCTCCCCGCGGACCGAACGATGACGCCGCCCCGCTCTTCCAGCACCGCGGGCAGGGCGGCCATGGCCGCCTTGAGGCCGGCCGCGACAATGAGCATGTCCCGGTCCTCCAGCCCGTCGACAGTTATGGCGCGCACCGTGTCATCTAATAAAGCTGCCTTAAATGCCTCGGTCACGGCGGGCACGCCGCTCCGGATGGCATGTAACGATACGTGCCACGTGTGCCCGTATTTCTTATTCCCTTCGGTCTGCTCCGCGACCCACGCCACCAAATGACTTCGCCGATACCCGAAGGCGCGGTCCCGCGCGAATTCGGTCTCGCCGCTTGGTTGGGCCACTCTGTCGCCATTAACCGACGCGCCCAGGACGTAGTGGGTGCCATTCGCTGTAATGCGGCCCCCGGCGAAGAACTGCGGCGCGATCAGAACCAGAGGTTTTTCCCAGCCCAGGCCCGCCGCGAGCGCGTCGACCTCGCTCGGGAAGTGGCCCCGCAGCGTCGAGTCGGACCGCGACACCACGAGCTTCGGGCCGGCCTTGCGGAGCTCCCGCCCGATCTCCCCGTTGCGCGCGACGGCGCTCGCTTCGTCCAAGGCGCGCGTGTTCGCGAGCAAATAGAAGCACGACGTGTTCTCCTCGAATTCTTGACCGAGGTCGGCCCAGTCCGCTCGCACGGAAACGCCGTGCACCGTCTGCGTGCCGGTCGGGTCGTCGTCGACGACCGGTAAACTAGGCGACGCCTGCTCAGCTAACAATGCGCGCAGCGCCTCCGCGGCCGGGACGGTCGCCGCAAACGGCGGCGCATTTTGTGTTAATTTGTTAAAAGTCGTCGGTTCGTGAAGGAAGCCCGCGACCGCCGCCCAGTCGCAGTCCGCCGCCCCTCGGGCCGAGGCCTGAGCCACGGTCGCCGCAGCGACGTCTACCGCGGGGAGGGCCAACCCGCACCCGGCCGCGGCGTCCTGGATCAGCTTCAGGTCTTTGGCGAAGTTGCGCAGCGGCGCCGCCGAGGCCTCAAAGGCCAGCGGGGCGGGGGCCGTCTCCAATAAACGCGCCCCGCTCCGGGCGAGCATCGTCGACGCGGCCCAGGCCCCGTGAAGGAGCGGCAGCAGCGTCTCGAGGTCGCAGCCCAGAGCCCGCGCGAGGGCGAGGCCCTCGGCGGCGCCCTGCGCGTTCGCCGCGACCAACGCCTGGTTGACGAGCTTGGCGCCGGCGCCGGCGCCCGCCGGGCCCAGCCGCGCGAACGTCGCGGCGATGGCCTCGAGGACGGGCGCCGCGCGCTCGACGGCGGCCTCGTCGCCCCCGAGGAAGACCGCCAGGCTCCCGCTGGCCGCCCCCTCGGGCCCGCCCGACACGGGCGCGTCGAGGTAGGCGACGCCGGCGTCGTTACAGGCCGCGTGCGCCTCCCGCGCCCAGCTGACCGACGACGTGCCCAGGTTGAGGACGAGCGGCGGCCGCGCCCGTAGGAGGTCGTCGACCACCGCCCGCTCGGCGGCCTCGTGCGGCAGGCTCAGGAGGACCGCGTCCGCATTCTCGCACGCGGCCGCGACGGAGTCCACCGCCGTGATTGCTTGGAGGCCGGCCGTTCGGGCCGCGTCGGAGTCGTGGACGGCGACGTCGTGGCCGGCGCGCGCGAGCGAGGCGGCCACGCCGGCGCCCATATTGCCAGCGCCGATGACTCCCACTTGTAGGTCGCGCCGCGCCACATGGCGGCTTGTGCGCTGGATGAGCTGTCGTGATAACTGCATGCTTTTGCGCACCGAGAGCTTCAAGTGGCAAAGGTGTGTCCTCTGAGCTGCAGCAGCGTCGAAAGCCTTCGTTAGGCGCAAGATGGATGAATAACCTGAGTAAAACCCGTAAGAAAAAAACCCGTTGCGAAGGAAAGCATCCAGCGCTCTGATCTAGGTTAAGGCAGCATTTGTTGCCAAGTAAGCGGTCACACTTAAGCATGGCATCAATGCTCTTGCGCCGTGCCGCTGCGGTGGGTCGCCCGGCAGCTGCAGCCTTTCTAGTCGGCGTTTCCCTAGACAGCAGCAGGCCCACTGCTTGCCTAAGAATCGACAATGAGATCAAGCTCGACTTTAAGGACGTGCTCATCCGGCCGAAGCGAAGTACGTTACGGTCCCGCAAAGAGGTGTCCATGGAGCGCTCGATTCAGTTCAAACATAGCGGAAGAACGCTCAAATGCGTGCCGGTAGCTGTGTGGAAATCAACCAGTGAGTTAGGTTATCCTGAGAACTATTGCGGAGACCTTCGTGGACATCCACGCCATCGAGCAGACGCAGTTGCAGAGACAACATCGCGTCGGTCGCGTGGGGCGCCTGAACTTTGATTTCCACACAGGCCGGTAGTAGTCGCGAATATGGACACGGTCGGCACGTTCGAGATGGCCAAGGCCCTCTGCGAGCACGGGTGCTTGGTGGCGATCCACAAGCACTACCCCGTGGCGGCGTGGCAGGCGTTCGTGGCCGAGGCGCCGGCCGCGGCCAAGCTCGTCGCCGTATCTATGGGGACGAGCCAGGTGGACGCGGCCAAGGTCGACGCGATCCTCTCGAGCTGCCCGGAGGTCACGACCATCTGCATTGACGTGGCCAACGGCTACGCCGAGTGCTTCGTCGACCGCGTGCGGGAGACGCGCCAAAAATGGCCGACGCACACGATCATGGCCGGGAACGTCGTCACGAACGAGATGACCGAGGAACTCATCCTGAACGGCGCCGACATCGTCAAGGTGGGCATCGGGCCAGGCAGCGTGTGCACGACGCGCAAGCAGACGGGCGTGGGATACCCCCAGGTCTCGGCCGTGATCGAGTGCGCCGACGCGGCCCACGGCCTGGGCGGCCACATCGTGAGCGACGGCGGCATCACGTGCCCCGGCGACGCGGCCAAGGCCTTCGGGGCTGGCGCGGACTTCATCATGATGGGCGGGTTGTTTTCCGGCACGGACGAGTCCGCGGGCGACTTTTTGGTCAAGCCCGACGGGTCGAAGGTCAAGCTTTTTTACGGCATGTCGTCGTCGGTGGCGATGGGGAAACATGCTGGCGGCGTGGCAGAGTACCGGAGTTCTGAGGGCAAGGCCGTCGAGGTGCCCGCCAAGGGGCCCGTGCGATCTCGGCGTCCTTCGAGCGGCGCGGCGATGGCGTGAAGATCATACGCCAACGACGCGACTCATCGCCCGCTTTCCGCGCAGGTGAGGAGCGTCATTCTCGACTTATTGGGCGGCATTCGGTCGACGTGCACCTACGTCGGGGCCTCCTCGCTGCGGGAGCTACCCAAGCGCACGACGTTCATCCGCGTGACGCAGCAGATCAACACGGTGTTCGGGTCGCACGACCTGTCCAAGGGGGGGAAGAAGTAGTAACAGAAACGTAGATTACTCGTATCTACCGCTAGCGCCGAGATTGAGTCAAGTTGGCGTGGCTAAAGGGCGCGGGCGGCGTCCGCTGCAGCGACTCGTAGTTGGAGCGCGAGATCCTTTGCTTGAGACGCGCGTTCAAGATTTGTTGACGCGCGTAGCCCTCGATCGGCGACATAGGCTGCGTCCGATCGGCGTTGAACCCCGGGGCGCCGGGTCCCGACAGCACGCGCAGCGTCCACGTCCCGTTTCCTTCCGTACGCTCCATGGCGTCGTGATTCATCGTGCCGGACGTCCGGCGCGCCGTCGCGTGCTGCGGCCGGTCCGGGAGATGGCGGAAGGCCGACGTCGCGACGGACCGCTCCCGCTGCTCGCGCCGCTTGTCGAGCGTTTGTGCGAGGAGCTTGCGCGTCCGCCAAACCGTATCGGGGTTCGGCCGCTTGCGCGCCATTGCCAGCGGGTTCACGAAGCCCTCCGCCGCTGGCGGCTGAAAACCCCACTTCCGGGCCTCCGCGGCGCGCTGGGCTTCACGCTGCTTGGCGCGCTTCTCGAAGTTGTACGTGAACGGCTCTTCGCTCCGCCCAAAGGCGCGGCGCGACGCCGCCTCGGTCGGCGTGCAGGGCCGCGACTTGCTCGCCCACTTGGGCTTATTCCACTGGCGGCCGAAGTCGCTCGTGATCGAGTTTTGCCGCGGCTGCCATAGCGGCGTCCGGCGGCCGCCGGGGGCGGTGCTGGCGCGCAGCATCGACGGCGCGCGTCAGCGCCTGAGGCAGCGGACTTTCAAGCTGCGCGAGAGCCGGCGTTGTGTGTGCGAGAGTGAAATTTGAGCGCTGTGACTGTAGGGCAGATTTTTTTAATGCCAGCAGTGAGAACGCGCCTCCAGGCTCTGCCCGCCCGGCGGACGAGCAGCCCTGTTTGACTTCTGTCTCGTGTGCGGGTTTCGCGCAGAACCATAATCAAGTTTTTGTTTGACCATTTGACCAAGGGGGGGATTACCCCCATGATTTGACACAGTGCTCGTTTCTTGCTGGCCGCTGCGATACGCCACACATCGAGGAACATTGATAACCTGTGCAGCGCTGCACGACAACAAATAGATGGCCGGCTTCGAAGGAAACTTCTCCTCACCAGTCACCAGCAGCAGCGCATGCTTCCCCTACCTCGCGGCCTTGTCGGATGACGAGGCCGCGGACCGCTTCTTCCTCGAGGAGCTTAAACTGGACAAAGGGGAGCTGGGCGGCACGCTCTATTCGAGGAAGGCCTTCGCCAAGTTGGCGTTCCGGGCGGCCGCCGCGCTGCGGACGCACGGCGCGCGGCAGGGCGACTGCACCGCGCACTACTTCACCGACAACCGGCTGGAGGACGTCGCGTTCCGGCTCGGCGCCGCGCTGGTCGGCACCGTGCCGGTCACGATCAACTGGCAGAGCGACAGCGTCGCGCGCGCGGCGAGCAAGGTGCGGCGCACGCGCGCGACGCTCGCGCTCGTCGACGCGACCACGCCCGCGGAGTTCGCCACCCTCATCAACCCGGTCCAAGTTATAAACGCGGCCCGGGCCCTGAAAAATGAAGCGCCCCTATCCCCGGAGCTCTTCTGCGGCGGCCCGACGTCCGGCGACGACCGCTTCGTCATCTTCACGAGCGGCACGACCGGGGACCCCAAGGGCGTCCGCCTGACGTACGGGGCGTATGAATGCAATCGCCGGACTTTTGAAGCGTTCCTGGAGTGCGAGGACCCGAATGTTGCCGTGGACATCGTGGCGACGAACCCGCTCCACCACACGAACTCGACGGCCATGGTCGACTGGGCCTGCCGCCGGCCGCGGGCGGCGCTGCGGCTCCTGCAGCGGTACACGACGAAGTATTGGAGCGTTTGCGTGGCGACGGCGTGCGGCCTGCCTTACAATGATGTGCGGCGCTTCGACGGTGAGGCGACGCGGCGCGCCGTGGCGGGGCGCATATCGCGCATGGCCGCGGAGCCGCAGCGCGTCGTGTGCCCGCTCGTGGCGCGCCACGTTGACTTCCTCGACGCGCTGGGCACCGCGGGCACGCTACCGGTCGACCCGGCGGCCTTTCGGAGTGCATGCGGAGGGTGTGGTGTAGTCTTATTACTGGGCTCGGCGCCGGTCGGGCCGACGACGGTGCGGCGGCTCCAGAAGTGGTGCGGGTCGATGCCGACCGTGCGCTTCGGCTCGACCGAGACGTGCCTGCAAGTCTGTGGCACGCCGCTCAATTCACCCTTGGAGGCCTACGAGCGAGGCCGGGCCCACATGTGGCGTGACGAGCCGTGCGCGGGGTATTATATCGGGCGGGCCCACGCGCCGCACACGGAAATTAAGGTCGTCAAGGCTGTCGACCGAGGAGACACGGACTACCTCGTGGCCTGTGGCGAGGGCGAGCCCGGCTTCATCATTGCAAAGGGCGGGAACGTGTTCACGGGCTACGTGGGCGACGACGCGGCCACCGCCTTGGCGCTTGATGATGGCTGGTATTTGAACCTGGGCGACGTGGGCTTCACGCTGGGGGGCGAGCTCTACTGGCAGAGCCGCGACTCGGCCATGCTCATCAAGGGTGGTTCGAACTACGCGTACGAGGCGATCAATCGCGAGCTTGGGGAGTTCCTGGCGACGTCCTACTTCGGGGGCGACGAGGCCCAGGTCGCGGTCGCCGTGGTTGGGCTCAAGTTGGACTCGGAGCACGAGGACGCGTGCTGTTGCACGATCGAGCTCAAGACAGACCTCGCGCGGTCGAAGCGCGTCGAGATCGAGGCGACGTTCGTCGAGCGGGCGCGGAACGCGGTCGCGTGCAAGGGCGCCCGGCCGGACCGCGTGCGGTTCGCGGAGCTGCCGCGGAACTTTAAAGGGGCCGTGCTCGTGAAGGAGCTCAATGCGGCGTGGGCTACTGCTGCTAATGTTGTTTGAAATTTTAATCGGTTGTTATGCTGACTCCTGAGCAGGACCGGTCCTATATTTTTGTTGCGGTTCTAGGACTAGGGGTTGGTTCCATGGCCTTATGCGTTTTTGTTACGGTGCTAGGACTAGTGGGCGGGGCCCGGGGTTCCATGGCCTTCGAGCGCGAGAGCTAGGGCGAGCCCCGCACGCTCGCGGGTTTTACGAGCTCAAAAAAGCGCACGCTCCGAGGGGCAGGCTCTGCCTTTGTGCCAGCAGGACACACGCGCTCCGCGTATATAAATCCTTACCAACTCAGCATACGGGGCTGCCTCTCGCGACAAAGCCGCCTGGGTGGCATCAGCTCGGCAGCGTCCAAGCCGCGCACGGGACGAACGATGCCCGAGACGCCCTTCAAGGACCTCACGACCGAGAAGTTTGACGAGGTGTGGGAGGACCGCGCCATCAAGTTCGACGCGCCCGTGCGGCAGCTCGAGGCGCGGCCCGGCGAAAAGGTGGCCGACAGCGTCAATTCGGTGGAGGACTCCAAGGGCGGCGACGGGCAACGGGGAGCATTGATCGTGAGCACGCTGCGCCTGTCGTGGGTCAGCCACAAGAACTCGAAGAAGAACCTGAGCATCGGGTGGAATTGCGTGGCGTCGCTGCAGATCAAGAAGACGAAGAGCAAGCTGCGGGGCCCCACGAAGGCCCTGGTCGTGACGACGCGCTTCGAAGGAAGTCGGTTCGAGTTCGTGTTCACGTCGCTGATCCAGCACGCGCCCAAGCTCTTTGCTACCGCGATTAACGTGCACAAGGCCTATCAGTCTACAACTCTATACCGCGAACTGAAATTAAGGGGAAGTATCGTGAAGGAGGGCAAGCTCAACCTGTTGCCCCACGAGGAGGTCTTCTCCCAGCGCAAGGGCGTGTGGAACCTGTCGAGCGAGCAGGGCAACCTGGGGAGTTTCTTCGTGACGAACATTCGTTTGGTGTGGCACGCCCAGGCCGCCGAGAACTTCAATGTGAGCATCCCCTACATGCAGATGGCGGAAATTAAGGTGCGGGGCTCGAAGTTCGGGCCCGCGCTCGTGGTGCAGACGACGAAAAGTAGCGGCGACTATGCGTTAGGTTTCCGCATCGACCCCGAGGAAATTCTGGGCGAGATCATGCAGGAGCTCACCAGTTTGCACCGGATCTACGCCAGCGAGCCCGTGTTTGGGGTCGATGTCAGTGTGAAGCGCGAAGCCTTGGAGGCGGCCGCCGAGGAGCGCAAGCGCATCGAGGACGACGTCGAGATCGTGGGCGGCGGCAGCGAGGACCACGACGCCGTCGTGGCCGCCTACTACGCGGACGCGGGGCGCAAGTCCGAAAAAAACATCGTGTACGACCCCCACCTGGGCCTGGCCATCGAGGAGCTCCCGCCCGGGGTCACGACCAAGTCCCTGTGGGAGCTCACGTTCTATGATTAAGTTTTCTGTCGTTTATTCTGCTCCCGGAGCTGCGCGAGCTCCTCCTTCAGCGCCGCGACCTCCGCGGCCTCGGCGGCCTTGCGCTTGGCGGCCGCGTTGCGCTCCTTCGCCGCGGCGAGCGCCGCGCGCAGCTTGGCGACCTCGGACGCGCCGGACGCGGGCGCCTCGCTCTCGCTCTCGCTCTCGCTCTCGGAGGAGCCGGCCACGGCCGCCGCGGGAGCGCTCGAGCTGGCCACCGCCGCAGCGGGCGCGCTCGACCCGGAGTCTGAGTCTGAGTCTGAGTCGCTCTCGCTGTCGGAGGAGTCGGCGGCGGCGACCGCCGGCGCGGCCACGCGCGCGGCGCTCGGCGGCGCGCTCACGTGCGAGAACCGCGTGTCCGCGCTGCCGTGCGTGAACTTGCACCCCGCGCCGCTGCGGCAGCCGGCGGGCGTGCCGTAGAAGGCACAGGCGGCGTACGTCGCGCCGGGTTTGGCGTAGAGCTTGTACTTTTTAATGCGCACCATTTCGCGGTTCTGGGCCCCTGTATTTGGCTTGGAACGTCGCAGCGGATAAGTGAGCAGCTTCTATAATGCTCGCGAGCAAGCAGGGTGTACACGGCTGCTGTGATGGCCAAAATCGCTGGCCCTGAGAGTAATAAAACCCGTCGCTTAAAGCCCGCGGCGATCGCGCGAGCCGGCGGCTAGACGACCTCGAGTACATACCCATTACGCGCGGGAGGAGGGGGGGGGGGTCCGCGTAAGGGCCTAGGCGCCGGAGTACGTCGTGTCGGGCGTCACGGCCATCTTCTTCATCTGCACGTCCGACTTGTGGCCGCCGACCGGGTCCAACGTGGGCACGGCGCTCCAG
>Ga0302122_10000306_pt1 | contig 29455 bp, 27 predicted proteins | sample CB21_SCM_MG_FD_203115 | JGI IMG/M metagenome (GOLD analysis project Ga0302122, IMG submission 203115) | Marine microbial communities from Western Arctic Ocean, Canada - CB21_SCM | ecosystem: Environmental > Aquatic > Marine > Oceanic | place: Canada: Western Arctic Ocean | collected 2017-09-28 | reverse complement strand
GAGTGCCTGTGCGGGGTTCAAGCTCTGCTTGGCAAAACTTGAGCGTTCAGGGCCCAATGGCCCGAACAGTTTCTGATATTGCCCTTATGTTAAGCGTGATCGCTGGTCCAGATATCAATTCACCCGTGGCTCTGGAGTCTCCAGGATCCATGTTTTTGGACCCGCTCGATAAGTCTTTTTTCGGCATACGAGTCGCCTGGAGTGAGGATTTGGGAGGACTTCCTATTGATCAGGAAATTCGTCAAATTGTTCGTTCTGCAGCCTCTATTTTTGCTGATTTGGGCTGTGAGGTGACGGAGGATGTCCCTGACTTTACTGGTGCAGATGAGGCTTTTATGGCGTGGCGTGGCTGGAGCTTTGGATTCAAGGAAAATCTTCTGCGAGATCAGCGAGACCAATTGAAGGACACAGTTATATGGAATATAGAAGAAGGACTATCTCAGTCAGGGAGAGACTTGTCTAAGGCGTCCGAACTACGGAGTGCACTTTATGCTCGGGTCATAACTTTTTTTGATCATTATGAATATCTCATTTGCCCTGTCAGTCAAGTTCCGCCATTTTCCGTGGAAACTGAGTGGGTATCTGAGATTGAAGGGGTTGAAATGGAGACATACATGGCTTGGGCTAAGGTTTGTTACTATATTTCTGCTACCGGATTACCGGCAATATCTGTACCTGCGGGATTCACGAGAGCAGGTCTGCCAGTTGGATTACAAATTATAGGTAGACCAAGAAGCGAGTTCGAAGTTTTGCAGTTGGCATATGCCTTTGAGGGATTGACCTCGCATAACAAAAAGCATCCTAATATTGTCGTTTAGGCCGCTTTGGAAAACGTAAGTAAGGAATTGTATGAGTGAGAGTATAGGACTTGGGATAGCTGGCTTTCCTTTTGAAACGAGTGCCGATTTTTTTAAGTGGGTTGAGTTATGCGAGGCCGGCGATGTTGACTCAATATGGACAAGCGATCGACTTGTGTCTGAGGCGATGAATCTTGAGCCATTGGCACTGATGGCAGTGTTAGCGGGAGCGACAGATCGATTGCAATTTGGAATGAATGTGGTGGTTTTACCCTTCCGTGACCCACTTATTCTTGCGAAGCAGTGTGCAACTATTGACTTCTTATCTGATGGTCGACTTATTCCTGCTTTTGGTGTTGGTTCTGTTGCGATACCTGAGTGGTCAGCAACAGGTCGCAGTCCGCAAGGACGAGGTAAGCAAGTTGATGAGATGCTTGAGATCATGTCCTTGCTTTGGCAGGGTGAGCGTGTGACCTACGACGGTAGCTATTATCAATATTCAAATGCGCAAATAGCCCCGGTACCGGTTAGACAACCTCTTCCACTTTGGATTGGTGGTTCTTCTAAAGCCGCAATTCGACGTACAGTAGGTCTTGGCAATGGTTGGTTGGCTGGAATTCAGAGTCCAGCTCAAATTAAACCTGTGGTGGCTGCTATCAAGGCCGAAGGATTAAGAATCAATAGGCCTATCGATGATGATCACTACGGAGCGGGAATCGGATTTCGTTTTGGCAGCTGGGACGAGCCGGTAGTTCAAGACCAGGTTGCTCGTTTAGATCGATTTCCTGAACTGGATTCTGCTAAGTCATACCTTGCTGTTGGTAACGCCGAAGAAATATTGGAAACGTTAACTACCTATAGGGAAGCTGGTATTTCTAAATTTGTGCTGCGCCCGATTGGCACATCCTCCGCGGATATTATGAACCAAACAGAAAAGTTAATTAATGAAGTAATTCCGGCAGTGCATCAGAAATAGATTTTGTGATCGTCAGAATACACGAATGAGGGAGCTATATATGGAGACAGCACTGATAACAGGGTCAAGTACTGGTATCGGACAATCTGTGGCTTTGCATTTAGCACGTAATGGATTCCAAGTGTTTGCAACTATGCGAAACCCAGAAGCTGGGAAAGATTTACTCACCATAGCGTCTGACGAAGGTATTGAAATTATGGTGTTGCAACTGGATGTCAACGACGTTGATTCATGTAACTCCTGTGTGAGCGAAGTTATGTCACGAGCTGGTCAAATCGACGTATTGGTTAACAATGCTGGTATAGGTGGTGGTGGTGCCGTAGAAGAGACGCCAATAGAGGTTTTTCGTGATCTTTTTGAGACTAATGTGTTTGGTGCTCTCCAGATGATGCAGTTAGTACTACCCGGAATGCGCGAACGCAGACATGGAACGATCGTCAATGTTACGTCTGTTGCAGGGCGTGTCGCATCACCAAGCATGGGTGCATACGTAGGTAGTAAATTCGCGCTCGACTCCATTACCGAAGTACTTGCTGCTGAAGTCTATAGATTTGGGATTCGCGTGGCTCTTATCGAACCAGGCGTGGTATTGACTCCAATATTCACTAAGCGAGATGAGCGGGTGACATCATCTGAGGAGTCGCCATACAGAGAATTTTCTGAGCGGATAGGACACCATTTTGCCACCAAACTGCAGAATCCTGCTATGCCGGAGGATGTTGCACAGGTGATTCTGGACGCAATTACTACTGATACTCCGAAGCTTCGCTACCTAGTCGGTACTGATGCGGAAACGCTGATGTCAGCCAGACAAAAAATTTCGGATGAGGAGTGGATCGCAATGGGTCGTGAAATGACTCTAGAGAAATTTTCAGAGATCCAGTCTCAGATGGGCATTGATTTGTCGTAGTTAATTGTTAATCAGCAGTCAACTGGTTCATTTGTGTATGAGATGGAGTTCGTTATATGAAAGCGATTATTTCAACCGCACCGGGGGACATTGATTCAGTTTTATATGAAGAACTTCAAGCTCCTGTCATTGGGTCAGATCAGGTGCGAATTGCCGTGCGAGCCGCTGGAGTGAACTTTGCCGACCTCCTCCTAATCCAAGGAAAGTATCAAGACAAGCCCAAGTATCCCTTTGCCCCAGGTCTTGAGGTTTCGGGTGTTGTACTCGAAGGACGGGGAGATACGGCAAAACCTCTAATTGGGCGACGTGTGGTGGCAGCCATTACACATGGCGGATTTGCTGAAGAAGTAGTAACCGACACTTGTAATGTAATTGAAATTCCAGATCATATGAGCTACGAGACAGCAGCAACTATTCCGATTGCTTATGGAACATCATATTTGGCTCTGACGGAACGGGCACGTCTGCACCAAGGTGAGGTGGTGCTGGTGCATGGCGCGTCTGGTGGAGTTGGATTGACAGCCGTAGAGATTTCGCATGCGTTGGGGGCAACCGTTATTGCAACGGCTAGTAGCCACGAGAAATTGATGATTGCAAAATCTTATGGGGCTGATGTATTAATCAACTATGCCCAAGAAGAGATCAGTAAATCGGTTCTCAATGTTGTTGAGGGCGTTGATGTCGTTTTTGATCCCGTTGGTGGTACTGCATTTGAAGAATCAATGCACTGTATTCTACCTGGTGGAAGAGTACTGATAATAGGTTTTGCCAGCGGTAGCGTCCCTAAAATAGCCGCAAATCATCTATTGGTGAAGGATGTATCAGCGTTAGGCTTCAGTTTCGGTAAAGTCAGGGTTAGATCGCCAGAGCTAATGCGAGAAGCACTGAATAAGATCATCGAACTTTGGAGATCTGATCAAATTCACCCTTTTGTATCCAATGTTTTTCCTCTTTCCGAAGCGAAGTCTGCTTTAAAAATTATCAGAGATCGACAGGCAAAAGGGAAGATTGCTTTGCGTGTGTCCGTAGACTAGCCGACGAACCTGTTTATTGTCAGCGGTTACTGTACCTTATAGACATGGGCTCACTGTTAAGAAAAACCTCCAATATTTTCTATGGTTGGTATATAGTTTTTGGCTTGGCATTTGTTACCTTTCTAGACATGGGCGCACGCCAATCATTTGGGGTATTCGTACATGAATGGGAGTTGGAATTCGCGACATCGGTCAGTAGTATTTCAATTGCCGCTTCGATAGGTCTTGTTGTTGCTGGATTAGCGGCTCCGTTCTACGGAGCACTTATTGATAGATTTGGCAGCCGAGTTATTTTGTTATTTGGCGCGGCGCTGACGGGTTTCGGTTATCTACTGTTATCGATGATTCCTAATGTTTTCTTTTTGGCGTTTGTATGGGGCTGCATTATTTCACTTACTGCAGGAGGCATCTCAATTACCGTCGTAACAGTAACGGTTGCGCGGTGGTTTGATAAATTTCGTGGGATTGCAATGTCAGTGCTACTGAGCGGTGCAGCTTTGGGTGGGTTAATACTGGTTCCATTCTCATCTTACTTAACTGACATTATAGGCTGGAGATTTACAGTCATAGGATTTGTATTGCTCTATGGGTTAGTAGCTATTCCAGTAATTTGGAATTTGGTGCAGAATTCACCAGCATCTGTAGGATTAGTGCCCGACGGGATTGGAGATAAAGATTCCAAGGAAACTGTAAACCGGATGTTGCCTCCGCCTTTGGAAGTCAAGAAATGGCGCAGTGCGCTACATAGTTTACCTTTTTGGCAGCTATCCATGGCGTATGTAGTTTGCGGCGTGAGTACTTCAATAATTTCAGTTCATTATGTTAGATGGGCGATATCCGAGGGAATTTCTTCGACTCAAGGAGCTCTAGCGTTTGGACTGTTGGCTGGTGTAAACGGCTCGGTGCTTTTACTAGTTGGTTGGCTATCTGACCGAATTGAGAGACGTGTATTACTTGGAACGGTATATGGAATTCGGGCGATAGGTTTTCTCTGCTTGGTGGTTTTACCACCTGCATGGGGTTTATGGACCTTCGCAATCATAGGTGGTGGTTCGTGGCTTTCGAGTGTGCCACTGACGAGTAGTTTAACTGCAGATATTTACGGTTTGAAGCAGGTAGGAACTCTAACCGGCCTGACTAATTGCGCTCATGCGTTAGGAGGGGGTGCTTGTGTTTGGATCGCAGGCACCGTTTTTGATACGACAGGTAGCTATGACAATGTGTTTTTGGGCGTAGTGATTGCTTTGGTAGTAGCGATGTTCATTTCGTGGTCCGTGCAAGAGAGAAGATTCTCTGGGAGATATCAAATAGCGGATCAGGAGTTGACCGGTGTGGACGCTACCTAATTATCGACTTCATCACGAGGGCCCGATCGATCCAACGCTGCTGAGCTGGATTCGGTCGATTCTTGATCAGTTTTTTGGCTCGGGACTAATTTTTGTAATTATTTTGTCTCTGTTGATTTTGATTATTACCTTTGGAATTATATTCCTGGGACGGCGAGCAAAAAATCAAGTTAACGAAAATCATAGCGAGTAATATTCGTGCGCAATAGTCTCTGGTGAAATTGATACTAGTCTGTATCCACAAGATCCTGAGATAGGATAGCCAACTGCACCACTAGCGACGAGTTGCATGTTTTTATATGTGGCTTCACGATTGTGGTGCAGATGTCCAGCGAGCATGAGTTGAACACCAGACTTTTCAAGAAGCTCCATAAGCTCAATGCGATGAGCCGGCTTTAATTGACCGTGTAATTCATCATCAAGTGGATTTTCAAGAAACAAAGGCTTGTGCATGAATGCACATATTGTGTGAGCATCAGTCGCCTCTTTTGAAATCAGTGTGTCCCGAATGAATTCCATTTGTATTGCGTACTCATTGCCCAGTAAATCGCTGGAGTCAAATATTTCGGAATTCAATCCGATGAAAAGTGTCTCATCTGCGAGAAAGGAATAGTAGTCGTGTCCGAATATCGTTCGATATTCACTCAAGGCATCAGGCGAGGCATTGTAGAAATCGGGACAAACATCATGGTTCCCTGGAACAACTTTCAACGGTATTTCCGGATCTAGCCTTTCGGTGACACTCAGAAAGGCATCTTTCTGATCGCTTTGTTCCAGATTATTAACCAGATCTCCACAGATCATCACGAAGGCTGGCTTTATATTATTGGCAATATCTATGACGTTGGAGAAATTATTTGTCTCTTCTTGCATATCTGTAACATTTTCAGGGAGGTCGTTCGGCATTTCGCCAGCAGGGACAAATCCATTATCGATCCATTTTTGCTGTCGCTGCTTACGTAGTGCGGGGTTATTCATCGTTTGCAAGCTCAGGTGGCGCTGCATACCGAGTTGAGTATCCGCTAATTGCATGAATTCGACCATTAATATTTTCCCTAAGAGTTATATGCATTTCATTAATCCGTTAGATGTTAGCTTTTTATATGCAAGTAGTGTTGAAAAATAATTACAAATAACGAATAATTAGGCGAGTATGTTTCAACGCACAGCATTAATTCCTAGACTTGGTCGGTTGAATCTGGGCCTAGTTTCATTTGGGTTCGGCCTCGCCTTGATGTTAGAAGGCAGATTAGGACTGGGCCCTTGGGAAGTATTTCATCAGGGCGTATCTTTACGCACTGATATCACTTTGCAACTGTTTCAGTTCCAGCTTGACATGAGTAGTGTTGGAATTGTTAGCATTGCTGTGAGTGGGCTTGTAATGTTCCTTTGGCTACCTCTTAAAGAACGTCCGGGACTTGGGACTATATTGAATGCGCTGGTGATTGGATTAACTATCGATCTTGGTGTATTTCTTTTACCGACACCTGATCCTTTATTTATTAGATTTTTGATGATGATGTTCGGACCAATTTTGGTTGCTCTGGGTACAGTACTTTATATCGGTGCAAATATGGGATCGGGACCACGTGACGGCTTGATGACTGGATTAGCAAAGCGCGGCATTCCCATTGCTGTCGCTCGAACATCTATAGAAATAATTGTTCTGGTGTTTGGATTTATTTTGGGTGGGAGTATTGGATTAGGGACGTTATGGTTTGCCTTTGGGATTGGACCCCTAATACAGGCTATAGGTCGGTACGGGCCATTTGACTTTGCTCTGACTCCATCAAATTGAAAATTGTCTTTGATGAACGCTGACGCTTCATAGAAGACACGCTACCCTTCATTTAATTATTGGAGGTGTGTGGTGAACGGTATTGATATAAAAAAGACTTTAGATAGTGGAAATCGGGTGTTTGGCTGCATGCTTTCAGCGATGGGAGTCACTCGATTTCGCCCTTCGCTTGCGGGTTCAACGATGGACTTTGTAGTAATTGATTCGGAACATGGGTCACGTGACCGAAAGGAAATTCAGGAACTATGTCGGATGTTGCGTGATATCAACATAGCGCCGATCGTTCGTATTCCGATTCCAATGTCTCACTGGGTAGCGATGGCATTGGATGCGGGTGCCGCTGGAGTTCTAGTTCCATATTGTGAAACGGTTGAGGAAGTGCGAGAGTGTGTAGCAACTGCTAAATACCATCCACTAAAAGGTGAGTACTTAACACGTGCAATTACGACGGGCGAATTTCCAAGTGACAAAACCAAGTCGTATTTAGAAGCTCGACACGAGGACACAATTGTCATAATAGGTATTGAAAGTGAGCCCGCATATAATAGGCTCGAAGAAATCCTTGACGTAGGCTTAATTGATGGAATATTTATTGGACCTAACGATATGACTACGTCACTTGGTATCCCAGACGAGGTTACAAATCCAAAGTATCTTGACGTAATTAAAAATGTGATAAAGACATCAGAAAGTCATGGTGTGCCGGTAATGATTCATCAGCAAACCTTAGATACGTCTACTACGGCGATTGAACTTGGTGCGAGATTTGTAATGCACAGTACCGATGCTGGATTGATGCAGGCCGCGATGCGTCGTGATTTTGCTGAACTTCGTGCGGTTTCTGGCTCGGACAATGCCGACGAAAGCTTAAAAGATACACTAGAAACTGTTTAGTCTGGAGAGAGATCACCCATGGCTGTTCCTGTAGTTACAAAAATAGAAATCACTGAGTTCACGTATGATGTCCCTGATATTACGCCTCATGAGAAAACTCGTATTCCGGTATACCAAAAAGGAAAAATGCATAGTGCAGTGGGACGTGTATTGCAGATTTTTACTGACGTCGGGATAACCGGTGAGTATTTGGGAGGTAATGCGTCTGAGTTAGCTGGAGTGGGTCAGTGTGCCAACGCTTTACTTGGCCGAAATGCTCTGGCACGAGAAACTTTCTATAACGATGCAAAGCAGGCTCTGAAGCAGCAGGCTCGAATGGGGATGTCTCAGGTTGATATGGCACTTTGGGATATTGCTGGTAAGTATCACGAAGCCCCGATTTATCAGTTACTTGGGGAATACAGAACTAAACTGCCTGCGTACGCCAGTACCATGGTTGGGGACGATCAGCCAGATGGCTTGAGTTCTCCGGAGGCCTATGCTGACTTTGCAGAACAGTGTCTGGAGCTTGGTTATCCGGCGTACAAAATTCATTGGTGGCGCGAATCTTCACTCAAGCGCCGAATAAAACTCATGGAAGTTGTGGCGGATAGAGTCGGCGATAAAATGGATCTTATGCTGGATCCAGCTAGTAGTTTGCTTACTTGGGGGGATGCTTTGCAAGTAGGCAAGGCCTGTGACGAGTACGGGTATTATTGGCTTGAAGATCCGTACAGAGATGGTGGTGTATCGGCATTTGGTCATAAGAAGTTGCGCGAGTTAATTAAGACTCCTTTGCTGCAGACTGAACATATTCGAGGTTTAGAGCAACACGTTGACTTTGTAATTGCTGGAGGGACTGATTTCTTGCGAATTGATCCAGACTATGATGGAGGAATCACAGGTGTAATGAAAATAGCTCATGCCGCCGAAGGATTTGGGTTGGATGCTGAGCCACATGCACCGGGCCCCTCTCGTCGACATGTGATGGCGGCTATTCGAAATTGTAATTATTACGAAATGGGATTAATTCATCCACGTATTAAGCGTGCGAATCCACCAGTCTATATCGACTATGAGGACGAGCTTGATGCAATTGATTCAGACGGCTGCGTTACTGTACCGACGGGGCATGGGCTAGGTGTAGAGCTGGACTGGAAATTTATAGCAAAGAATAAAGTGGCATCTAAAGTCTACGAATAGTCTGATGTTCGATTAATTGTTTCGTGAGTTGAAGATGACCGAGATGAACTGCAGTGTGATCAACCGTATGTAGCAGCGCGTCGCCGATAGACAATGCAGCTCCAGAAGGGTGGGCACTTTTGTAGTCCGGCTCGGGCCTCCAGCCTTGATTGTTTAACTGCTCATTTTCAATCATTGCAGCACGTTCCTGAAGCAGAGGCATCCAAGAATTTTTATATTCAATCAGTTCATTGATTTGACCTGATGCCACGAACTCAGAATCTCGATCACGTCGGACTTGGTAACCAGTTCCAAAATAAAGCCCCCACTCTTCGACGCTTCCTAGAACATGCCTAGCAAGCACGTAGAGCGAGTTTGCTTCAGGGATATCCATATCCATATTCAGAGTTTCTTCGGACATATCCGCCAGGCTGTTAAGCATTTCGCTTAACAGTTGGTCAGTCATATGAACCAAGCGAGATGCTTCCCCGATCGTTTTCATACCAGCCAGAGTCTCAATAAGTTAACCACGAGGTAGGCCAAGGCCTCGAGTGGCTACGATGTTCCTTTGAATTTCAGAGGTACCACCTCCGATTGTTGATGAAACGCTGGTTACATATGATTGTCCGATTGCTCCACCGAGTGGAGCTCTGGGCTCCTGTGGACGCATAAGGCTTTCAAGTCCCAGCATTTTTGATCCTGTGTGCGCGATTCTTTGATTTAGCTCAGAACTAAATAGCTTTGCTGCGGATGCTTCGTAGTTAGCGATGATGCCACTTGTTTGCATGTGAACGATGCGATACGCCAAATTGGTGCCAATCTCTATTTCAATCATTCTGTCCGCATATTCCAATCGAACATCTGGATTCTGCTCAATTTTATGAGGGTTCTCATCGGCAAATTGTATGTGATCTTCAACCGTTTTTCGGCTTCCGGAGAACCCTGCGATGCTAGACCGTTCAAAGTCGAGCGCGACGGCAAGATGGTACCAGCCTCGGTCTTGTTCTCCCACAAGATTTTTCTTTGGTAGTCGCACGTCTTCAAAAAAGACTTCGTTGAAGCCGTGCTCATCACCCATATTGATTAATGGGCGAATCGTGATGCCAGGGGTTTCAAGATCAAGAAGGAACATTGAGATCCCTCTGTGTTTTGGTGCATCTGGATCTGTTCGTGCTGCAAGCCAACCCCAGTTGGATCTATGTGCCCCGGATGTCCATATTTTTTGTCCATTAACTACGAATTCATCACCGTCTTGAATTGCTCGTGTTTGCAAGGCTGCCAAATCACTTCCGGCGCCTGGCTCCGAATAGAATGTGCACCACCATGAATCATCATCGGCGTTTGCAATCTTGTTGAGGTGTTCTTTTTGCTGTTCTTCACTGCCGACAAGCATCAGAGCAGGGCCTACCCAATCGATACCATGATTTCCCCCACTTGGGGCGCGGTTATAGGCCATTTCTTCATTGAGGAGCATTTGCTGCCAATGAGGTGCTTCAAGGCCGCCAAATTTTTTAGGCCAAGCCATAGTATTCCATTTTTTCTTCGCCATGGCTTTTTGGAATTGAAGGCGTTCGTCAAATTTCTTTTGGTCGTACATTCCTTCATCGGACACGTCGGCAGTTTGGGGGGGCAAGTTTTCCGTGATAAAGCTACGCACTTCATTTCTAAATGATTCTTGCTCGCTTGTAAAGTTAAAGTCCATTGAAATCCTCCATGATGATGAAAGCAGTGTAACAAAAATCACTGCGAATGGCTGTTGACTGATACAGTGTCGAGAAATTAGTAAGGCAGAGGTATGTTTATGGGATCACTTGAGGGCAAGGTTGCGCTAGTTACCGGAGCGAGCAGAGGACTTGGGAAAGACATAGCCGTGAGTTTAGCTATGTCGGGAGTGTCTGTGATGGTTACTGCAAGAACTGAGAGTGATTCGGACTCACATATTCCGGGAAGCCTTGCTACAACTGTTGCGGATATTGAAGCGCAGGGTGGCATTGCTTCTTCAATGCGTTGTGACGTGACGAGTGAAGTTGATATTCAGAATACTATCGAGGGGACTATAGAAAGATTTGGCCGGATAGATATCGTGGTGAACAATGCCGGAATTTTGATACCTGGCGGTATAACTGACCTACAAGTTAAGCACTGGGATTTAATTTTTAAAGTGAATGTTTTGGGCCCTTTTCTTATGGCAAGGGCAATTGTTCCGGTATTTGAGAAGTCAGGATCAGGCCATATTATTAACATTTCCTCTCGTTCAGCGATTGGCCCTGGGCCAGGCCCGTATGATTCGCCGAGATCTGAAGGTTCAGCATATGGCACCACAAAGGCGGCACTGGAACGATTTACTCAAGGTCTTGCTGCTGAGCTGAGTGATCGAAATATCGCAGTAAATGCTCTCTCTCCTCATCTACCTATTTGGTCGGAGGGCGGGCACTTCTTTCGAACGAAGGGAGGAGATCCGGACTATACGGGTTGGAGAATGAGTGGCAAAATTATTGGTGATGCGGCCGTATGGATTTGTGAGCAATCCTCAGACCAGGTAACAGGGCAAATCTTATACGACGAACTTGTGTTTAGTGACTGGGTTGGACTGACGGAAACAGAGATCCAAAACCAATATCCGGTTGAGTAGTTATTATAATAAATAAAGATAAGGAGCAATAAATTATGTCATTAACGAGCGCAGATAGGGTTGAAATTAACGAATTAGTGTCGCGATATAACCAAGCTATTGATTCTGGCAACGGGCCAGTGTGGGCTTCGACATTCACTCAAGATGGAACTTTTCACTCAGCCAATGGGCAGGCGACTGGCACAAATGAATTGAGCGATTTTGCGAGTGGTTTTACTGAGAAGATGCCGGGGACTCGGCACTGGGTAAATAATCTCGTAATCGACGGGGATGAGAGTGAAGCACAGCTTTGTTGCTATCTAAATTTAATGCGTGGTGGTGATGTGCTCGCTAGTTTGACTTATAACGATACCTTGGTGAAACAGGACGGTACATGGAAATTTAAATCACGTGCTGTGAGTTAATTAACCTAAATCCAACACAGGAATTCCGATTAGTGCGAGCGCGATCATGAAGGACATAGTCGCGAGTATTGTTAATGCGACTCGTGCACCCACAGCACCAACCTCTCTGACGTCTACACCAAGCCCGAGTCCAGCCATCGCTACTACAAAAAGAAGCTTACTCAGCCCTCGAGCTTGTAATCCCAAATCCTGTGATATGACGTCAGTTGTTCTAAGTACAGTCAATAAAAGAAATCCTGCGACAAACCATGGTACGTAGGTTTTAATTTTCTCCTTCAGGGACGAGGAATTCTCTGTATCGCGATGGAGAATTCCAAGCAAGATGATCATGGGTCCGAGAAACAGGACCCGAACGAGTTTAACTAATGTTCCTGTCTGTCCGGAGAGAGGTGAAACAGCAAAGGATGCAGCGACGACTTGTGGAACCGCGTATACAGAGATTCCTGCTAATATTCCATATTCTATATTGGTGAGATTTAGTGCAGGTGCAAATAGAGGGAGCAGCAAAATCTGTCCAACACCAAGTATTGCACTTATTCCAATAGCTGCCGCGACTTCATTTGGAGTTGCTTTGATCACTGGTGCGACTGCAGCGACTGCTGAATTCCCACATATTGAATTACCTACTCCTACCAATATAGCAAGACGTGAACTCAATCCTAGAAGTTTATGACCAACGACCCAAGCAACTGTAAGTCCACCGAATACTGCAACAACAATGAGAAGTATCAATGAAATCCCAGACGACGTGACATCTTGTAATGCCACACTTGCGCCCAATAGCAGCACTGAAAATTCAAGAACTTGTTTAGAGACGAACTTGCTCCCTGGGACTATAGCTGAGGGTAGCGGTAGCAGGTTCTTTGCGATAACTCCAAGGACAATTGCAATAACTAATGCATCGATGACAGCGCGATCGATTATTGATTTTTCAACCTCTGCGATGGTCCAAGCTATTGCCCCAATGACGAGACAAATAATCAGGCCTGCGGAGTTTTTTTTGAGCCATGTTAGCCCACCGTTTTGTTTGTCGATTTCTATAGCACTCATGAGAGAAGAGCGTACTACGAATATCGAGAACTGTCTGATGTACTACACTTTGACGGAGAAAATAAATGCGTAAGGTAAGCCCGATAATGCAACAGGAACTGGCTAAAGACTTCCCTATCCTGAGTGAACGTTCGCGGGGCTGGCTTAGATATTTGTATAGAAAAGCCCACACTCCGGACAACTGGAACAAAGAGGGTAAGCCGCATGATCATTGGGATGATCGAACGGGAGAGCCGACTACTTCGTGGCATAGATTTGATCTGTTTGAGTCTAGCTATTCAGTTGCTTTGATGGCTGAGACTACACCGGCATGGCGAGAAGTCTACAGCTCGATTCTGGATGAGATTGTGCAGAGATATTCTGGGTATTGGGCCGCCAAGGATTGGTTAGACCAAATCGGAGAAGATCCACGCAGAGGTAAATATTCTGAAGCTTTTCAGCGACTACTTCCCGAACATCTGGTCAATGACTACGATGTACCCGGTTGGACAGCTAATGGCGTTGAGCCATGGGGACTCCAAATGGATCCGGTAGGTGCTGACGGGAATTTATTTTATCGAGGTTGGTTTCTTGTCGTGATGGGGTTACATAGATATGTCTCTGGCGACCCGAAGTGGAATGAACCTTTTGACATTGTTCGTGACGGGGAGAATACATTCTCTTGGACTCACGAGAAAATGGCTTATTTTCTACAAGAACAGTGGGAACGAAATCCGGAAGGTCCGCACTGAGAAAACACTAAGATATGGCCCACGTGACTGGGCGCAGCTGGTCTCGGTTTGAGACTGTTTGACATCTTGTTCGAGAGCTCGACTCACTCGATATATAACGATTGGTGGGAGTACACGAAGCGTGTCTATATACCTTTCAACGAGGGAGATCCGCCCGATTCTCAGACCTTATATTATGATCCGGTGATTGATTATCATCACGTCGCTCCTAGTACGAGCGGATCTCTACTTTACTTTCACACGGCAGCTCAACACCGCGAAGACACTGCGATATTATTTGAGAACATGGTGGACCGACTAGGTTGGTCAGAGTCAGTCACTATTCCTGACGGAGAGCGGGGGGTGAGCTCTTTGGTGAGGACTGCCGCTCTCGCGCGAGAATTTGGAAAAGATTCACTCTATAGCAATTTGATTTCACATGCTGATGTGAACTATGAACCAACTTGGGATCGTGAGTTAGGCGAATTCACTTGGGGATTTGGCTTAAATGAGGTTTACCCACGTGGCCAATACAATGCGATCATGGCCTACGCTGAAGCCGGCTCAGTTGGCGCATGGGCAAAGCTTTTCGAACAACCAAATTTAAAGAAGTTTGAGCAACCGACGGTTCATGGGGTTGATTTCCCTAATATTTCTCTAACTCAGGCTAGTTATGATTCAGAGAAACGTATACTCGTCATATCAACGGATGATGGCATTCCCAGTGTGCAGGGCCAGCGCACGAGCTTTCGAGTAAATAACATCCGTCCAGAGACTTGTGTGATCACTGCGGATTCAGATATTGAGTGGAAAATTGTAGAGGGGGAAATTGAAATTACGATCGAGGTCGAGGCTCAAACAATACTTATCAGTCATTAATCTTTCTGGATTGCACCTTTGTCGAATGTTGAATTAATCCAGCGAGATAGGGAGAGAAATCACCATGCCGTTAATTAAGGTACGAGGCGTTACCCTCGAATACTTCCACAAAGGTCCAGAGTCATCTACGCCATTTATTCTGGTACATGGTGCTGGTTCCTCAGCAAGCATCTGGAATTCTGTACAGAGTGATCTATCTGATTCGGGACATGAATCGTATGCGATTAGTTTGCGGGGTGCCGGGGGATCTGATCACACATCTGACGCATCAGACTATCACCCATCAAATTATGCACTTGATGTTTTAGCGGTACTCACCGAGCTCGGTATCAATCGATGTGTATTAGTAGGCCATTCATTGGGCACCATCGTTGCTGGTTATATTTTACGTGACGCTCCTGAAATTGTGGATAAACTAATTCAGATTGCTGGACCGGCAGTAGAGAAAATGACGACCCAGTCATCAATGAACAAGCGCACGCGCGCGGGATACGGAGAGGCATTGAGCCCCGAAGCTTTCGAGCATTGGGAGAGTCAACATCTTGGATTGTCTTCAGAGGTTCGACAGCAGCTTAGGAGTGATATTGATAATAATCCAAGCGAACGGATACTCGGGCAGGCGCGTCCATGGAGCGGTATTGCCGATGTACCGATGGGCTTGCAAGTATCTGCGCTTGTTGTGCTTGGTGATGCGGATGATGTAGTGCCTCCAGAAGAACCTTTGTCTTATTTTTTACAATTACCTGCATCATTGAGGCATTTGCACGTATTTTCTGGAGTAGGCCATTATCCGAATGCACAGGTACCTACTCGGCTAGCCAGCGTTATGAGAAGATTTGTTTTGAATAATTGAGTATTGTCTATTTTAAGGGAGCAAGTATGACGTTATTAGCGCCACCGAGACCAGAACGTGATTCATCAGGAGCTTATAACTTCGCGACAGTAAAACAACCGGCGGTAGGATCCCGAGGAGTTGTAACCTCTAATCATCCATTAGCGTCGATGGCGGGGACCGAGCTACTTCTGGCGGGTGGTAATGCAGTTGATGCTGCCGTCGGGACAATGTTTGCGCTTTCGGTAGTTGAACCAATGATGACAACGATTTTTGGGGCAGGATTTACCAATATTCATATGGCAGACGGAAGAGATGTGGTAATCGATAATTATTCGGAAGTACCTCTTGCGGCGACGCCTGACTTATTTGAGCCGCTTCCGAATCACTCGGAACATGGTGTAGTTGATGAATTGAATTGGACCGGACACCTCGCTGTTGGAGTGGGCGGAACTTGTTTGGGATGGGCTACTGCGATCGAGAAATATGGGAATCTGTCGCTCTCTGACGTGGTAGCTCCAGCTATCCGACTAGCTCGATCCGGTTTTCGCGTTAGTCCATATTTACAACAATCAATAATCAATGCGGAGGAAGGTCTTAGACGATTTCCAGATAGCCGTTCGGTGTTTTTACCTAACGACGTCGTTCCAGATATTGATGATGTGATTCAGAGAATTGACTACTCAAATACTCTGGAAATGGTAGGTAAGCTCGGAGCAAATTATCTCTACGGAGGCCCTTTGGGTAAGGCGATAGCCGATGATATGGCTAAAAATGGTGGACTTATTACTGAGGAAGAAATTGCGGCCTATAAAATATATGAACGTCCTCCAGTCCGTGGGAGTATTGGTGGTGGATACGAAATTCTTGCACCACCGCCACCCTCATCTGGCGGTGTCCATATCATTCAAATGATGAAAATTTTGAACCAGTTTGACATGGCGGGTATGGGATTTGGTTCAGTCGATACTATCCACTTAGCCGCGGAGGCACTTAAGATTGCGTTCGCTGATCGGACAGAGTTTATGGCTGATCCGAAGACTACTGCGATTCCAATTGAATGGCTAACCTCAGACGATTATGCAAAGGATCGGGCATTGGAGATCGATCAGAATTCAAGTCAGGTTTATAACTTTGGACTACCACCTGCGCCCGAGCATAACGAAACTACTACGTGCTGTGCGATGGACTCCGAGGGTAATGTTGTCGCCTCAACAAATACTTTACATGGGGCATTTGGTTCAAAAGTCACTGTTCCTGGTACAGGGATGCTTCTCAACAATACTATGGAGTTAATGGACCCGAGACCGAATCGAACGAACTCAATAGCACCTGGGAAGCGGATACTCTCTTCGATGTCACCGGTAATTGTTTTGCGAGATGGCCAAACTAGTTTCACACTTGGATCTGTTGGCGGACTTCGAATCTTTGGGACAGTGCATCAGGCGATTACGAATGTAATTATTCATGGAATGAGCCTACAACAGGCAATCGAGGCGCCCCGTCTTTTTGACCAAGGACTCGGATTGGAGATTGAAAAATCTTTTCCTGATGTTGAACACTCTTTAGAGAAACTTACTCTGCGAGGACACTCGGTCAGCAGCTTATTCAAGGTTGGCGGTGGCATGAACGGAATTTATAGAGATCCTGTGACGGGAGCGATGGAGGGTGCAGCTTGTTGGCGGGCTGATGGAGCCCCAGTGGCTTATGGCGGCGGTGATGCGTTGGTTGAACCAGATGAGAAACTAGGAGTAGGTGACTAGACTTTATGATCTCAATTAACGTCGGAGATATTAGAGTCACATGTTTGCCAGATGGATCTGCGGAGTTAGATGGTTATCCATATCAGGAGGAAACCGATGATGGAGAACGCGTGAATTGGCGAACATATCACGAACTATTTCCTAATGATTTTCACGGTGAATTGCATCAATGGCGGATCCACAATAATTGTTTCCTAGTTGAAGCGTCTAATAAATTAATTCTCATGGACACGGGTGTTGGAGAAGGTCCATACCCACGGTATAAGAACATGAGAGGCGGATTACAGACTGCTTTGCGGTCATTCGGGATAGCTAATGACGACATTGATTTTGTGTTTATGACCCATGCTCATCCAGATCACGTAGCGTGGAATTTGAATTCGGATGGTTCACCCAGATTTACAAATGCCGAATATATTCTGCATAAGAACGATTGGGAGGAGTTTACTAATCGCGATCCAGTCCCCCCATTTTTCGGCAGATTTATTGAGCCTCTAAGGAAGTTAGGGGTGATGAGACTTGTTGAGGGTGACTACGAAATTACCTCCGGAGTAGAGATTTTTGAAACACCGGGCCATACACCCGGGCATATGTCGGCAAGAATTCATTCCAAGAAAGAATCTCTCCTTGTTGTGGGTGATGTACTTGTTAATCCTTTCTATGTGTTTGAATCAGGTCGAGCCTTTCAGTCAGATAAAGATCCTGTATTGGGCATAAAAACGCGTCAGACTTTACTAGCACAAGCAATAGCAGATCAGAGTTTATTAGCTTCCGCACATTTTTCAGAGCCAGGAGTAGGTTCGGTCAAAAATCACGAGAATAGACTTAAATTCATACCTCGGTGACCGTGTCTCGTATTTTCGGCAATGGTGGTGTGGGCAGAATTATCGCTAGTAACGCTCCTGTAACCGCAACTATGGTACAAAAAATTATCACACCGTCGAAGCCAGCAGAGTCATAAATCTTCCCTGCGATCGGTGGAGAGCATAGAGAGACAAGTGACAAGCCTAGGAACATCATTGCCGTCACAGATCCTTCAGAGCCGCTGCCCGCTGAATCTTGAGCAGCTGCAGTGATTATGGGCATAACTGAAAAAAAGACAAGCCCGAGTACGGCTAGACCAATTGTGAATGGAATACCTAATGGAATCACGAGAAAGATTGGAATAAGCAGTGCCATTATGCACATCGCCGTAATAATGACTGGTTTTCGGCCAATGTTGTCCGAAAGATGACCCATGATAGGGGTACTTATGACCCCTGCAGCTGTAAGTAGGGCAATATGGAATCCTATTTTGAACTGAGAGAAATCAAGCGCTTCAGCCATATATATGACAACGAAGAGAGTGAATGAACCGTGAACTGCACCACGAAGGCCACCCAGTAGGGTATAACCAATTACATAGCGGTTTTTGAGTAATTCCCGACCTGAGGCCATATACGCTTGCAATTTATTTTCTGTATTTAACTTTAAACTTGCATCATCTTTCATCGACAAAAAAATAACTGGGCAGGTCGCCAGACAAAGCCCACCAGTTAATAAAGATACCTGTTGCCAGTTTAGTAAAGCATTCATATCGAAAGACAAGATGCCCAGGCTAGTTAAGGCGATACCATCAAGCAATATACCGATTGCGAAGGGGCCAATTGTATTTCCGACCTGTGCACCTGTTAGGTGTAGTGATATAGCTAAGCCTCTTTGGGCAGGATAACGCGCGGCCAGAGTTCCAAATGCTGGAGCATGCCAAAAACTTTGACCAAAACCAACAAATGCAACGGCAAGACAAACCATCCAATAATCATCTACCGAGCTTAGCGTGACATAACCTAATCCAAGCATGGCCATCGAAAAAATTAGAAGCCACCGTATGCGGTTCGGGTAAATATCGGTTAGTGCACCAGCGGGAATATTCGAGACCGCACTCGAAACGCTTTGAATCGATTGGATAGATCCCATACCCAGTCCAGAGATATCTAGAGTTTCTTTCAGTCCAGGAACTAACATGAGAAATGCGCTTTGAGCGAAATGCTTTATGCCATGTCCAACTGATAAACCTGCGACGAGCCCTTTGAATGAGAGTTTATTTTGAGGAGAGTTGCGCACAGTTTCGGTAGTCATTTGGGGTAATAGTACGCGGGTTTCAAGCTTGACGGTGTATATCAGCTTTTTACCGAGCGCCCATGCTGCTGAATGAGTTCAGCGGTTAATTTCTGAATGACTGTCGGAAAGAAATAGGCTGTAGCCGCTAATAAGATTGCTCCCTCTAAGAGGACTACAAACAACCCATATTGAAAGCCGATGTAGTTTACCAAAGGGCCTACCTGAACCGCAGTTAGGGGACCGAGTCCGATACAAAATGAAAGGGCTCCGAGTACTCTGCCACGCATTTCTGGAGAAGATACTCGAATCAGCAGAGTTGTTTGCATGGTCGCAAAAGCTGCAAATCCGAAGCCTAGTAAGAATATGCAAGCGGCGCTGAGGAGGTATGTTTCAGAGAATGCAAATGCGGCCGCACAAAGCAGAAACCAACCAGTTCCTGCGTAATAGATTTGACTAAATCGAATTTCCCTCGCGTATTGCGCAATCCAGAGCGAGCCCAATACCGCTCCTAATCCTTCTAAAGCCCCAAGTATTCCGACTTGGAACGGATTTGCATTCAAGATGTCTCGTCCAATCGCGGGAAGAAGAGAATTATAGGCCGGAAACGCAAGATTAAATACAAAGGTAACTCCAAGCGCCCCGAGTAATAATCGGTTAAATCTTACATATCTGAGTCCGTCTTTTACCTGGTCAAGTGAGCTAATGTCTTCAGTATTTCGGACAATTTGCTCTAGAACCAATGTTGACGCGACGAAGGTTGCAATTAAGATAATTAAGGCCCCAATCAGGTAAGCCCATTCAGCACCAATGAAGGTGATTAATCCTCCCGCGATTAAAGGACCAGGAATTTTAGCCAGAGAATCTGTACTCCATTCGATGCCAATAGCTCGTCCAAGTAAGTGGTCGGGTACGGTATCCGCAATAATAGCCTTTCGATTTGGAAATTCAATTGACCAGCCGATAGCCAGAACGAAAACGAAACACAAGAGCTGCCAATATTCAATTTCTGTGAATGCGATTGTGAGACCGAGCGCGAGATATGACGTAGCAACGAAAAGAAGGGCTCCTACCCAAAGATACTTTCTATTAAACCGGTCGCTCAAGGCACCCACAAATAGGCCGAAGAGGAGCCTTGGCAACATTCGTATAACGAATGTGAAAGCAACTGCACCTGCATCATCAGTTAACTGGTAGGTGAATATCCCGATGGCTAACATATCGAGCCATCTCACTAAAGCTGAGAGCCCGCCAGCTACCCAGATTCGGCGGAAGCTTGGAATTTTAAGTACGCTGAAGGCCGAGTCTTCAGATATGAGATTCAACATAATGTTCTTCCCAATGGGCTCACCGTCATCGTAGGAGCAAACCTTATCAAGCACCAATGGGTTCACACGCTTCGGTCTTTTGATCGAGTAACATACCGGTTAAGAAAGATTAAATAGATTGGTATTGAAATGCCCAGAATGTCACCTGAACTGCTAACTCAATTTTTAGACCTGCCGATACCGGGAATAATTGCGACTTTGCGCAAGAGTGGATTGCCATATACCGTTCCAATCTGGTGGCTACACGAAGATGGTGAATTTTGGATAACGGGCACGCACAGTCGAATCTGGTGTAAGCAACTAAAAAATGACACAAGAGCATCTTTGTGTATCGAAAATGGTGGCGACTTTTCGGGGCACGTAGGGGTGGACGGCACCGTCGAATTATTTACAGAGCCAGAATTTGATATATGGCCTATTTCGCGGCGACTAGCAGAAAAATACGTGGGTCGAGGAGATCCTAGCAATGATCAAGCGGTAGAGGCTTTTTTTGCCAATATGAAAACTGAGCCGAGACTACTGTATAAACTAGTTCCCACTGTGTGGCGAGCAATTGATATGAGCGTTTATCAAGGTAAGCGAGCTGACCGTGACTATCAAGCCCAGCGTAAGAATTGAGATTCAGCAACGTGATTCGTTAACTTTTGTTTTTGTTTAGCTGTTTAATAATCCCCGGAGCACATACTGTAAAATACCGCCATTTTTGTAATATTCGAGTTCAACACCGGTGTCAATTCTGCAAAGCACTGCTAAATCACTAGTTACACCTTGACTAGTCGTAATAGACACTGCGAGGTGCGACCGCGGACTTAATCCATCAGATATGCCATCGATATTGATTATTTCATCTCCAGCCAAACCTAAGCCTTCCACACTTTCACCATCGACAAATTCAAGAGGCAGAATACCCATTCCAATTAAGTTGGATCGATGGATTCGTTCAAAAGATTCTGCGACTACTGCTTTGACACCCTGAAGAGCTGGTCCTTTTGCTGCCCAATCCCTAGACGATCCTGTGCCATATTCTTGACCAGCAAAAATTATCAGGGGAGTATTATCTGCTTTGTACCTGTCGGCAGCATCCCAGATAGTCAATGTCTCATTTGTTGGAATGTGTTTAGTCCACCCACCTTCAATATCAACTAACGAGTTGCGAATACGTACGTTTGCAAACGTGCCACGCATCATAACTTCGTGATTTCCACGTCTAGATCCATAAGTGTTGAAGTCTTTCTCGTTGACTTCATTTTTGCCCAAGTATTCAGCCGCTGGGGAGCCCGATGCAATTCCTCCAGCTGGGGAGATATGGTCGGTTGTTACTGAATTACCGAAAATCGCAAGAATTCGTGCCTGCTCGACATCATTAATTTTCTCGGGGTTTCGGCTAATATTTTCAAAGAATGGAGGCTTTCGAGCATAAGTAGACCATTCATCCCAGTCGTATCGTTCTCCAGTCGGCGCTTCCAAGTCTTGCCATTTCTCATCACCATCGAAGACTGTGCTGTACTGACTTTGAAACATTTCTTTTTGTACTGAGGCATTCATCACTTCGTTTATTTCAGATTGACTTGGCCAAATATCACGTAAGTAGACGGGTTCTCCATGGTCATTGTCGCCGATCGGCTCAGTCGTGAGATCTATATCAGTTTTGCCGGCAAGGGCATACGCAATCACTAGCGGGGGAGATGCTAAATAATTTGACCGCACTTTGTTATGTACTCGAGCCTCAAAATTTCTATTTCCGGATAGCACTGCGGCTACGGCTAATTGCCCCTCATCTACTACTTTTTCAATAGCTGGCGAGAGTGGCCCACTATTGCCGATACATGTCATACAGCCGTACCCGGCAAGAGTGAAGCCAAGTTCATTCAGAGAAGTAGTCAGGTTCGCCTCGTTTAAGTACTCAGTAACTACCCGTGAACCAGGAGCCAGGCTAGTTTTAACCCACGGCTTGGTGCGGAGACCTTTTTTTACTGCATTTCGTGCAAGTAACCCAGCACCAATCATCACTTCAGGGTTCGAGGTATTAGTACAGGATGTGATCGCCGCAATAACAACCGAACCGTTTTCTATTTCATATTTTGCCGATTCATCAATTACTTCAAGTGGTCCCGCCGTTGAACCTTGGGCAAGATACGAGTCAATATCTTGTCTCGAAGCTATTTTCATATCAGACAATGGGACACGATCTTGAGGACGTTTTGGGCCGGCAAGGCTTGGTTCTATTTCTGAGAGATCGACGTTAAGAACTTCGCTGTACTCTGGGTCTTCTGTGTCGATCGTGCGGAACAATTGTTGTGCTTTTGCGTATGCACTAACTTGGTCGATTGCCTCATCATCCCGCCCCGTGAACCTCATGTAGCTAAGAGTTTCTTCGTCGATTGGAAAGTAGCCGACCGTAGCGCCATATTCAGGACACATATTTGCGATTGTTGCACGAGCTGGTAAAGAAAGTTCATCAAGTCCAGGCCCGAAAAATTCCACAAACTTGCCGACAACTTTTCTTTCACGCAACGCTTCAGTCACTCGAAGGACTAGGTCAGTTCCTGTTGTTCCCTCAGGCAGCCTGCCGTGTAGACGAACTCCCATAACTTGGGGCACTAGCATGGCGATTGGTTGCCCGAGCATCGCGGCTTCAGCTTCGATTCCACCGACTCCCCATCCAACAACTCCCAAACCGTTAATCATGGTTGTATGAGAATCCGTACCAACAACTGTATCCGGGTAGAGCGCTGGATTTCCTTCAGAATCGACACCAGAAAATACTGTCTGGCCAAGGTATTCAAGGTTTATTTGGTGCACGATTCCCATGCCGGGAGGTACAACCCTCATTCCTTTGAAGGCATTTTGTGCCCACTTGAGAAGCAGGTACCTTTCTGAATTCCTTTCGTATTCGCGTTTCACATTGAAGGGCAGCGAATTTTCTGTCCCGAAAGCGTCAACCTGAACGGAATGATCTATGACTAGGTCTACCGGTATTAGCGGATTTATTTTCTGCGGATCTCCACCCATTTCTGCCATCGCATCTCGCATGGCTGCTAAATCTACTACTGCGGGAACACCAGTAAAATCTTGTAATAAGACTCGAGCCGGTCGAAACGCAATTTCGTTAGTAGGTATTGCCTTTGAGTCCCACCGTGCAGTCAGTTCTATCTGTTCCTTGGTGACATTTTTACCATCTTCACCACGTAGGAGATTTTCGATCAGTATTCGATGCGTATAAGGAAGTTTGTTTAAATTAATGCCCAGATTTTCAGCAGCCTTAGGTAAACTAAAAATAGTGAATTCATTATCACCAACTTTGAGACTTGATTTCGTGTTTAAAGAATCAAGTGAAGCTTTTGGTTTTGTTGTTTCAGACATACTTACTCCCTAATGAGTGAGGTGTTCGTCGAGTTTAATTTTTCTTCTTCTTATCACGATGTCAGCAGTCAGATCTCGTAGCAGCGCCTACGAAACAATAACGCGACGTTCATGTACTTTGTCATGGCCAAACTCTCTACCACATTTTCCGCACACAAATCCCAATGCATTCCGATCATCTTCCATAACGTCCGGACCGCGCCAGCGTGGCATTAATGGTTCATTAACGCAGCACAGCAAAATGTCAGGACGTTTCTCTACTAGCGAATATCCTTGATCTGCATGTCCAAACAATTTAGAAAGAAGGCTCATTTTTCACCTTGTCACTTCAGATCGACCCTTGTTTGAAATATACATTAATCTAAATAATCCCTTAGGCGTGTGCTTCTAGAAGGATGTCTAAGCTTTCGTAAAGCCTTAGCCTCAATTTGCCGGATACGTTCTCTTGTGACCGAAAATTCTTTTCCAACTTCTTCAAGCGTGCGAGATCGACCATCTTCAATTCCAAATCGTAACTCTAGGACTTTTCTTTCCCTTGGAGTGAGCGTCGACAAAACTTCTATAACCTGTTCCTTGAGTAATTGATTCGATGCTGCCTCCTGCGGAGCGGGCGCGTTTGGGTCTTCAATAAAGTCGCCAAGGTGTGAGTCGTCTTCTTCACCCACAGGAGTTTCAAGAGAAACAGGGTCGCGAGAAACTTTAAATATTTCCCTAACCCGTTCTGGTTCGATTTCAAGTTCCTTGCCTAATTCCTCTGCAGTAGGCTCTCGCCCGAATTCTTGGACCAGCCGCCGTTGAAACCGAGTTAGCTTGTTAATGGTTTCAACCATGTGTACAGGTATTCGAATAGTTCGCGCTTGGTCAGCTATAGCTCGTGTAATCGCTTGGCGTATCCACCAAGTAGCGTAGGTGGAAAACTTATAACCTTTGCGGTAGTCAAATTTCTCAACCGCTCTTATCAGGCCAATATTTCCTTCTTGAATTAAATCAAGGAGAGCCATGCCCCGACCAATATATTTCTTTGCCACTGAAACGACCAGCCGCAGATTTGCCACCATTAATTCACGTTCCGCCGCATTACCCTCTGCGATAATCTTTGCAAAGAGCCGTTTCAGGCTCTTATCAACAGATGCGATACTACCTTTGGTGTTTGCAATCTCCTCAGCAACTGCGTGAGGGGTCTTGAAAAAAGCTCGTTCGCCTCCTGAAAAATTACAGCCAAGATCAAATGCACTTTCTCGATCAAATTCCCTCGCCTCATTCATTTCCATGACGAGGATGTCACTAATGGTAGACAGTAGCCTGAGTTCTGCTTCAGCACCTGGTTTATGAGACTTCTTCCGGCGACGCTCCATCTCTTTCTTAATTTTTGACTTTGTAGCACCATCGCGAGCGAGCCTCAGTTTCGCCTCTTCGAATTCTCGCTTTGAATGTCGTTCGAGGACACTGTGTACTTTTATGTTTTTTGCGATTGATCCAATTACTTGCTCGTCTAAATTCCCATCTACAGCATCACGAAAAATCGAATCATTCACTCGACTGAACACATTTTGCTTGGGCTTTAGCGATCTGTTCTTGACTAAGTATGCAGTGATGGTGTCGTAAACTTTTCTTGATTTTTCAAATCTATGAATGAGCTCACAAAACATTTCAGCCGGAGTGGGCTCGTCACCATACTCGTCATCCCAAGATTCGTGAACTTCTCGAACAAGTTCACGTTGTTCAACTGATCTTGAAAGGCGTTTCTCATCAGCAGCAGTAAGGAGATCTACCTTTCCAATTTCGCGTAGATATAATCGAACAGGGTCTTCTAGAGAAGTCGCTTCAGCTATGACTCGCCTCGCCGATTCGGCATCTTCATCTCCCGCCGTAGGAGTAGTTTCAGCCCGGACACTCACTCCATTTTCCTGCAGACGGCTTACGATCGAACGTAGCTTTTCATCACGCCCATCAGTTTCCGGCATTACTTGTAATACCTCTTCCACCGAGACTGTATTATTTTTATTTCGACGCCCCCTCGCTAAAAGCTCCTCAAGCCCTTCTTCAGTGGTGTCTATTGGGTTGTCGCCCGTAAATACTTGTGTTGTCATAACTTACCTTTTCTATTTGCTGGTCAAAGTTTCTATTTAATTATTTTTTGTTGATAGTTTCTCCTGATTTTTTGAACTATGGCGAATACGGTTCATTACCGAATTCCACTGGTTATCAATATCGTTATTCATTGATTCGCCCTCACTTAATCGGTTTGCAGCCTTTGCATCAGCGAGATTAAGCGCCTCTGCGCGAAGCCTAGATTGTTCTCGACGCACGTGAATGCCATTTCTCATGTCTTCAACAATTACATTCAAATCTTTCTCGTCATAATCTGGCAAAATAATGGTTCTCAGCTCTTGTGCTCTTTCCGTGATTATCAGCATGCTTGCTATGTTGATTTCTGATTTTCGGTCATCTAATCTTCGATCGGTCCCTATTTCAGGTATTTCTATCCATGCCAGAAATACCGCCCGATTGAGTGCTTCTTCAAAGAAGATATTTTCGATGTTTAAGCCGGCCTCTCGGGCACCTTCGCGCTGTATTAATATTGCGAGGAGCTGGGATTCGCCAGTAATGTCAGACTCGAAGGAGCGTTTTGGTGCCTTTGGACTAGGCTCACTGCTTACCACCCTTGGTGTACTACCTAACGCCTCTAATCGCTTTCGAAGGAGACTGGGCTCAATTTCAGCATACCGTGAGAGTCGGCGCAGGGCTGGAGCGCGCAATAACTCGTCTTGCGTGGCAGCAATATATGGCAAAATTTGTTCAATAGACTCCTTTCGCTGGTAGGCATCTCCACTAGGTTGAGACATCAGCTGGTCTATAAGAAAATCTAAGAGAGGCTTTGCGCTTTCGATACAACTAGAAAATTCACTCACACTTTTCTTAATCAGCGAGTCGGGATCTTCACCAGTTGGGAGGCTTGCGATGAGCACATTTACTCCCTTTTCGAACTCATTCCCCTGCTGAATACTAAGCTGTTCATAGTCCAAGCCCCCTGCTGAGCTTGCACCTCTGAGAGCGGCTTTAGCTCCAGCTTCATCAGCATCGAGCGCGAAAACTATGGTTTTGCAGCTGCGCTTAAGGAGGTCCATTTGATTTTTAGTAATTGCGGTGCCATTTGATGCGACTACCGTGTTGAATCCAGCTGCATGGCTGGAGATCACATCCATATATCCTTCAACGACAATTGCCTGTTTTTTCTTATCAGAGTTATTGTTTTTTAGACTAGCCGCGGCTTGACTCACGCCATATAGCGTCGATCTTTTTTCATACAATACGGTTTTAGGAGTATTAAGATACTTCGGCGAGTCATCTCCGAGTGCTCTCGCTCCAAATCCGATCAATCTGTTGCGATCATCTCGGGTTGGAAACATGAGTCTATTTGAGAAAAGAATGCGAGTCCCGTAATCCTGTGCAGTGGCAAGGCCAGCGGCCACGATATCCGGGTCAGAGAATCCTTTAGCGCGCAACAGGTCAATTAGTTCGTTACGGTTACTAGGTGCATATCCCAATTCCCATAATTTTATGGAGTCAGGACTGACACCGCGCTTATCAAGGTATTTCAGTGCAATGGATCCGTCTGACGTGTGTAACGCTTTTTGAAAGAAGCTTGACGCGGTTTCATTGATCGCCAAAAGTCTCTCGTACTCATCACGCTTATTTTGGTCAACCTGAGAATAAACTCGTCTTTCAACTCCAGCCATCTCAGCAGCTATATTTAGAGTCTCATCGAAAGTAGTGGATTCGACTTTTTGAATAAAGCTGAGGAGATCTCCGCCGGTTGAACAGGCCCCGTAGCAGTACCAGAATTCTTTATTTGAATTAACAACGAAGGAGGGAGTTTTTTCTTGGTGAAATGGACAGCAAGCCTTCCACGTTGACCCCGTCTGCTTTAGATCAGGTACGTAGCGACTGACGACGTCGACTATGTTTAGTCGGCTCTTTATTTCGAAGGCTTCACTATTGCTCATTACTAAGTACTACACCAGAGATCTCAAAAGGTTACGGTTTGACGTTAAACAAGCTAATTTGTATCAATTATGGGTATTTCTATGAGTCTGGCGGTCTGTGGACGTGATGCAATCTTTTTTGCTGCGGCATTTTCACGGTCAATAACATTTTGAATAACTATCTCCAGATTAGCGATAGAAGTATTGTTCTTAATGATTCGATTTGTGTCCCAACGAACTCCGAGTAAGTAGTGAATCGCCTGGGGTGGCTCTGTGATCTTTGGGATTTCTTCGTTGCTAGAACTGACACTTTTTTCTTCTTGATGGGCAAGGTGAACAAGTAGAGTAACTATTGAGTCTCCTTGTTGTTCACCTATTACTGAATTCCCACCCAGGCCCATGAGAAAGTCTGGCTCGGTAACTGTTTTAAGTATCTCCATTAGATTTGCTCTAGAAGTTGTGAGATCGTCTATCAGCTTGGAGGTGATGTTGGTTTGTTGGGTCATATCAGACTCTTCAGGATTATTCATAACGCCACTCTGTGATTAGAATAGAAATATAGTGATATATATTTATAACTTAGCAATTAACGCATAAGACTAATATATTTTGCAAGGGGATAATATAAGATTCTAGTTTCATGACTCAATTTATTGATAGTTGAGACTAAGCGCTTATGCTGAACGCATTCGTTTCGGATGGGTTCAGCCGGCTGTACAAAACTTGTAGACTTGTACGAAACTATTTTTCATCTGGGGGGTTGAATGGTGGTTGGTGAAACATCTGGTGCATCGAGTGAACCACTGGTTCATAATTTTGGCGACGGGCGTGCTAGCTCAGTCAATAAAAAATTGCTTGGTGGTAAGGGCTCTGGGCTTGCAGAGATGAGTCGATTAGGAATACCTGTGCCACCTGGGCTCACTATCACCACGGATGTGTGTAACGCATATTTTGCGAGTGGAAGAATTTTCCCAAGGGAACTGTCAGACCAAGTCTCTCTAGGCTTGACCCAGATTGAAGAGATTTCAGGGACATTGTTTGGAGATCCGAGTAACCCACTTTTACTTTCTGTTCGATCGGGTGCCAGAGTATCTATGCCCGGCATGATGGACACTATTCTGAACCTCGGACTTAACGATGAAACGGCTGAAGGGCTGGCTGCTGCGACGGGAAATGCTCGCTTTGCATACGACTCATACCGACGATTTGTTCAGATGTACGGCGATGTGGTCATGGGTGTGGGAAAGCTATCAGAGACAGATCATGATCCGTTCGAACTCATTCTTAGTGCGAAGAAATCTGCGAGGAATATTCAGCAGGATACTGATTTTTCAGAATTAGATCTGCGTGAACTTGTAGCCGAATTCAAAGAACTTATTTTTTCGAGATCTGGAGAACTATTTCCAGAGAATGTTACGGATCAGCTATGGGGAGCGATTGGCGCGGTGTTTGAATCATGGGATACACCGCGTGCGGTGAGCTATCGATCTATCAA
>Ga0302122_10000305_pt1 | contig 29464 bp, 18 predicted proteins | sample CB21_SCM_MG_FD_203115 | JGI IMG/M metagenome (GOLD analysis project Ga0302122, IMG submission 203115) | Marine microbial communities from Western Arctic Ocean, Canada - CB21_SCM | ecosystem: Environmental > Aquatic > Marine > Oceanic | place: Canada: Western Arctic Ocean | collected 2017-09-28 | reverse complement strand
GGGTCGTACGGCGCGGCGGCGGGCTCGTAGGGAGCACCAGCGGGTTCGTACGGCGCGGCGGCGGGCTCGTAGAGAGCACCAGCGGGTTCGTACGGCGCGCTGGCGGGTTCGTACGGCGCGGCGGTGGGCTCGTAGGGAGCACCAGCGGGTTCGTACGGCGCGGCGGCGGGCTCGAACGGAGCACCAGCGGGCTCGTACGGCGCGCTGGCGGGCTCGTCTGCGGCGGGCGCGCCAGGTGAGCTCGGCGCGGGCTCGTCCTTGGTTGGTGAGCCGAACGTCGCGTAGCTCGGCCGCGGAGCGGCGGCCGCGGGCGCGCCAGGCGAGCTCGGCGCGGGCTCGTCCTTGGCTGGCGAGCCGAACGTCGCATACCGCGGCGGCGCGGCGGCGGCCTCGCGCTGGGGCGTGCCGGGCGACTCGTAGCTCGGCTGCGGCGGCCCCGAGGCGTCCGGCATGTCGTAGCTCGGCTGAGGCGGAGGACCCACCATTTGTTGCTTTGAGTGGAGTTTTGCAAACTTGGGTGGTCGGCAGCAGTTACGACCGTTGCGTGTACACCACAAGCTCACGCGGCTGAGCGCGGCAAACCAGCGTGGGTAGCACAGCGACAGCGACGGGAAAAATTTGAAACCGGACGGGTTTTCTTGCCGTGCGGGTTTTGCGGATGCGATACTAATTAGTTTTGTGTGTCGTCTCAGTCTTAATTCTGTTCAGGCGCCAGCCTCTTGGGCGTCCGCAAGTCGTCTTACTCCTCGATGGCATTGTTCAGGCGCCTCCCCGGATCCACATCGATCGACAGACCCTACTCACCCCCCCGGACCGGGACCGTCGTCCCGGACCCGCAGCGCCGCGCGCGCGCTCTCGGCGACGCACGCCGCCGCCGCGTTCACGAGGGCCGACACCTCGCCGTCGCACGCCGCGCGGGCGCGCACCGAGGCCCCGTGCTGGCAGACCAGCAGCGTCGCCAGGGCTGCCCGCAGCCCCGCCACGGCGCAGGCGGTATCCTCGTGCCTCGCGACGTTCCGCAACTCGAAGGCGTCGAAGTCGTCGACCGGCCCCTCGGGCAGCGCGTAGAGCTCCGTCGCGATGGGGAGGGCAACGCGGCCGCGCGGCGGCCCGCCAGTAAATGAGGGTGCAGAGGGGTCCCGCGCCCACCGGTACCACTCCGTGAAGCGCCAGCCCGGGACCCGCAGCGAGTAGCCCATGACGGGGATGTTCGCCGCGCTGAGCCGCTTGCAGTTCGCGTCCCACATCTTTTCCGGCGCGCTCGGGCAGCGCGGGTACTGCGTGAGGCTGAAGTTCCGGACTTGCGTCCGCGGGTCCCTTAAAACAGGCACCAACGAAGCGCCCTGCACGTCCTCCGGTACTTTCGTGAGGTGCGCCAGGTCAGCTAGAGTGCGGTAGATATCAACCAACTCAACAGGCGCGCGTGTCCGGCCCGGCGTGACGCCGGGCGCGCGGATCACCAGCGGCACGCGTGCGCCCACCTCAAACAGCGTGTGCTTCGTCCACGACGCCTGCTCGCCCAGATGGAAGCCGTGGTCCGAACTTAATATGACGATCGTGTCGTCACGGTCCACGTGGTCCAAGACCTGCCCGCTCAGGTGGTCGACCCACGACACGCAGGCCAAGTAGCCCCGCCAGAGCTCGCGCTGCATGGCCGTGGGCAGGGGCCTTTTCAACTGCACGCGCTTCGTGCCGTGACTTTTTGTCGTCATCGTGTGGCAGCCCTCGTTGGCCCAGGCCACGTCGGGCATGTCCTGGGGTGTTTCCCTCGACCGCACGGGCGTGCGCATACTACGTTGCTTGTACAAGTCGTAGAACCGTTGGGGCACGTGCCACCGGAGGTGCGGCCGGTAGAAGCCGCAGGCCACGAAGAAGGGCTTCTTCTTCCTCCGCGCAATGGCCATCGCCTCGATGCTGTAGTCGGCCGTCCGCCGGTCCATGAAGTCCGCATCGTCTCCTTCTGTAGGGCACACGTCCAGGAACTTGCGCCCCACGCGCGCCGCGCACCTCGTCAAGTTCTTCTGCAGGTGGAGGTAGGGCCTTTCATTACTCCAGCTCCGGCCCTCATCATACATAGGGGGCTTGCCCGGCTGGTACGTCTTGCCCGCGCCCAGCGTCACGTAGCCCTTGCCCCGAAAGAACTCGGGCAGCGCCACGGCGCCGGGCGTCGTGCTGCGGAAGTGGTCCACGAAGTTGTAGACCCGCAGCGAGTCGGGCCGGCGGCCCGTCATGAAGGAGTTGCGCGACGGCGCGCAGACGCTGAGCTGGCAGTAGGCCCGCTCGAAGACCACGCCCTCCCGCGCGAGCCGGTCGAGGCGCGGCGTCCGCGCGTCGCGCTGGCCGTAACTTCCGAGCTGCGGCCGCAGGTCGTCGACGAGGAGCCAGAGCACGTTGACGGGCTTCTTGGGTTTCTTCCTCGCGCGCGCGGCGAGCGCCGCGCCGAGGAGCGCGACGCGCGCCAAACGCTGCAGAGTGGTGCGCTTCATCGAGGCCTCATGCTGCGTGAACTGGTGCGGACGAACGCCAAGGTACGGTGCATGCGGTGCAGCGTACAGCACAGTTCTCTAGTAGCGCGTTACGCAGCCTTCGCGATGACAATGATAAACTTAGCAGGCAATGAGGCAGAGAGAGCTAGGTGAAAAATGTGCCACAGTAGAAAACCCGTGTAGTAATACCCGTACGCTCAGTGCAAAGTCTGTATGCAACCCTGGCGCAGCACTCGTCTACGTATTCGCGCGCTGTAGACTTATTTTCTGCTGCCGTCCTTGACAGCGTCGCGAGTTCACGCTCTAGCTTGTCTCAATTGCATAACAAGGCACAGTGCACTCTGCAATCAGCAGCATTGCATTTCAGGCCGCCACTTAGCGTGTGGACGTTTCAGACACCTTAGAGCATTTATTGCGCCGCACCCTCAACAATGACGACGCGTATACTGCTGCTCGCCGTGGCCGCCGCGCACGCCTTGCGCGCGCCGCACTGGCCGGCGCCGCCGCCCGCCGCGGCCGTCGGCCGGCGCGCGGCGCTTGCGGCCGCGGCGCTGCTCCTGCCCCGACTCGCGACGGCCGACGAGCCCGAGGTCACCGGCGAGGTGAAGAACGACGCCCTCCCCGACGGCGACGAGTTCCTCGCCGCCGCCGGCCTGAAGAAGGTCGACGTCTTGAACGCCGACGGCGAGTTCGTCGACGAGGCCAAGGCGGGCAAGTGGCAGGACGAGTGGGCGGCGCGCGCCGCCAAGGCGTCGAAGATGTCCGGCGACGACATCTTGAACGCCGGCCGCGGCGCGGGCAACGTGAACCCGAACGAGTCGGCCAAGGCGCGGAAGCGGCGCGCGGTGGCGGCGTGCCGCACGGACCCCCTCCGCGAGAAAATGAAGGCGGGGACGTCCATGGAGTGCCTCGACCGGGCATTGAAAGGCGAGACGGACTTCGTGCTAGGCGTAAATTAGCATATCGCCCCCGCCAGGAGCCGCCGGTCCCCCTCGCTGAGCCGCGCGGCCGCCGCCGCCAGGGCCCGCCAGCCCTCGGGCGTCGCGATGAACGTCTTGTGGTACACGTAGACGAAGAGGGCCATGATGAACTCGCAGTCGACGCGGTCCGTGACGCCGCCGTGGCCCGGAATCAGCGAGTCAAAGTCCTTGACCTCGTAGGCCCGCTTGATGGCGCTGGCGAGGAAGCCCCCGAACGGGGCCACCACCGAGGCAAACAGCCCGAAGACCACGGCGTGGAGCTGGATGGGCATGACGTTCCGCAGCGTAATTAACCCGAGCACGTCGATCTCCGGCCGCCTCCTAAACACGTCCGCTGGCTCGCAGGTCAGAGGCTCGTGGAAGCGCAGCGTCAACGAGGTGGCGGGGCAGCTCAGCCACCGCGACGACGCAAAGAGCGGCGCCGTGTAGAACGCGACCAGGACCGTGGACACGAGCGCCCCCACGAAGCCCTCCCAGGTCTTTTTCGGTGACAGCGAGAAGAACGGCGCGCTCACAAACCGCCGCCCCAATAACGCCCCCCACGCGTAGGCCCAGCAGTCGTTGTGGACCACCAACCACACCGGAAAGAAGAACCAAAACAAACCCTCAAAAATGTTGTGCGCCACGAACTTCATCTGCCCCACCACGATGCAGAGCGTGACGATGGTCCAAGAAAGTTGCCCCACCTGGTACCGCACGGCGTCCACCCTTAGAGTGTAGACCGACAGCGTGAACACCACGCAGTAGAGAAAGAACGCAAAGGCCTCCCAGTACCGCGCGAAGGACGACGTCCTTTTGTTGTGCGGGTGGTACTCCAAAGCAAAGCCGTGCACGAAGTCCGCGTTGACGTAGAACATGGCCGCCGCGAACCAGACCCACTGCAGGACAGTGAAGAGGGGCATGGCCTCCTGCTCCTTCTTCGAGTTGTGGTAGAGTAAGTGGAGTTCCCGGAAGGACATGACTTGTAAACCCAGAATCATAACCCACACGTAGAAGTGGCCCGCCCACACGACGGCCGCGAAGAACACGGCCATGGCCAGGGCCGCCTTGGCGCGCGTCGCGAAGCTCCGCCAGAAGCCGGGCTGCGTCACGGCCGGCGGCGGCCTCTTAGGTTTGGCGGGCGCGGCCTTGGTTGCCATGCTGCTGCGGCGCGTCGCGACCATGGTGTGACTGCTGCTGTGACTCTAGTCTTGCGCTGTAACGGTCCTCGACGCGTCGGTGTTTGCTGACTTGACTATACTGGGCTTGCTCCCGCGGTAAGCGTGACGGCGGAAAATGCGCTGGCACGTTAGGAGGAGGCGAGACCACGCTCTTTAACGACGCGATCGCCTGCAGGTGCTTGAGAGCCCGTCGCCGCCGTTTTGCGCGTATTGTATCGCGCGTCACACGATTTTGGAGCGTGCGGGTTTTCCATCGGCAAAAACCGAGTAGACTCGGCTTTGAGCGGTTGCGTGTGCTGAGCGCCTGGTGACTCGTTTCACTGCTGGTCCTTTTGGGCTTGCCGGCCGCCAGCGCCTGCTGGCATCAGACATTACACCGACGCGCTGATCGGCCGCAAAACTCATCATGCCACCGCACACAAGAAGCCGATGACGGCCGCGCGGGACCGACGCTGAGCATAGCTGAGTCGATGACGGCCACGCGGGACCGCGCGGGCGTCGGCTGGATCCTGCCCGTGCTCTTCCTGGAGTTCCTGGCCATCGCCATCACGAAGAGCCTGCTCCCGGAGAAGCTCAACGCATTCTTCGGCGACCGCGTCTACGTCTGGCTGGGCGCGGGCGAGACCGCCAAGGGCCTGCTCGCGTTCCTGGCCTGCCCCGCGCTGGGCCGGCTGAGCGACGGCATCGGGCGGCGGCCCTGCCTCGTCTTCACCGTCCTGGGCACGACGGCGCCGTGCTGGGTGCTAGCCTTCACCAATGACCTCCGGATCTACATCGGGGCCCTGGCGTTGTCGGGCGTGGCCGCGGCGACGTTCACGCTCGTGTTCGCCTACCTCTCGGACGTCACTGCGCCCCGTGATCGGGCGGCGGCGTACGGGAGCGCGCTCGCGACGCTCGGCCTCTCGTTCACCATCGGCCCGCCGCTGGGCGCTTTGCTCGCGCGCCGCGTCGGCGACCGGCGCGTGTTCCTCGTGTCGCTGTTCATCGGGCTCTTCGCCACGTGCGTGGTGGGGGGCGCGCTGCCCGAGAGCCTGCCGAGGGAGCGGAGGAAACATGATAAAACGTACTTCGACCCGCGGCGCACGTTCCGACTCCTCCGGCAGGACTTGTATTTAAGACGTGTCGCGGGCGTCGTCCTGTGCTACTACTCGGGCGTCTGGGCGCTCGTCACGACGTTGGTCGTGTACGCGGTCCGCGTCTTTGGGCTGAACAGCGTCCAGGTGGGCTACCTCCTGAGCCTGTACGGGCTGTGCACCATGGTCTCGGAATCCATTATCGTGCGGTACGCCGTACCAGCATTAGGCGAACTCCGCACCGCGCGGCTCGGCCTAGTGGCCTTCGCGGCGCAGTGCGGCGTCGTGGCCTTCGCCACGTCGCCGACACCGCTCTACGCGTCGGTCGCGCTGTCGCTGGTCTCGAATCTAGTCTACCCCGCGTTATCCGCGCTCGTCGCGCGGCGCACGCGTCAGGACGACGTGGGCGAGGCCCTCGGGGCCATGAACGGCGTCAAGGCCCTGACGGAGGGCCTGGGACCCCTCGCCTTCAGTCTGATCATAGTCGAGTTCGAGCGGACGGCGCTGCCCGGCCTGCCCTATCTGGCGTGCGCTGCCCTTAGTCTCTTCGCGTGGGCGCTCTCGCACCGGCTGCCCGAGGATGCGGAAGCGGAGGTGGATGTGGAGCTCGTCGGGCTGCTCGCCTCCGAAGATGAGGGTATTCGGGCGGAGGACGCGTCCCGGCTGGAGACGCGGCGGTTGCAGGCGCTCGTCGGGGGCTACAAAGTGCCGCTCACGCTCTCCGCGGCGGCGTTCGCGCCGGCGCCGCTGGCGCGCAACCCGTCGTCGGCGGAGATCGACGTGCTGTGGCCGGTCGACGCGGTGGTCGCCGAGCAACGGCGCGGGTCGGAGGCGCCGGGCGCGCCCGAGCGGGAAGTGCCGCCGGCGGCGTAACAGTTGTTGTTGTGTGTGATCGATATGTGGGACTTTCCGTTGCTCCGCCGGCACTAGTGTGCCAGGAACCCGGCCCGACGGAAGGGGGCACTGCGCCCGCAGTATCGTATATATGTTTACGACGGTGCCGCGTCCGGGGGGAAGAGCGCGATGCGCGCCACTAGCGAATCCGCGGTGTCGCATATGAGCAGGTGCTCGCCTAATTTCACGCGCCGGCCTTCCGCGCCGCCGGCCGGCACCTTGAGGGTCCCGCCGATGTGCTCGCCCGCGAGGCCGAACGCCTCGCGCATCGTGTTCCGGAGCGCGAACACGGGGCCGCCGTCGGGCGTCAGGAACGACTCCGCCACGAGGCGCCACGCGGCGCCCCGCCGCAGCTCGAACGCCTCCCCCAGGTGCACGGACTGGTACGTCTCCTCGCCGGGCGCGAGCCGCAGGAGGAACGCGGCGGCTTCTCGCGGGCGGGCCGTCCAGACCTCGAGGGCGTCGACGGCCTCGACCGTGTACGTAACGCGTTCTCGACGCCGATTCGGACGACCACGCCGAGCAGAAGAGTGATGCCGAACGTGAGCGCCAGGATGATGCGCGACCTGTAGACATACTCTAGGAAATTGGGCGTCGTGTTGGGACGCCGTGGGCGACTTGACGGCCGGCGCGGCCGGCTTGACGACTCAATGACGAGGGGCTGACCTTCTTCGACGGACATGATGTGAGGTCTGTTGAATTTGTGGCGAACAGGAAGCAACACGGTACACTCCTAGCTCGTGATACTTGCCGTTTTGAGAGGAGTTAGGCGAGAACGTAGCGTGCCGACAACTTTATTTGCGAGATCCTGAAAACCCGCACAATTTGGCCGAACCCGAAGCTAACCTGGCCGAACAGACACAAGGATTGGCCGAACAAGGAGAACATGGAGTACTAAGTTAAAAGAAGTACCTCTTGCTCAGAAGATCTGATATACTCGCCCACCTCCACGCCACCGGGCAGTAGTAAAGCGAACGCCATATCGACAGCGTGGGTGGTTATTGGGGGAGCGACCCAAAGATGACACACGAATTTACGCCCGCGGCGTGGGCGCGGGCGACGGCGGCGGCACGATGCTGGCTGTGAACTTGTCGCACGAGTCGCCCACGCCGTGGACCAAATCCTCGGCGTCGGTCGTGGACCCGAAGAGGAGCACGGCGGACTTCTTCTTCAGCTTGGCGTTCACAAAGGGCGCGCCCCCCGCGTCCGCGACGTCCGAGGCGAGCTGGGCCTCGGAAGAGGGCGCGTAGTTCGCGGCGTACGTCACCTTGACGCAGCGCTTCCAGAGGTCGCCGACGGGCGGCGGCGGCGCCATCATCTGCTCGCGCTGGCGCTGGCGCTCCTGCGACCGCCGCACCGCGGAGGACGCGACCGAGGGCGGCTTCTTCGGCGAGAGCGGGGCCGAGGACTTCGACGCTCTGATAGCCAAAGCTTCAGAAGCTAGGAAGGCCTTCCACGTGCCCAGGTCGTAGCCCTCCACCGTTCCCGTAGCATCTCTAATCTTAGCCACGGCCTTCCGGGCCGCCTCCGGCGTCGAAAACAGCGTCACGGCCGACTTCGTTCTACAAGACACTTTGACGACGTCGCCACAGCCGAACGCTCGTAGGACTTCCTTGACGCCGGCCTCCGTCGCGTGTGCGTGCTTGGGCCAGGTGATGTTCACGCACCGTTCTGGTAAAGGCGCCTTTTTTTGCGTCGTCTCGGCCTCCAGCGCCGCTAATGCCTCCGCCGTCAGTCGAGCGGGCTTGGCGGGCGGCGGCGGCGCGGCCTCCTCCTCGGCGTTATGGTGCGCGACCTCCTCCTCGGCCTTGTGGTGGTGCTTCTTTTCGAGCACCGCCTCTTCGACAACGGGCGCGTGCGCTTGGAGCGGCGCCTCCCGTTTGACCGGGGACAGGTGCCGCGGCGGGCTGTGGTCCCGGCGCGGCGGCGGCCTTTGCGTAGGCGGTGGCGTCTTGGGCGTCTGGCCCGGCGTGCCCAAAGGATTGAGGCGCCAGGGCCCCCGGTAGGTGGCGTCCGCGTTTTGCGCACCCGCCGCGTCGCGGAACATGACAATTGCCGAGCGCTTCTTCAGGGCCACCTGCCGCACGGGCCCGTAGCTATTTAAAACCGCTCTAAGTTGGTCCTCCGTCGGCACGGCGGCTTCCGAGGACCACGTGACCTTGCGCGTGGCTTTTCGCTTTTCGAGGAGGACGTCCGCCGGCGTTTGCACAATTACTTTTTCCGCGGGCGCGGGCGTTTTCGGGGCGTGCTCCTGGGCCTTGGTGAGCTTCCAGGGGCCCTCGTAGTTTTGAAAAGCTTCCGTCGCTTCCCGGGAGGACCCGAACAACACGACGGCGTGCGTCGAGCCGGACTGGCATCGCGCGACGGTCCCAAAGTTCGACAGCGCGTCCCGCACATCGTTCTCGGACGGCGGCGACGACCGACCGCGCCACGACACGCGTAACGCGCGGGCGGCCACCTCTTCTTTGGTCGAGGGTCTCTTCACAGGCTTCGGAGGTACTTTCTTGGCGTTAACGAGCTTGACGGTCCACGGACCCCGGTACTCCTCCACGCATCTATACGCTTCGTCATGGTTAGAGAACATCACGACGCCGCGGTGGCCCGTCCGGAAGGATCGAGTCACGTCGCCGAAGTACGACAGCTGGCTTCGTAGTTCTTTGTCGTTGGTCGGCGGGATGGACTCGTTCCATGTGACCTCCACCGTTCTCGCGGCGAAGCGAGACGGCGCCGCTTTTTCGGGCGAGGGCACGTGGGTGAAGGGGTCCTCTTGCAACGTCGCGGAGGCCGGCCGTAGGCGCCAGGGCCCAGAGTACTTCTCGAGGGCATTCAACGCGGCCGCCTCGCTACCGAATAATACTAATTCGGACTTGCCGTGGGGCGTCTCGCCCACCTTGGCGACGACGCCGTACTCGACTAAAGCTGCTCTAATTTTGTCCGCCGAGGGCTTGGGCCCCTTGCCCCACGTGACCTTCACGGCCTTTTTTAATCGAGAGTTCGACCCGGCGTGGCCCGTCCACACGTGGGACGGCTTCTTCTTCTCTTTCTTGGCGGTGACCGGTTCCTCGGGCACCTCCTGCGTTGTGTGGTGCGCCTTGTGGTGCGCCGCGGGCGCCGCTACAATATTTTCGGCGGCGGGCGCGTGCGCCTGGAGCGGCGCCTCCCGCCGTATGGCTTGGAGGGGCGCCTCCTTCCGGATGGCGTGCGTGGTCTCTTCGAGCTTGAGCTTCAATTGGGCGATCTCCGAGTCCTTGTGCAAGCGCTCCGCCTCGAGCTCCCCGCGGTGCCGGGCGCTTTCCTGTTCCAAACCCATGATCTTCCCGTGTAACGTTTCTAAATGCTGGGCCTGGAGCGCGTGCTTTTCCTCCGCGTGCTGCTGCGTGACTTGCGACAGCTTCTCCTCCATGAGGCGGCCTAATTGGCTCTTGGTCACGCTCGGTTGGTGCTGGCGCATGCGCTCGTCCATGGTCACCTCCATCAAGCGCGCGATCTGCGCCTCGGAGACGCCCGGTTGTTGCGACGCTAATTTAGCCTCCAACAAAGCCCCGATCCTACTCTCGGTCACGGCCGGGGCTTGCAAAGCCAGCTTCTGCTCCATCAGGGCCCCGATCCGGGACTCACTGACAGCCGGCTTCTTTTCTAGAAGCTTCTCCGAGACGAGCCGGCCGACGTGGCTCTCCGAGACGCTCGGTCGGGGCACCGGCACGGTCAGCCGCCGCAGCTCCTCCTCCGCGAGTAACTCGCGCCGCTTATCCAGCTCGGCCCCGGCCGCCGCGTGGGCCTGCTCCCTTCTTAACTCCGCCGCGTGCAGATGGTCCGTGGCCGCTTCCAAGCGGTGCCGCAACGCGTCGACCTCGGCCCCGGCCCGCACCTTCGCCGCTTCGGCCTCCGCCTCCAATTTCATCTTGTGCGTCTCTAAATGCGCGGTGTGTTTCTTTGATAATGATTCAATGTGCGCCTCGTGCTGGTCTCTTAATGAAGCGTTGTGGGAGGACAACTCCTCTCGTAATCTTTCAAAGTCCCGTTTGGCGTCCTCTCTTGCTTTTTCCGCTACTTTCACGGCCAATTCATCCGTCGTGGGGCTCGAGGGCCGCGAGCGCTTGTTCTGCACCGATGACCGGGGCGACCCGTTATCTCTCCTAATGAGGGCGCGCATCTCCTTCATCTCCCCATGTAAAGTAGCGATCTGCACGCGCGCCTCCGTGAGCTCCGGGTGGTGCACTTTTGTAGTAGGAACACCTTCAAAGCTCGCCCGGACGCCCTGGTCCGCGCGTTCCATCTCCTCTTCGAGTTTTCTTCGCTCCGCGAGCAGCTGCCGCTCGGCCAAAATGACCTGCCTTTCTCTAAAGATGGCCTGCCTTCTTACTTCGTTCGAATCCGCCTGGTCCGCCTGATGCACGAGCGCCCGGCTCGGGAGGCCCGTCGTCGACGTGTTGACCGACGGCGCTCGCGGCGGTAAACCAGTGGTCGACGTGGCGACGTTCGGCGACAGCGGGAGCGTGACGTCGATGGGGCTCCGCGCGGGCGACGCCGGCGCCGATGGTAACGTCCGGAGCGGCGACGGCGGGGCCTTCACCTGGAGGGCCCGCTCATTGAGCGCCTGCTCCAGTTCCAAGCAGCGCATGCGCGCGCTGTCGCGCTCTTGGACCAACGCGGTTCTCTCTTCCATCCTCTGGACCGCCGCGGAGAGATGCCCGACGGACGACGCCAGGTCCCCGACGCCGCCCGCGGCCAACCCGAGCCGCTGCGCCTGCGCCGCCGCCTGCGCCGCGTAGCCGCTGGACTCCTTGGCCCACTTCTTCGCATTTGACTCGGCCTGCGCGTCCCAGGACCGCGTCGGAGCGTACTGCTGCGGCGGCGGCGGCGGCGGCACGTCCTGGCCGCCCAAATAGGAGTTGAGCGCGCCGTCGAGCTGGCCCCAGTACTGCTGCTGCACGTCCTGGTTGCCATAGTCGTAGGTCGGCTGCGTGTCGTACCAGGGGTCCGCCGTACTATAATGGGGGGGCGGCTGTCCCCACATCATGGCGTCTGAGGCTGCCCCGGCGCCGCGGGGCGGGGCGCGCGACCGGGGTACTGAGCTTCCTTATCGCTGCCGGCTGCCAGTCCCGTGGCCCCGGCCGAAAGTGCACAGTTTGCGGCTCTTGGCCAAAAATGTTTTTGGACGTACTAGCCTGGTCCTAGTAGAAGGTCCTATACTGGTGCGTCGGCTTGCGACCCCCTTCGTCCACGACTGCGAGCGGGCGAGGTATAGGTGCGACCTGACCCCGCACTTTGCTCGAACTTGGCAGCCTCGGAGCACTGATCGCTCCAGCGCGGCCTCCGTGCACCCGGCAAATCTTGCGTTTCGGATACTTAGACGTACGACTCAGCATGACCATCAAAGCTCTGCTGCTCCTCGCCTTTTGGCAGGGCGCCACAGCCTTCAGGACCCCGGCCCCGCTCCTGCAGCGGGGCAAGCACCGCGCACCGCTCAAGACACTGCGCGCCGCGGCCGCCGAGGACACGGGAAAAGCTCCGTCCCTCGCGTCGGGCATCGCGAAGCCGCCGCCGCTCGTCCCGCGCGTCGCCGGCTTCGCGACCTTAGCCATCGCGGACGAAGTTTGTAGAGTCGCATTTAAAGGCACAAGCTTGCCGCACTCGCTGGCCGGCGGCGGCGTCCTCGTCGCTTTGTTAATCGCCACGGGCGGTGTCGGAGAAGAGCTCCACGCAAAACTACTGGCGCCGGGAAGTGCGCTACTCCTGAGCTGGATGCCCGTCTTCTTCGCGCCCGCCCTTGTACTCCTACCGCTGGCGGAGCCCGTCGTGGCCACGGCTAGAGATGCCGCGGCATTGGCCGTGGTGGTCTTCGGCGGGCTCGCGGCGTCGCTGAGCGCGACGGCGTTCGCGGTCGGGGCCGTGCGCGCGAATGCTCTCACCACGGCATCATCATCGTCGAGCGGCGCCAAAGGTGTATCAGTGCCCTTCGGCACGCCCCTCCTCACGCCGCTCGCTTTCGTTACGGCTCTTTCGGGAGTATTGGTGGCACAAGGCAAGAATAGTTTCATGAGGCCCTACTTCGTGGCCGCGACGCTAGGCTCCTTCGTCTTCGGCTCGCGCTTCGTCGCGAGTCTCGCCAAGAGCCAGAGCGCGGCGAAGAAGGCTCTCGCTAGAGCCTTGCATCCGGTCGCGCAGTGCGCTCTGGTGACTTCAATTGCGTGCCGTGTGTTGGCCCGGGCGACGTCCAAAACAACAACGGCCACGCTGAAATCGTATGGCGCCTTGGCCGGCGCGCCGCTGCAGCGGCTGTTGGGGGCGTCCGTGCTCGCGTTGGCCTGCGGCGTCTACGGCCGGCGCCGGGAGGTCCGGGAGAACTGGAAAGCTGTCTTAGCGGGCACCCTCACGGGCGTAGGTGTCGGGCTCTACGGCACGGCCTTGGCGGCGCGGGCCGTGGGCCTGCCCCGGGCCGCGCGGCTCGCTCTGTTACCGCGCTGTATTACTTCGCCTTTAGCTGTGGCCGTGTGTACCGCTCTTGCAACACCACCCGCGGCGGCCGTCGCGCTGGTCGTGGTGACCGGAGTCCTGGGCGCGGCCTTCGGCCCCGCGGCCCTAGACGCCATGGGCACGAGGGACCCCGTGGCCCGGGGCATGGCCATGGGCGTGGCCGCGCACGGCATCGGCACGGCCCAGCTGGGCGACGAGCCCGAGGCCCAGCCCTTCGCGGCCATCGCCATGTCCCTCGTGGGCGCGGCGTCCGTCGTCGCCGCGGCGGCGCCCGCGTCCCGGGCGCTGCTGCTCCGGGCGGCGGGGGTCTAGGGTCCCCGCTAAGTATATGAAGTCAACCTTTTACGTGCGCCAGAGTAGGAACCAGAAGACGACTTTTCCGGAGGTCGCCGGGCGCGGCGCGGGCCGTTGAGGCCCCGGCGCGGCACGCGACACATCGGACAAGGCGCCTCCTACGACTCGCGAAGCTCGTCGCGGTGCTCCATCAGGAGGTCGCCGTAGAGCCCCAGGCCGCTCGTCGTCACGTCCGGCTCGTGCGCCCCGAGCTCCCAGATCCGGTCGTCCTTCTTCGTCCCGCTCTGCTGGACGTATGAGCTCTTTTCGCCGGTCGCGAGTAGGAGGTCGCGGAAGGCCGGATTCGCGTCCGAGAACTTGCTCGCGAGGACCACCCGCATGGCCTTGATGTCCTCCTCGTCATTTACCCAGTCCGCTTCGATCTGGTCGTAGAGGCGACCCGCCTTGGCCTTGGTGTTCTTCTCTCCGGTCGACGGCGCCGCCACGATGGCGGCCACGACGCCGTCCTTGGCCGCGCGCGCCTGCGCGACGAAGGCCGCCACGTTTTCGGGGAACGCGTCCGGCACGGGCGTCGCGTCAGCCGGCACGTCGAGCGCCTGGCTGTAGGTCTCCTTGTCGCCCAGTCGTGCGTCGAAGTACTGGCTCTTGGCGCACGCGAAAGCGGCCGCCGCCGAGCCAAAGACGCGGCCGCCGTACGACACGGCCAGCGTCGGCGCGCCGTCGAACACGACGTCGGCGCCGACCGTCGACCCGTCGGGCGCGATCGACGGGAAGGTGCCGCAGAGCCACGGCGTCCGCGTCGTGCCGAAACTTCCCGGCGCGCCGCCCCCGACGCGGCCGTCGCCGTCCACGTAGTTTAAGTCCCACGCCACGGCCGCTTCCTTGGTGCGGCGGGCGACTACAGCCTTCGTTTGTTCCCTTAGCTCAGAAGCGCGATTCAGGTGCACAGAAGCCCGATTCCGGTGCACGTCGCACATGTCCTTAACGCGTTGTGAGTACTGCGCATCGCTTTCGCCCGCGCGGCGGCTAGTATCTTCATCACGGGGGCGTTTCAATTTCAATTGCAGTTGTTTTAATAGTCCACCCGGCGGCTTGCGCTCCATGCTGATGCCTTTGACGCGCGGCGCTAGGGAGAAGGCACAAGGCACAAGGCACAATGTCTTATTAGTAAGCTTGGGCTGAATGGGAGATGACACCGCGCAAATTACTCCGTCACGAGACCAGTGTATAGAGGCGGCGCTGCGGAGATATAACTCTGAGCCGTAGCTCACGGAGGCTGCGCGTCTCGAAGAGCGCGCAGGTTGATCCAAGAAACCCGCGCGCGTGCGGTACCCGCCGCCTCCGCTCCCCAATAATCTGCGATTTAGCATACTAATACAAATAAATTACCGTGACATCGAGGACGCTTCGAGGACGGAGGACGCGAGGGCCCACATCTACATCACAATGTTTCCTTAAAGTTCGCGACATCCGTGGCCAGCTTGCGGTCGATGATGCCCCAGGCGTCCGCCTTCTTGGCCTCGAAGGGTTTGCGGACGACCGCGCGCTCGGCCGCGTCCCGCGCCCCGAGGTCTTGGAGGAGGCACCACACGTCGATCTTCAAGAGGCGGAAGACGGGCATGTGCCGTCTCCAAAGATCCTCGAAGGCTACACAATCGAGGTGGCCCTCGTGAGCTACACTATCAAAATCTGCGCCCAGCTCTAACGACGCCGCCGCGTTCTTCGCAGGCCGGTCCTCGACGCGGCCCTTGGCCTGCACGTGCTTCAGAACAATACTTCGCGCTTCGTTCGCTGAAATGGCGCCCGGCTGGTCCCGGCTGTAAGCCTCGAAGAGCAACCGTAAGTGCTGGACCCGCGTGCCTTCTTTGAGCGTAATACAAAAAGCCTTGCAGAACTGGGGCCAGTCGTTCGGCGGTTCGCCCGCGTCGATGGCCGTGGCCGGCCGCACGTGCGCGGGCCACGGGACGCCCTCGGCCAGAAAGCGCGGCGCCGTGCCGGGCCGCCACGGCGGCGACATGGGCGCGTCCGTCTCGTCGATGGCTGTGCCCGGGCGCCACGCATCCGCACTGTACCCGGTTATTTCATCAAAGGACCGGTGCTCGGCCGCGCCATCGGGCGGCGGCGGCAGGCCATCCAGTAAAGCGTCGCGCCGCCGCATGTGGGCGAACGCATCTGAAGTGTACCCGATGTGGGTCCGGCGTGGTCGCATGGCGTGCCTCAATTCGCACAGCCAGTCGTGGTGCAGCAACAGACTAATCGCATTCGCCTTTTGGTGGAGATAGACGTGCGTGCCGCTGATGCCCTTGATTACTTCGAAGCACTCGTTGCCGATCCGCAGCATCAGCGCCTTCTCGCGCTCCTTCTCCTTGGGCGTGAGTTCCTTCACTTCCTTGGGGATGGCCCGCGCCTGGCTCCGGGGCCGCGCCGCGTGGCCGGCCTGGGAGCGGGGGCGGGCCAGGGCCATGGTCGTTCGGTGCCGGCTGTTAGCGTCGCCGCGCCGGCGTGCCCTGTGTCGTGGGGCAGCCTGTGTTACGCGTCGAAGCGCCGGCGTGCCGCTGGCTGATCTCTGTGGATGAAAATATGCTGTCCTCTCTGTGCTTTGGGGCTGCTGTTCCAGCGCCTGCTTGTGGTGGGAGCGGCGGCCGTCTTCCGGCCTCGCCGACGGTGCGACGGTGCGAGCGTCGAGTGCAGGCGTCTCCTATGGCAAGAGCGGCAGTCCCAGCGTCCATCAAAACCCTCTCCGCACCCGAACGAAAGAAGACGCGTCATAAAACCCGGACTCGCGGTTTGTGGGACGTTTGTTGACGCGCGCGGACCGATAGATGCGTCGTCTGTTAACAAAAACCCGCCACGCCTCCCGCGATAGACATCTCTGTTCCAGCGCGTCAAATAGTTTGTCTATTCGCATCGTCTATACACAATGGGTGAATCTCGCTCCCGCTCCCGCAGCGCCTCCGGCTCCCGCGGCCGCCGCTCGCACTCCCGCAGCCGCTCGCGCGGCGACGGCGGCGCCGCCGCGGCCGGCGCCTCCGGCGACAAGGTGACGGGCGTGGCCCTCCGCTGGCAGGGCCAGCGCGGCTTCGGCTTCATCAAGCCCGACGACGGCGGCGAGGACCTCTTCTGCCACGTCTCCGCCATCGAGGACGGCAACTGCCTCGTCGAGGGCGCCAAGGTGTCCTTCCTCAAGGGCCAGGACGAGCGCTCGGGCCGCGACCGCGCCCAGAACGTCACGGGCGGCACCACCGAGGACGCCAGCGGCGGCGGCGGAGGCGGCCAGGGCGGCGACCCCGGGCCCGCGCCCGAGGGCCACTCCACGGGCGTCGCGCTCCGCTGGAACCCCCGCGGCTTCGGCTTCATCAAGCCCGACGACGGCTCGGTACCGCGACCGCGTCTTTTTTCTTCAACAACTCCGTGGCGCAATGGATAGCGTATCAGACTTCGAATCTGGGGGTTGCGGGTTCGAGTCCCGTCGGGGTTGTTTTCGTGGGGGTGTAGCTCAGTGGCAGAGCGTCCGCTTTGCATGCGGAAAGCCCAGGGTTCAAACCCCTGCTCCTCCAACTTAAAACGCAGCGTCTGACGGTATTTCCCCGCACAGGAGGACGTCTTCTGCCACGTGTCCTCGATCATGGACGGCAACGCGCTCGGCGAGGGCGCCAAGGTGACGTACCTCAAGGTCTTCGACGACCGCCGGGGCAAGGACCGCGCCAACCAGGTGCGCGGCGGCTACACGGAGCAGCAGGGCGGCGGCGGCGGCGGCGGTTACGGCGGCGGGGGCGGCGGTGGCTACGGGGGTGGCGGCGGTTACGACCAGGGCGGCGGCGGCGGCTACGGCGGTGGCGGCGGCGGTTACGGCGGCGGCGGCGGTCCTTAGCCGTGTTCACAGAGTTGCCTTCGATCTTGTATAAGGACAAGACATCTGTGTGTGATGTGTTGACGTTTCGATGGCGTTCACAGGTTACGGCGGCGGCGGGGGCGGCTACGACGACCGCCGCGGCGGCTATGGCGGCGGTTTGTGACGGCGTCGTAAGCACCGAGAGAGAGTACCCCACGCGTGCGCCGGACGCGTACCTTCCCGCGGCACGCCCTACGCGAGAGCGAAGAAACAACCATTTGTTCCCAATCAGGCGGCGGCTACGACGATCGCCGCGGCGGCGGCGGGGGCGGTTACGATGATCGCCGCGGAGGCGGCGGCGGCGGCGACGGCGGCGGCGGCGACCGCGGCGGTGGCGGGGGCTACGGAGGTGATCGCGGAGGCGGCTACGGTGGCGGCGGCGGCGGCCGGTACTAGACGTTCACAAGACCAAGGAAGGAAGCGACCCCGGCTTACCTTATGCGCGGAGAAAAGATGCGACCCTGGCACTCTGAGACTTAATACTGAGCGTTCGACCGAGAGGTGACCCGACTTAGCGGACTGTTCTGACAGTGTACGTGTGGGAGTGAGCGACCCTGTGCCAGCGGGAGGCCTGAGCCTTAAGGGAAGTAGTCGTCCGGGTTCATGCCAGTGGTGCGAGCCAGTGGCGTCAAGCTTGAGGAGACCCTGCCGTCCGGGAGAGGGAGGACTCGCTGGCACGCCATCGACCAGGGACAACTTCGCGTCGATGGCGTGGATGTTGGCCAAATCGGAAGGCACCGCCGGACCGCGCCCCGGAGCGCACCACGCCGGGCCTTCCCGCCCAGGCCCGATAGTCGCCTCTGCTGTGGCCCGGGCGCCTCGCGGGGCCGCACTCGCGCCCGACATATATTGCGTGCACGGGTAGACCTCCCAAATTCGTCGCGGCCGCCTATCGAGCTGAGCCGCCCGCGATCACCCGAAGATTTACTTGTCGGGACGCCTTGCGGCCAGCATAATTAGAACGTATGTTTAGAATGTCTAACAATACGTGCCCGTCAGAAACGAACATTGTTTCGAAATTCCCGCGGCCGCCCGAAGGCCCAAAAATTGACTTTGGTATCTTCCCGGGTAGGTAGAGTGAAATAAACGACCTCCCAAATTAAGTTAGCACCATAATCGGGCAGCGAGACCAAAAGTTTACGTGTAGCGGCCGAGGAACATACCCTCGCGGCTCCCGGAAATTAGTGCCCCGCGGGGACATTCGCGGATGAGTCTTACGGGTTGCCAAAGTACACCAGCGATTAACGCCGCCATCCACCATCCTGTTAGTACAATATAAGTACTCCGGCCCAGGTTTCATACATATCCGACGGAACTGGAGCCAATAGCCCGCGCTCGGAGGGCGGGAGAAGAATTCTACTAGACACTTCCCTTCGTTAGGTGTGTTTACATTCCTTCGACAGTGATTGAGTCCATACAGCCCGCCAGAACGATTACTGAGGCCTATTATGTACTCCGTATGCTCCGCGCGGTTCGGCAACTCCGCGACCCCACGTTTACATAAAGACGGGCAAATAAGTAAGACCTGCGCTTATCAGTGACGCCACTACCCCGGGGGACCATGCCGCCGTTGTACTATTCACGATCGACCGACTTGCCCGTTCCCCAGCATTGACGGTGCGTAGGCGGACCTCCAAAAAGGCCCCAGACCCGTGAGTTATAAAATAAATTTGCGTTTGAGGCGCTTCGGTCCTAGGACAGTCCATCCAAACCGCCCGAACAACTACTACAATTAATTATATGTTCCGTATGCTCCTCGCGGTTCGCCGACTCCGCGACCTCTCGATCTCTTTCATTCGGGCACAAGACCGAGACCTGCGACCATCGGCGGTTGTACCATCACCATAGACCTTGGCGCGATCGTTTGTTTGATGATCGACCGACTTGCGTGAGGTCCAGATCAATAATATTCCGACTCGAGCACGGGCAGCCCAAAGCACCCTTCTCGTGATGTAGATGTCATCTACTTGGTTTCCACTATAGGTGGGGTAGTATGGGGCCCAACGAGACCGCTAGTATGATTCTTGGAGGCCCTTAAATAATTAGCGTATTTGACGTTCACTGGTGCTGTCGAGCCCAAATAAAACACTATTTTGGGATGCAGCTCGGTTCTCGGACTCCCTATGGGTAAGGTCGAAGTTGGTTAGTCGCCTACACCGCATGCGCATGCGCTTGGGGCACTCCATAGCTCTCAAAGCTCTGGAACTCGGCCACTATGCTAAAGTGCCTCTAGCTAGGACAGCCTAGATCATAAGCATGCAAAGTGATCTGGACTGCTGAGAGAATTGGTAGATATGATCCAAGCGCCGGCGTGTGCGGTGTAGGCGACTGCGCACGTCTAGTACCGACCAAATACGACCCCGGGGAGACCTCTAGACCACGGATCGACAGGATTCCACCGGCACACCATCAGCACCGCGAATTAAAAGGAATTTCCCGCCGCATACTGCTCAAGGGCGACACCATTACATTAATGCAGCAGGCGCCGGAGCCGGCCGGCGCGTGACGACCTCCTCGGGGAGTTTTAAGTCTTTGTTCCGATACGTTGTGTTTGGGCGGGGACTAGGCTGGTCAGTACTCGGGTTGCGTGATCATTAACAAGGGGGATAGCGCGGGGAGTAGGGATGCTCACTTGTGGAGAACAATGAGTTTGATGTCGACGATGCCGTAGTGGTCCTGCTCGCGCACTTGTAGGCCCGCGAAACGCTTTTCAGGCTCCACCATCAGCTGGTGGATGCGGTCGTACGGCTGGTCCGGGAATGCGCGCGGCTGGCACCCTGGTCCTGCTCCTAGGTGGCCAGTGCCGAGGAACTCCAGGTCCACCACGCCGTGATTGTATTTCTCGAAAATGTTCACGCCGGTCACGTCGTCGACGAAGACGATCGCGGTCTGGCGCGCGGTCCCGCTCTTGTTCCCGGTCGCACTCGAGCACTGGTAGTCCCAAATGTTCGAGCGGGACCGCGACCGCGACCGTGACCGGGACCGGGACCGGGACTGCGAGCGCTCAAGCACATCATCCACGAGTATGTCGACCAGGCCGTAGTATTCGTCGCCACGCTGCTCGATGAGGTGGACGAAGATCATCTCGCCATGACCCGGGCGGGGTACGTGCAACGCTGAGACCTCCCGTACCCGGTCGTCCCGGTTGTTGCACGCCCACCCGTCGCCGTCGAGTTGGCGGGGATATACTCCGACGCCGCCATCAGGACGAGCCTCGAGCCACTCGACGAGCTTGCGCTGCAGGCTCGCCCATGCTTCCCCGCGCGAGAACGGCACTCGAAGGTCTCCTAGCGACTGCTCCATCTGCGGCCGTGACGACGCGTTGGCCCCGACCAGGCACTCGACGATGGTGCGCTGTCGCGGCTGTAACTTCCCGTCCGACCCGAGCCTTGTGCTCTCAGCAAGAGCGGCCATGGTATGGGCCTTGTGGCTTTCTCGATGGCGACTACGGCGGGCGGCTTTGGTGGCCCGCGCTGGTAGATTACCTTGCAGTGGACTGTGTGCCACAACGTGAGTGTGATTGGGCTGCCCGCGCTGCTCTACAGGCGAGTACAAGGCCTCGTTCTTTTTTTGGTGAAAAAAGGCTAAAATTGGGCAAAACGGGTTTCGCTGTACATCCGCAAGACGAGCTCAGCCTCCGCGCAGCCCTACCAAGCGCGCAAACGCTGCTCTGAGTACTGCAGGTACATCATATCTCTCGACCGCGCAAGAGCCCTCGCTCCGGCCGCGACGCCGCAGCTCTGTACAGCAGTGATGCCACCGACCCGATAAAGAAGACAAACTTAAGCGGACCCCCTAGATGTAGAGCCCCTCGGGGATGTTGCCCTTCTTCTGGTACAGGGCCTTCTCCTTGGCCTTGACGAAGTCCTCCTGCGTCACCTTCATCCGCCGCTCGCGCAAAGCGAGTAGTCCGGCTTCGGTGCACACCGCTTTAATATCAGCACCACTCAGCTCGTCCTTGGCCATGACGAAGACCTCCAGATCAACATCTTCATTGAGAGACATCCTTCCGGTATGAATGCCGAAAATGTGCCGCTTCGTCTTGATGTCCGGCAGGGGGAACTCGATCTTGCGGTCGATCCGTCCTGGGCGAATAAGCGCCGGATCTAACGACTCGATCTTGTTCGTCGCCATGATCACCTTGACGTCGCCCCGCTCGTCGAAGCCGTCGAGTTGGTTCAGCAATTCGAGCATGGTGCGCTGGATCTCCTTGGTGCCTCCGGACTGCGAATCGTAGCGCTTAGAACCAACAGCATCAATTTCATCAATAAAGACAATAGTAGGACTCAAGTCGTCCGCGACCCGGAAAAGCTCCCTCACTAATTTAGGACCGTCGCCGAGGTACTTCTGAATCAACTCCGAGCCGACCACTCGTAAAAAGGTGGCTGACGTTTGGTTGGCCACGGCCTTCGCTAACAAGGTTTTTCCAGTCCCGGGCACGCCGTAGAGAATCACACCCTTGGGCGGCTTGATGCCCACTTCCTCGTACAGTTCAGGGTGCGCCAGCGGCAACTCCACCGCTTCTTTAATTTCCTGGATCTGCGTCTCCAGGCCCCCAATGTCCGCATAGGACTCCAAAGGCGCTTTATCCACCTTCATCACAGAGACCATCGGGTCCGTGTCGTCCGTCAGGATGCCCACGACGCCCATCACTTTATTATGTAAGAGCACGGAGCACCCCGGCTCCAGCAAGTCCTGGTTGACGAAGGACATGACACTGACATAATATTCCGGACCTACCGAGGACGATACGATCGCATGCGTGTCGTCGATCATCTCCTCCAGGCTTCCCACCGCTAGGGGCGACCCGCGGATCTCCTCCATCTTGTCCCGCTCCTCCTTGTCTTTTTCCTCGTGGGGCTTGAAGACCTCCTGGTTCTTGATGAACTCCTGCTCCATCATCAGGAAGTCCTTAATCCTTTCGAGTCTCAGGAGTCGGAGTTTGCACTTGGAGGTCGGGTACACCTTGGGCATCTTGCCGGACGTGCCCGTGCCCCGGTTCTTCCTCCGTCTTCTCCCACTTCGTAGAGGCGGCTTCGCTTCATAGGACTTCTTGCGGCGCTCGCGCTCCTCCTTTTCTTTTTCCGGGTCTCTTTCAGGTGGCGCCGCGCCGCCGCCCGGGGTGCCCTGGGCCTGGCCCATGACTGATGCGGCGGCTGAGTAGGCTGCGCCTTTTCGCGCCGCGGCTTTTGGGCACCGCGTGCGCCTGACCGCTGTGGTCGCTGTCGGCCGTGCTGTGCCGCGCTGGGTGCTGCGCCGCCCGTGCCTGTTTGGCGCCGGGGAGAACGGGCCTCAGACGAGTCCTGCGGCACGCGCGCTGCGTGCTGGCGCGCTTTTACGACGTCCAAAAACTCGGCGGCCGGCGTCTGAATACCCGCACGCTAGTCCTTTGAATCAAAGCCTGCGTGATGTGTCTTCCATCTCTCCCGGGAGGCGTCTTGGAGCGACGCCGGCTGGACTTGGGAGAGATCTCGCGCGAAGCTGGCTCATCTTGCCAGAGCGCGCGAAGCAGGAGGTGGCGCAGAGCACTCTGCAGCCGCAGTTTCCACACGTGGATTTGATCCAGCACTCGGCCTAGATATAGTAGACCGACTCGCAACGCCTCACAGCACCCGGCACGCGGGCCGCGTCAGGAGCTCCCCTTGAGGCACGGCTCTCAGTTCCGCCACGAGCACCCCGCACCGCGCATAGACACGCCAGGAGCCCGCCTCCGAGGCCTACGGGGCACCCACGAAGAGCGCCACCGCCGACGGGCCGCGGCGGGACCCGCCGGACTTGACGTTTTCTACGCCACACGGGCGCCGCAACGCCAACGATGACGAGGACGCACCTCGTCCTCCCCGTGCTGCTCGCGTTGAGTATAACGCGAGCCCTCCAACCTAGTACGCGCCGCCACGCCCTCAGGAGGCGGGAGGCCACGTCCGCGGACGAGGCCGGCATGGTCTGCACGTTGGAGCGGCTCTACGGGCCCACGTCCGTCTGGGGCGACCTCGACGCGGCCGAAGCGCGCGCTCTATACCAGCAGCTCCTCCCGAGGGTGCTCGCACTACCGACGCGACCGGAGAAGATGGAGCGGCCCCTGACGCGCGCGGCGCGGAAGCGAAGATTATCACAAATCAAGTATTGGCGCGCGAACCGGAGTTTGAAGGGCATCGCTGATAGAGCGCGGCAACTAGCCTCGCGGAATTCCAAAACCGCGACGGGCATCGCCGACCTACGGAGTCGAGCCACGGCCGCCGCCGTGGCCCGGCAAGCCGTCAAGAAATACATTCGCGGCCGGTCCATCCTACCTTTACGAGCCCTGACCCACGCCGGCGACGGCGTGCGCACGTATGGCAAAACGGGCCGCTGGCGCCTCTACGGCGAAAGCACGGAAGAACTGGTCGCGCGCTACGTCAGCGCGGCCATGGCCCGGGCCAACGTGTGCAACGGCGAAGATTGCGTAGAACCCGAGGACGCGGTCAAGGAGGCCTACGCCGTCCTATTGGAGAAGAGCTGCTGCACGAACGAGTACCTGGACAATTTACTGTTTAAAACATCCAATAAAGCCCTGGACGATTCGTTGCCGGCGGCCGAGCGCTTCTGGAAGGACCTGCCTTTTCGGCCTAAAGTATTGTTCCCGGCGTTGGAGGCAATGGCCTTACAACACCCGGCCTGGTCCGAAACACCAGCTGTGGTAGAGGCGCCGAAATGTCAACCGGACGACACGGACGACGTCTGGAACGCGTTCCTGCTGCGGTGCGTGGAGCCGGACGCGCCGCGGAGCGACGCCGCGATCCGGGAATGCCGGACCTCGGGGTTCGTGCTGGCCCCGGCGACGCGCGCGCGCTGGATCGCCCGCGCCGCGAACCGCCGGGCCCAGAAGTTCCGCAAGCCGCCGGTCGCGGAGCACTTCTCCGACGCGTCTTTCGCCGCGACGTAGGCGCCTAGTAGAAGAAGTCCTTTCTCAAAATTGCAGTCTAGGCTACTGGAGATTATTTAGGTCATCTCTATTGAGAGGACACGATCGGCGCGCGGGTGGCTCCCGCGCGCGACACACACAGGGTTTTTCAAAACAGCGCCCGTGTGCTACCACTCGACCGTGCACTCCTCGCCGCAGAGGGCGTCCCAGGCGTCCGGCGGCTCGTCCAGGACCTGGCGCATGCGCAGGATCGACGCGAGTTCGCCCGGCCCGGCCGCGCTCGGGCCCGCCGTGAGCGTGCCCAGCGCGAAGCGCGCGTCGAGGCCGCGGCGGAAGGCCTCCGTGGCCTCGCACCGGCAGGACTCGCCCGGCGACTGTGCGGCCGCGGCCAGCGGCGCGGCGCGGAGGATTCGGGCGGCGCGTGTCGCCGGCGCGAAGGCGGTGCAGGGGGTCGCGAGCAGCAGGAGCGCGCAACACCGTCGTCTCCGTGTCGTGTGGGGCGCCATGGTCGTGAGAGGTGGCTGTACAGCAAAAAGGTGCTCTTTCGTTAGAAGCAAGCGCCGCTAAGGTCTGATCTCGCGTATCAGCCACTCGTGGACTCAAGGACGGCTGTTAAAAAGGCTGGTGATATGTCTGGATGCTTGTACAGGCTGCTCGAGCTCCAGTGCTTGTGTGATGCGTACTTTAGCAGTTTTAGCGCCCCCGATTGGATAGATGTCCAGACGTCCATCTTCTTGCGCTTGTCGTGCACGTCCGTAACGATGCGTCCGTTCAAGTATACCTAGCCATACCGCACGGGTTTTCGTTCCCCACCCTAAGTCTGACGCTGGGGTCACCTGTATGCGGCAATACTCGGCCATTCACCCGCCTGTATAATCGACCGCGCTCATTATGCGTCCCCTGTCTCGCGTCTTGAGCTCTCTCTGCTTCGTGCTCGCCACCTCGGCCGCGGCCCGCGCCGACGTCGGCGTTGACCACATGACTCACGTCGCCCCGGCCGCCGACGGCGCCGGGCCCGCGACCGTCCCCGGCGCACATACTCCTCGCCGAGACCCGGAGGCGACGTACTGCGGGAAGCACGCGGGGTATAGGTGCCACAATCAGGGAAATGGCAAGGAGCGGTGTCACCTGGACGCCTCGTGCAACCCGGCGCCGGCCGCGAACGCCACGGCCCGGGCCGTGCGCGTCCACGCGATCTGCCCCGGCGGCCACGACGGCTTCGGGAGCCAGTTCTTGAGCCACCTGTCGGTCTTCGCGTCGTGCCGGGCCGTGCCGGACGACGGGTGCAGCTACATCCACAGACCAATACGACGCCTGGAGCACGGCGTCGACGCCGAGGCCGCCGAGGCGGCGACGGGCCTCCGGTCCGACGCGCGCTGCGCGTCGCGGAACCCGCACGCCCCCCCGAAAGCCCTCACGCCCAAGATCCGCTACGGAGCCATCACGCCGCCCCTCGCCGACCCCGCCGTGCGCCGGGAGCTGCGGCGGCTCTACGACGACGCGCCCGTCCGCCGGCCCGCGCCGCGCGAGTGCGCGTACCGGATGCTTGTGCGGCGCGGCGACGTCGGCGGCAACGAGGCCCGTAAAGATCTGCGCCGCGGCAACGGGGCCTGTAAGGTAGCCACGAACGAAGCCTACGTGTGCCTCGCCGCGTCGATTCGCCGGCGGGATGCCTTGGCAAAGATCTGCGTCTTCAGCGAGGGCTCGCCAGAAAATTTCGGCGCGCTGGCCGGGGCGCCCGGCGTCGAGCTAGTCCTCGGCGGCGACGCGCTGGAGACGTTCCACCACCTCGTGACGGCGCCGTACCTGTTCATATCCCACTCGACCTTCTCGCTCAGTGCGGCGGTCCTCGCGACGCAGGCGAAGATCTTCTCGGCGCCCTTCAACGGCTTTGCGTCGCAGCTCACTAGTTGCTGGGGCGAGTGCGAGCGCTGCTCCCCACCGCGGACGGCCGCGAACGCGCGCGAGCGCCACGATCCTTGGGCGCGCTTTGGCCTCAGCGCCGCCGGAGCCGAGCTGCCGACGTAGGAGTCGGAGCGGTGTCGGAGGTTCGGGGAGTGCTACGCCGACGCCGCCGCCCCGTGACCACGCGCGCTACATCCCCTCCCCCCTCGTAACTCTGGTGTGACCATTCTACAACGCACAGTGTTACTTCGCGGACGCGGCCATGGCCTCGCTCTTCCACACCGCCAATAAGAATACGCACACGGCCGGCAGCGAAGGCACGACCACCGTCTTCCTATCGGGCGGCTTGACCACCACGGTGTCCGCGCGCGGCGCCCGATTCGCCAAGACCTGCTCCGCCTTGATGGGGACGGGGATGTCGTCGGCCACGTCGTAGACCGGGTCCTCGGTGTTCTCCTCGAGCACCCTCGATTCGTAGACGGCCGCGGCCCGGAGTAGCGTCCGCGCGTCACTACTAAGGTGTCTCAAAACCAGGGTGACGCCCAGGTCGCCATAAGCTCTACAAGCCGCGTCAATGGCGGCCACGGCCGACGCGTCCGCCACTCTACATTGTTGAAAATCAATAACGACGGTCCTTCTTAAAACTTTCCGCCGCCAGCTCTTGCCGTACAGCCGATCCTTCTGCGTCGGCGCCACGTGGTTCGCGAAGGCCGCCGCACTGCCAAAAAACAAGGTCCCGTGCATCTCTATTTCTCGCCGTCCCACGCCTTCTTCGTGCGCGCTGTACAGGTCGTTGGCCGTCTCCCAGCAGAAGCGCAAGGCCGTGGCGCAGATGCCGACCACCACGGCCACCATCAGGCCCTTTTTCACCGTTAATAGTGATACTCCAATAATAGTAAGGGCGTCTAGTAATGAACACCGCCGGTCCTTCAGTAATCGAATAGAGGACCAGCTAAACGTGTGCCTCGCCACAGCGAGCATCAAGCCGACCAGGGCCCCGATCGGGATGGAACCGAGCAACTGCCCGCAGTACACCAGACCAAATAATACGAACGCGACGTACGCCAAAGCACTTGTTCTTCCGGTGCCGCCGCAGCTCACGTTCACCAAGGACTGGCCCAACAACCCGCAGCCGCCCACGCCGCCACACAAACCGCTCAGTAAATTCCCGAGCCCTAGAGCGCGGCACTCGCGCGACGCGCGGCCCCGCCCGTACTTGTTTCCTCTCGTTAACCCGTCGACCAGCTGTAACGTAAGGAGACTTTGCAGCAACCCGACCGCGGCCAGCTCGCCCGCGTAGGGTAATGCCAACCGCCAGGAACGTAACGTGTAGGCCGGAAAGGCGTACTTCAACGCGCCGGCACCGCCCGCAAAGGCCTCCGCGCCCACGACGTCCCTAAGCAGAGGCACGCCCGGCGTGCCCTTCGAGGCGCCCAAACAGGCCAGCATCGCCAGGAGCGGCGCGGGCGCCCACTTCGTGAGTGAACGCGGCGCGCCCTCAATAACTCCAAAGGACAATAAAGCTAGGAAGGAATGGCCCCGCAGCGCTCTCCCGGCCAACCACGTCCCGTGGGGGAACTGGAAGTGGTCGACCTGGGCCACAATCACTTTGACCGCCAAGCCATTCACAAATCCCAAAACGACGGGGTGCGGCAGCATGCGGACGAGCCGGCCGCCTCTTAGGAGACCGACGGCCATCTGTGTGACTCCGGCCGATATGACCGCGGTCGGGATGGCCTCGGGGTGGGTCTTGCCTAGCGGCGCGACCACGAGCGCGCACGTCGCCGACGCGCCGCTCACCATGCCCGGCCGGCCGCCAAATAAGGCGCAGTTCAGGCCCACCACCAGCGTGGAGCCGAGACCCACTAACGGATGGACGCCCGCGATGAGCGCAAACTGCAGTGCTTCCGGCGCCACGGCCACCGCCGTGGCCAGGCCCGCTTTCACGTTCGCCGCGAGCGAGTGGTCGTCCGTGTGCGGGTCCTTGGCGAACAATAGGCCGCCGAGTTCGCTCAGGCCCGTGGCCGTGAGCTGCTCCGCGCGGTTCGTGGTCCGCCGGGACCACCTTTTCACTTTTTTGAAGACTTTGCGCGACGTCGTGGGCGAGGTCAGGGCTTTGCGGAGGGAGAGCCTGGCTGTACATGCGGCGGCGAGGAGGAGGAGGGTTGTGCGGCGCATCTTATAGCTTGGCTGCTTGGCAAGGGCGGTCCGTGCGCGGGCCGGCGAGCAGCGATGCTTCGCAGGACCGATGTGCCGGAGCAAGAACGCTGTAGTGCAGCCCACTTGGTGCAAGTGCTAGATAGTCGCGCTTTTTGGATGCGCAGCTTTTGCACTGCAAATACCCGTGCGCAATCGAATGGGACGACCTGACACGTGGGTCCGGAGACGAGTCTGTTGGGAGGCTTGCTAGGGAGTGGGAGCCGCACCAGGCCTAACGGGTGCACTTCTCATCCCAGATACCAATACTGCGATTCGCCTACCGAAGGGCTTCCCCCCGCCCGGGCAGCCCCTCCCGAGGGCACCACAGCACGCCGAGTGCGCGCGGGCCCGCAGGAAAACCGGGACTAAAAATTAATGTAACTTTGTAAACTCCTAGTCGCGGGGGGCTGTTTTTTGCTGGCAACGCCGCAAATCAGCTGTAGACAGCGGAGCAGCCAAGGTCCCGGCGAAGGATCAGGCAGCCCCCGTCGACGAAGCGACGCAGCGAAACGAAGCAGCCAGTGGTTAGGAACCGCACAGCGCTAGGGACGCAGCGCAGGCAGCCCTCGTGAAGAGGCAGCCGCCGCGCGCGGGCACAACAAGATGCCCATCGAGGAGGGCGACCCCCGCCTCGAGTACTTCGTGACCCACGCGACGCAGTCGCTGGGCCTGGACCGGCCCAAGTTCCTTAAGTCTTTCCTGAATGAGGACAACCTCAATCGGCTCGAGGCCTTTTGCGATGAGGATTCTAGTATGTGCATGGTCATGGCTCCTAATTGTAAATTAGAACCGGGCTTCCCCGCGAAGCTGGCCAACAAGGGCAAGTCTTTGGCGTTTTTAAAAGTAGCGCCGTGCACTTTAGTCAAAGACAAGTTCTCGCCTTCTCAGCTCGTGATGACTGAACTACAAGGTGCGGCGCCCCACGAACACCTGGAACTCCTCGCTTCCGAGTGTTATCTACCGGTTCTGAGTAACCCGCTGAACCAAAGGAAGTGGGGCGAAGTGGCCACGCGCGAGATCCTCGACAAGTTCGTGGCGTTCCTCAACTCCACGACGATCATGTGCGGCCACGTCAAGGGCGAAACGCGTCTCCCGATGCCGCCCGACGATAGCCAGAGCGCCAATGTGAAGAACCGCGTCGGGCTCCTGGAGGGCGCCGTCATCACGTGGACGAAGCAGATCAAGGCCGTGCTCAAGCAGGAC
>Ga0302122_10000304_pt1 | contig 29489 bp, 27 predicted proteins | sample CB21_SCM_MG_FD_203115 | JGI IMG/M metagenome (GOLD analysis project Ga0302122, IMG submission 203115) | Marine microbial communities from Western Arctic Ocean, Canada - CB21_SCM | ecosystem: Environmental > Aquatic > Marine > Oceanic | place: Canada: Western Arctic Ocean | collected 2017-09-28 | reverse complement strand
TGTGTATATGACCCGTACCGTTAACGGTACGGGTCAGCCCCAGCTGTCGGTCGGGGAATATTCATAGGGACAATCGAGGAAAGACCCAAGCGCGTCGAGGCCAGTGCTGTTGAAGGTTGGTTCAAGCCGCGCCGTGAACAGGCGCGATGAAGGGACGCACGCTCGGACGAGTCTAGAGTGCGCCTCGCACGCTGCCACGAACCGAGGGACCAGTCGCGCGTCACCGCCGCACACATCACGCTTCGACCGGCACGCGTCGTCGATGAGCCCGGCCTCCAGGCGCTCGAAGTGGTGGTACGTGACTGCATACCCGAAGCGGGAACTCGCGTTAAAACCGTCGCGTGCGCAGCCACCTGCGAGCCACTGGCAGAAGAGCTGGTGAATGGCCGACTCGGCCCACGCATGGCACTCTCGCTCCATGAGGACGAAACTCACATTCGGGAAGGTACGCGCAAAAGCGCATGGCGCGGCGTACCACGGGTAGTCGTCGTAGAACGCCTGCCTCTGGAGGGCGAACCGGTGGCTCCCCTGCCCATGGACGAGCGGGAGGAAGTCGCGCTCAAACACGAGGCCCCCCGGCGGACTTGTCTCAAACACGAGGCCCCCGGCGGACTTGTAGGTCTTGTAGTTAAGCGCGAGATGCATGTAATGCGCCAGCGATCGCGTTCCCGCTTTTGGCAGGCCGGCGCCGATGACGGGAGGGCAATGCGTCGCCGCCACAGCACCCATCATCAGAGCAAGGTACATTCGCATGACTTCTTTACATGCTGCCCCTGCGCTCGGCACTCACCGCGCAGCCCCTCACACTGTCATGAATGACAAGTTGTAGCAGCGTTTTTGTGATGCCGCCGATGTGTTAGTGCAGTCGTTAGCCCGCAGGTGGCAGCTGGTGGCGCGCTGAGTCGTGCTGCAGTCGTGCCAAGATTAAAGTTCGGGGCGCTTTACCGCACTGTTTGACTGCGACGACCCGCGGCGCAGCCCGCCGTCTACCACGACGGGATAAGCACATCACGCGCACGCAAGCAGCCCGCCGTCTCCGCCGCGTGTTGCGCACCGTTTCTGCCCCATATTCGGTTATACACGCAAGCCGTTTACAATGAGTGCCTCGCGCTTGCCGCCCCAGCGGCTCCCCGCCAGCGTTCGCAACGAGCGGGCCGCAGCGGCCCAACAAGCCTGGTCCGACGCGCAAAGCACGTTCGCGCCGCCGCCGGACCGCGAAGCCCAGACGGAGTCGCGCGCGATGAAGGAGGACCTCCACGCCTGGCGCGGCATGCTCCGGTCCTCCGAGGTCCTTCCGGCGCGCCGGAAGCCGCGCCAAGCGCGGCCGCGGCGGCGCGCGCCGACGGTGCCGGCCGCGCCGGCCTTCCGGACCGCGTCGCGCGCGGCGCGCGCTCGCGCCAAGCCCAAGCCCGAGCCGCCGAAACCCAAGCCGCGCGGGCGGCCGACATCGCGGCCGCGGCTGCGCAAGCCGGCGGAGGCGACGACGACGGAGAAGCCCTGGTGGGCCCGGGCACGCGACCTCTGCGTCAACGTCTCGCCCGCGCCGCCGCCGCCACCAGACGAGACGCCCGAGCACCACCTCGACGCGGCGATGTCGGTCGTCGCGGCGGCCAAGGCCGAGGTCAAGCGCCGCGACGCCGCACGAGCGGGGCAGGCCGAGCGCGACTTAGACAACGCAGCCGAGGCGCAGCGCGTCGACGCCGCGGCGGCGCGGGGCGGCGCGGCCCGCGGCAGGGCCAAGAAACCGGCGACTGCGCCGGCCGCCGCGGACCCGTGGGTCGTGTCCGCGGCGAAGACCAGCTACGCCGACGCGCGCCGGGCCGCGGCTGCGGCGCGCGCGGACAACGAGTTCCTGGACCGCCGGCCGGGCGAGTCGCCGAGCGAGGCGGCCCGGCGCTTCGTCCACGACGCGTCGACGTCGCCGCCCCGCGCACGACCCGGCCAAACGCGTTATACGACGCCCGACGCGCCGCCAGTCGCGTACGGCGTCGACGCCGAGACGGCGACGCCGTCCTACATGAAGCCGACGCACCAGTCTGGCTACCGCTACAAGATAGACCCGCACGACGGAGACTGGTATCGCAGCGACGACCCGCGCATGCGCCCGCTCGACCCGCGGGAGCGCGTCGCGGTTGCTGCCGCCGGCGACGCGTATGCCGCCGCTTGCCGCGCCAGGGCACATTACCACGAGATCGAGCAGTACGGGACGTTCGCGCGGTCTGTCACGATGTTGACTCGTCGGGCCGCGGCGACGCTCGAGCAGGAGGCGCGAGCGAGCGAATTTAGGGACGCGGCGTTGTGCGCCCACAACGCCGCGGGGCGCGCGACCCAGGCCTGGCGCGACGCGGCGAAGAGCTTCATTCCTAGTCCCGTTGTTAAATAGGTTTTACGACCCCTTGCGTAATACCTACTTAGGTATTACGCATAATGGAATTGCCGCCTTTGTTCACTTTTCACTTATCGCCAAAACTCGCCAAAACTCGGGTGAACAAGCCTAAAACATAATTCCCTCGTTTGAAATATCTCCCCTTGTAGATAATTCCCATCGTTTGAAATATCTCGTGATTTGAGTGTCGGGATCGTGATTTGAGTGTCGGGATCGTGATTTGAGTGTCAGGATTTGAGTGTCAGGATCGCGATTTTTAAGGTGAGAATTTTTGGCGATTTTTTAGCGATAGGGGTTTTGGGGGTTTGCTGTTTTGACCAAACTTTTTCACAGAAGAATCTCATGTTGTCATATTACAATATCAATGTCATAACAATATTCTCAAATATATATTTCTTCTCAAAAATAGTTTGGTCAAATTCACAAACCCCTGAGACGGTCGCCTTCGTCTTTGGTCAAAGTTGTGAGTTTTGAAAAATAAATAAGGGTAAGAAAAAACCCCCAAGAACCCCTTATAAAACTCGTGCAAAAAAAGAATTGCCAAATCTCCTTAAAATTCTAATGCCCTCTGCCCATTGGCGAGGGAATGTTCGTGGGCGGGTTACAAGTAAACGGTTCTTTTACAAGTGCTCGAGATTTGAGTGGACAATCAGGCGGAACAGGAGGTGGGATTATATCCTCTTTTTCAACTGGCACATCCTGCATCTCCTCGTCAACGTCGTCAACTTGGATTTTTTCTGCGCCAAGGCTCTTGGCCGCCAAAAAGCCGCCATCTATTGTCGAATTGAATTTTTGCATATCGTAAACGTAAACGTCATCAATTCTAGTTGGGCTAACATCCTCTTCTGCTTCGTCCTCGTCTTCGTCGTCTTCGTCGTCTTCGTCCTTGTCATCTTGACGAATATAGCCCTGTAAATAATATTTGCCTTTGTACATGTAAACGCCACGGGTTCTTTTGTTTGATTTGCACCGCTCGCCCGCCACAGCTTTCATGTCAATGTAAAAATCCTCTTTGGGAAATTTGTTGCGTCCGCCGACGTCTTCATACAAGTAATCCTTGAATTTTGCAAACATTCCACTATACGAAGCATCGCTATTTAAGCAATATCTTTCGTTTTTTTTACCATTACTTAAGTCGCCCTTGAACTCAACGTCTTCATGCAGCTTAAAGAAGAAATTAAACCATGTTTGCACCATGTCTTCTTCTTTGAAATAGCGAGCCTTTGCTTCCCGCATACAATCGCTCACAATCAGCGCCTTATTGTTCTCTGTGTAATAATTCCATGCAAGCAATAGAAGCTGCATAAATGAGAGGCGGACTAAATTATCATTTCTAAATCTTTCTTTCACGGCGTTGTCTCTAAGTCGCACATTTTTCATGTCTCTTCCATCGGCCTTTAATTTGTCGAATTCATGTTGAGCCACATAGGTGTTTGGTAATTCTTGAATACTAACACGAGCTTGAAGGAGAACTGATTTGTGTACACAGGGTATCTTTGGCATAAAGTTTGCTTCAACCACAATTGCAGGCAGAGGAAAACTCATCAAATCCCCTGATTTGGCATAATTGTCTTTGCAGGTTATATTATCTCCCCCGGTGAGACCTTTGAATTTGTCGTCTAGGAATGCAATCGGTTGACCGGTTTCCTTGCTTTTTGCTGGTTCCGCAAAATGAAGCAAGCGTTTATGCTGATAACTCACAAGCGTGCTGCTCCGGTTGTCTTTTTGCTGATTTGGATCAGTCAACAGACTTTTTCAAACGTTGAATAATAATGCCCAAAAGCGCGTTCAGCTAATATCATCATGCAACCTTTTGAATTTCGGCCATGGCCAAGAAAGAAATACATTAATTCATGAAGATTGGTGCCTGGCAGCATGGTCGCGAACGTAACGAGCAAGGCCAACACGTTTTCGTTGAAATCAGTTTCTTGGAAGGTGAGAGTTTTCCTGGACTGTTAATTTCATGCGGCCACTTTACTGTATATTCAAGGGCTTTTTTAAAGCTGGTTTTCCCGTGAACTCTCATTCTGATGTAAAAAACGCCGAAACTCATATACTACTCCAGCCCGTCGACCGCGTTCCTGACGGCGCCGACTAGCGAAGCGTCGTTGGACCACTTCGCCCGCTCGCCGCGCCGCGCGCCCACGACGCACGCGACGCCCTCCGCAAAGTCCGGAGCACCACTGAGCCGCGCGTTCGCCGCGAGCTCCACGCGCCTCCCGTAGCGCGAGGACGCGGGCTCCGCGTCGTCTCTTCGCGACGCAAGCCGGTCGACCGCGTCCAGCGTGATGTCCAAGGCGGTCGGGCACCCGCGACTCAGCCCGTCGGCCGCCGCGTCCAAAACGTCGAGGACCCCGTCGGCGGCTTCACGCGTCGCCCAGCCAGAAGAACCCTGATAGGATTTTGCTGCTTCCCGGCAAAGCTCGAGGACGTCTCGTATGGAGGCGACGCTCGCGCCGGAGCCGAACGCGTCGCGGACAGCCTGGAGCGTGGCGTCGTTGAACAGCCCCGACTCGAGCCTTCTAGGCGCCTCGACGCCGCGCCGGTCGAGCGGCGTCGTCACTTCCCCCGCCGGCGCGCTTGACAGCTCGGCGTAGAGCTGCTCGAGGCCCAGGTCCTCCTTGTCCGGGACGTAGCGCGTGGCCAGCCCCGTTTTATACAAATCGTGGGCATTGAGCGGCGCGCCCGTCAACACTAAATAGCGCGCCACGGCGGGCTCGCAGTGCTTCGTCAGGAACCGGAGCGCGCCGGCGTCCGGCACGATACCTATTCTACATTCGGGCATCGCCAGGCGCGACCGCTCCGTCACCACCCGCTCGTTGCAGGCCATGAACACGCCGGCACCGGCGCCGAAGGCCAGCCAGTCCGCGACGGCGACCGTCGGCGCCTCTCTTTCCTGGAGCTTCTCCAGGGTCGCGTACTCGAGCCGCAAGAAGTCCTGGCGGCCTTCGGGCGGGTCCTGCGCGACCGCGTTCACGTCCCCGCCCGCGCTAAAGGCCTTGGTGTCGCCGCTCGTGATTAATAACGCGTCGTCCGTGGCGTCTAACACAGCGTCGAGCGCCTCCCACATGCCGCGCGTGAGCGCGTTGAGCTTGCCGCCGCGGTCGAGCTCTATTCTAACTAGATTGGGGCCGGCGCGCCAGGTTACGATGCCGCAGTCCGGCGGGAGCGTCAGGGCACTGGCGCTCATTGCTCCTCCTGCCACAGTGGTGAGTATGAGTGTTGTCGACCACTGCCGCATGGCTGCGCTTCCCGCAGCCGGCACCAGAGCAACCAAAACTAATCGGCAACACCTTGGCAGTACCGCAGCGCGAATTCGAGCACTTCGGCTGTGGGAGCATGCGGCGCGTGCATAAAATCGGCTGTGAAAACCCGAATGGCAAGATCTTAGCGCGCGAAGAAGCAAGCGCGCGCGAAGATAGTGCTCAAGCAGGGACCGTTCTTAGGCACAAACCACACGACCTAACAGATCGCACAAACCCTCCCCGCCTCCTCCTCAAGGGATTCCAGACTGACGTCCCGCTTCCGCGCGCGCTCCCGCCGGCCCCCGGACGGGAAGCGCTCGCGGACGAAGGCGGCGTACGCCTCTGACGCGACGAAGGCCGGCAGGAAGCGCGTGTCGAGGTCGCGCTTCACCGTCGCCGCGACGCCGGCCACGGCGGCCAGGAGCCGCCCGACGTCCGCCCGCTGCAGGGCCCGGGCCCGCGCGGCGGCGAGGTCGCGGCGCGTCGCGGCGTCGCCCGCGACGGCGCTCACGTCCGCGAACGAGTCCCAGGGCTGGACGTAGACCTGCGCGGACATAAGTGGTCCCCGAGCAGACGTGGTTACAGGGGGCACGGGCGTCGACCTTCCAGAGCCCGTCCCACGCTTGTAACACCTCCACGAAGGGCCTCTCGTGCATAGCCGTCACGAGCGCCGCGGCCCCGAGGAAGCGCAGGGGTTCCGCGTCGCCGCGCCGCGCGAGGTACGCCGTCGCGTGGGCCGCGAAGACGGGGTATTCAATCAGAATCTGGGCGTCCACGCCACAACCCGCGAGCCGCCGCTCCAGGCTCCGCAGGCTCCGCGTCCGGTCCGCGTCGAAGCCCCCGGCCGCCCGCAGCAAGGCCGCGTCGTCCCGCGACACGACGTAGCAGCGACAGCGGTCCGAGGCGACGCGGTACGTAAAGGGTTCCGTGGTGCCCTCCTGCGGGACGGTCACCGTCGCGAGGCGACTCAGCGCGCACTCGTTGCAGTAGAACGGCGCCGTCACTAAGTGGTCGTCCACCTCCACCGTGCCCTCCACGACCACGACCATGTCCTCGTCTAGAAATAATTCTTCGCCGTCCCTATACCTTCGCTCGCGGAGGGACGGCAGCGCCCACCGCAATCGATCGCGCGCGCCCGCGTCGATCGTGTGCCGGTCGATCCTGAAGAGCGCGCACTAGTCGTCCACGCCCAGGCCCTTCAAGTCGCGGAAGGAGGCGTGGCGCCGGCCGGCGTCCCGGCGGCGCTGGGGCGCGGCCTCCCCCATTTTAGGTGGGCGGTGTTCGGCGGCGGCCCCGTGCGTACAGAGAAACCAAGTAGAGCAGCCCCGCGAACGTCAGGACCAGCTCGATCGGTCCCATGAGTGCGGTAGGGCAGCGTTTCAGCGGCGCACCACAAGGAGCTCACAAGGCTCATGCAATTTTCGCAATACCCGTCCTCGATTTCAGTCGAATTCTAGTAGTCCACGGGTCCTCGGTCATCTATCTAGGCGTCTCTAGGCGCCAGAAGGGCCTCGATGTCCGGTCCCGGCCCGCGCGAATCTCGGCGCCTCGACAATTGGCGCTGTGAGAGGCGCTCGACGCAGCGCTCTCACTCGTCGCATTACTCCAGCAAGGCTGCCCGTAGTGCAGCAAGCAGAAGCCGGCAGGGCTGCTGCCAAAGAGCCAGAGGCCCGGACGCCAGTCAAGAGACACATGAAGGCCCTCGCCTTCCAGCTCCCGCGGAAGGCCGGCGACCGCGGGGATCCGCGCCGGGCCAACGCGCTGCGCATGATCAAGAACCTCGTGCACGGCGACGCCCGGGACTACGCGACGGCGCTGGCCCGGTTCCGGCGGCAGGCCGCGCCCGACGCCGCGGCGTTGGTGCTGCTCCTCCGGGGCTGCCCCGACGAAGCGTCGGCGGCGGCCCTGCTCGCCACGGCGGCGGACGGCGGCCTCCGGGCCGACGCCCAGGTCTGGGCGGCGCTCGCGGGCCAGTGGGCGGTCGCGGGGAACCGCGAGGCGGCGGGTCGCGCCCGGGCGTACCTCGCGGCGCTGGACGCGCCGCCGCCGCCGCCGCAATCTTCGGACCGCCTCGCGCGGCAGCGGACGCTGTGGCTGCGGCGGCTGGCGGCGCGCAGCGAGCACGGGCGCGTCGCCGCGGCGGTCAGCGCCTTCGTGGCGGCGGGCGACGCGTCGCCGGCGATGCTGCGGGCCGTACGGCGCGTCGCGGACGCGGCGCCGGCGCTCGACGCGGCGCTGGCCGGCGACCCGTCGCTCGAGCAGGCGTTCGTGGCCGCCGCCGCGGCGCCGCGGGAACCCCGGAGCCGCCGCGCTATCGCGCCGCCGCCGTCACCCATGACTCTGTCGCCGCCGTCCCCCATGACGCCGGCGAGCGCGACGCCAACCTCGTCGGCCCTGTCTACGCCCGTGCGGGAACCGTCGCCCGAGCGGCCGGCGACGCCCGCGAGCGACGACGAGTCGCTCGCCTCGCTCGGCACCTACCTGAGCAGCCTTGGTCCCCTCGGGGGGGAGAACGGAGTCGTGAGCCTCACTGGCAAGCGCGTCAACCCGTCCAGGCCGCCGACGCGGGACGAGCGGCCGCCCGAGTAGTTGTACTAAGTAAGCTTGTGCATACAAGGCATACAAGGAATATTTACAAGGACGGGTTCCACCTTTTTTCGAAAATCTACAGGAGCCCTCCGGCAAGTCTCCCAGGACACCTCCTGCGCGCTAAGACCGAGAACGAGTACAAGTGCTTATCTGCGGCCGGCGCGCCGCGCGCCGCCGACGCGCGCCACGGCCTCGTCAACCTCGGGGCTTCTCGTCGTGCGCCTGGAGCTGTCTGTTCACAAAACTTAGACACCTGAGATGGCTAGGGGGATGTATGCTGTGCAAACCGGCTCCCGCGCGCCCCCCCCCCGGGACCGTAGCACACAAGTACGGGCACGAAAGCTGCCCGAGCAAGTCTCAGCGAGAAACTACCTCTTAGGGCCGTGCCGCCGAAGTGTGCCTCAGACTGGGCAGCGATTCCAATTCGTCGCGGCAGCCTATCGAGCGGAGATGCCCGCGATCACCCGAAGACTGGCTTCTTGGGACGCCCCGCGGCCACCGTAATTAGAACATATGGGTAGAATGTCTAACACCACGTGCCCGTCAGAAACGAAGATTGTTTTGAAATTCCCGCGGCCGCCCGAAGGCCCAAAAATGGACTCTGGTATCTTCCCGGGTAGGTAGAGTAAAATAAATGAGTTCCCAAATTAAGTTAGCACCATAGTCGGTCAGCGAGACCAAACGTTCACGTGTAGCGGCCGAGAGAAATCTCGCGCGGCTCCCGGAAATCTTCGAATAATTAGCGTATTTGACGTTCACGAGTGGCATCGCGCCCAAATAAAACACTTTTGTGGGATGCAGCTCGGCTCTCGGACTCGCTAGGGGTTAGGTCTGATGATGGGTGGACGCCTACACCGCATACGCAGGTGCTTGTGGCTCCCAGAGAGCTCTGAAGACGATATTGGAGAACTTCTGCCAGATGCATTGTCGAAGAACGAGCGCGAGGTGCACACGACCTTCTTCCAGGAGACCCAGTCCTTCTCCCTGGCCGTGGCCAAGCTATTCCAGGAGCTCGCGACGGCGCCCCGCGACGCGGACGGCAGCGCCGTGGTGCGCACGGACGCCGCGAGCGGCTGGGCCACGCAGCTCAAGGCCAAGGACGAGAGCACGGTCATCTTCCAGATGCGGCCTTCCCTAGCCTGCTACCACGGCGGCCGGGTGGTGTTCGTGACGTTCTCGTTCGAGCCCTTGAGCGCCATGCCGCCGCCCCTCCAGGCGTCGCGCGCGCCGCGCGCGGTCGTGGACGCGCCCACGGCGCCCGCGCGCCGCGGCCAGCCGCCCGGCTCCACCAAGAAGAAGAAGGAAGCGGCCCTTGCGGCCCAAGCGGCGCTGGCCGCGGCCGGTGGCCTGCGCGCGCCCGGTCGCGTGAATCCCGAGCTGGAACCCACGGACGACGAGATCGAGGCCGAGCTCAACACCATGCTCGGCGCGCCGGCCGTGGCGACGGCCGTGGAGGCCTAGAAATCCACCCCCACCCCCTCCTCCCCATCACGGTCGCGCATATATCCACCCGGTTAACTTACAAATACAGAACACAGTGTGAAGCGCGCGCGCCGACGACGTCACGGCTTCTTCTTCACGAGCCCGAGCCGCTTCGCGATCTGCGACTCGGCGGCAAGGTTCTGGACGCACCACGCAAGGGTCGCCGTCGGCAGGAACTCGACGGGGATCGGCAGCCACTCCTCCAGGAGGCCCACCGCGGGTATCGCAAACGAGCCCTCGAAGAGATATTTCAGTACGAAGAAATCGAGCGGCCCCAAAGCTAGTTCCAGTAAGCCGTGGAATGGCAAGCTCTCTGAGAGGTCTCCGGCCGCGTCGAAGGCGACGCACAGGAGCAGCTTCTGCCACTGATCCGCGGGGATCGATTCGAGGATCTCGGCGACTCGTGCCGCCGGCGTCGCGACCGCGCGTGCTAGCGAGGTCGCGAGCGTGACTGGAATCAATGCGATTCCAAAGGCCGGGAGCGCTGCAACAATGGCGAACGGTCGTACGACGTCCGTGATGCTGTCTCGAAAGTCCTGGAACGACGCGACGACGAGCGTCGATTCGCTCAGGGGCGCGAGCGTTGTCGAGACGTCAACCCACGACGACACGTCGACCGCGTTCAGCGGCGCGATGCGACCAACGCTATTTCTGCTTTGTGGTGGCCTTGCGACGCGAACAGCACTGTTTCTGATCGGTGGCGCCACGAATGCGGTCGCGCAGCCGCCAAGCAGCAGGAGCTGCCAGATGATTGGCGGCATAGCCCTGCGCATCGATGCCGTTCGCGCTGTAAGAGCTCGTCGTTCAAGCTGAGGGACCCCTCCAAAAATTGTTTAATGCTCAATGAAGCAGCAGTTAGCGCCTGGTGCGGCCAAGCACCGATTGCAATTGTGACATTACGCCACGGGTTTTACGCGTCGATTTACACGCGTTTGCTCCTAAACGCAGGTAGCATCGGTGGCGCACGGATCAAAACCGCACGCCACGGTGCCTTAAGACACAGTACGCACGCATGTGGCTCATGCTGCTAATCACCTCCCTGACGCGGCGTGGCGGCCGCGCATTGCTGCGAGCGCGTCCCGTGGCCACGCCTCAACGGCGCTGTGTCGACGCCGGGCGCGCGGGCACACACGTCCGCAGTTTCAATACCGCTCGCGTGTCGCTCCGCGCGGCTGTCGACGACGACGACGCCGGCGCCGGCGCCGACTCGGACCCGCTCGCCGCGAGGCGCACAGCCCTCCTGGACACCATCGACGCGGCGCTCACGAAGGAGGCCCGCAAGGCCGACGCGCTCAGGAAAGAGGCCAAGGCCGCGGCCGACGCGGAGGCGATGGCCCACCGCGCGAATCTCATTTTCTCGAACCTCTACCGGATCACGGGCGGCGAGACCACGGTCTCGGTCGAGGACTGGGATAATAATGGTGAGATGGTGGAGATCACTTTATCACCAAAGTTCCGCTCTGCAAAAGACGAAGCCGACGCGGGCTTCAAGAAGGCGCGGCGGCTGCGGCGCGGGTCCGCCGTCGTCGAGGGCCTCCTCGAGGCGTCCGCGGCCAAGGCCGACGTCCTGGCGGAGCTGCGCGGCGACGTTGCCGGGGCGGACGACGACGACGCGCTGGAGCGCCTCGAGGGGCGCGCGGCGAAAAAGGGCGCGACCGTGGTTGTGGCAGAGGCGCCGCCGAAGCGGGTCGACGCGAAGAAGAAGAAAACGACCTGGAGCGGCCGGACCTTCACGAGTCCCGCGGGCGTGCCCATACTGGTGGGCCGGTCGCGCAAGGAGAACGACAAGCTGTCCGTCGTGATCGCGCGCGACAGGGACTACTGGCTGCACGCGCGCAACTCGCCGGGCGCGCACGTCTTGCTGCAGCTGTCGCGGGCGCCGCGGTATTACAGCGAGCCCGAGTCCGCCTGCCTGCAGATGGCCGCGGACCTCGCGGCGTTCTACAGTGACCTGCGGAACGAGCTGCGGGCGGACGTGACCTACACGTCGCCGAAGCACGTCTCGAAGCCGCCGTGCGCGCCGCCGGGCGCAGTGACCCTGCGCAAGGAGCTCGGGACGGCCGTGGGGCGGCCAGACCAGGTGCACGAGGAGTGCAAGGCCGCGCGGGGGGAGAGCGGGCAGGTGAATAGCTGGTGAATAATTTATGTGTGTTGTAGACAAGTTTCTTAATCTTCGAGATCTCCTTTGCTTAACTTAAAGCTAGGCCACCTTAACATACGATGCCGCACAATACACCCCGCATGAAAAGGCCATCCAATGCGCCGGTAGATATATCGGAGGCGGCTAAAAAAGTGTCATGGGTGGGGGAAAATCATAGCCAATGCCATGATGTTCTCCCGCCCAGACCTGGTTTGGTGCAGCTTTCTCATACCGGATGTCTATTCTTCCGATTGTTGATGTGCCCACGCAATAGTTGTACAGGTGGATACACGAGAGCGGCCTGTAGCAGAATCGCACCCCTTGAAGGACCTCATGCCCGTTGACCGAAACGTCGACTCTTCCCATGTCCGATGTCACGGATTCATGGCGAATACGAGCGTCGATTGTGTACGAGGTGTTGGGCAAGACATCTCTCACTATGTACAGTTTTTCTGCATCTCCCATCCAAACGAGCGAGACTCGTGCGCCGTCGTCGTCTGCGTCCGAGTCCTCCCCTCCAACATAGTCGGAGTCGAATCTAGGACCACCCATAGCCACGTCCCATCTCTGATCTCCTGGATTACAGAGCATCACGTAGCCGACCGCGCCCGCCGGGGCACACTCCACGTAGCTCATTGTCACCTGCAGTCGAGTCACCAGCAGGTTTTCGCCGCGGATGCGACGAGCAAATCCCGAGTGATCTTCGGAATCCACTCTAATGAGATTGAGGTATCTGCCGCCTTCAGGAGGCCGTGAAATGTGGACCGTATATTTGTCTGGTGCATGGTCCTCCCATTGCTCCAACCCTCGCTCCCACTTCTCGCAGAACTGCTGCGGCTCGCCAACAAGCAGCGCATCGAGCAACGCGCGCGTCGTCGGAGGACTCGGGACGGCGGTCTTGCCGCGCCGTCGTATCGCCGTGACAAGCAATTGCGACTGGGCGGCGCGCAGTGGCTTAACGACGCAAGGAAGCACCGCGATGGTCTTCGTCGGCAAGAAATCGACGATGGCGGTGCGCACATCGTCGCGCGCCCAGAGCGAGATAAACGGAGCACGCGTACGCCTTGCTGCCATGTTTGCAATAGATTACCCTGCACAAAATGGCAGGCGATCTCTGTGGTTCCCTGAGCGCCGGCGGGACGCAGTCGTTGCACTGAGAGTCGTATTGGAAAACCTATGAACTACGCGCAGCTTACAAAGCGAGGTAGGGCAGACGCTGAGCGCAGGAGCGCTCGAGCTAGCTCTCGAGCTTGACCAGGTAGGGGACAGGTTTTGTCGACGACAAAACGGGTTTAAAGCTCCGGGTACCCGAGCGGGGTGTCCAGCTATACGCACGCTGTACGTATCGGTTCAAGCTATACGCACGCTGTTGTTTCGCTTGTACGGTATTACCACGCTTGCGAGCCATAACGTCAATTTGTGTTCACCGGTGACTGCTGCCGGCGTTATAGCACCGCTACGGGCAGACAAGCAGTAAGCAGCAAATGGCTGCACCGGTGGTAGCGACGGATTACGAGCTACTGGTCTCGCCCGAGGAGCTGCGCGAAAAAGGCGGCGTCATTGTCGAGTTCGACGACGAGGCGCACGCGCGACCCGCGCTCGCCGGCGACGCCGCAGCGATCGAGCGGGCGTGGGCGGCCAAGCTGGAGACGCACCCCAAGACCTACGACGCCTTCAAGTTCCGCCTGGCGGCGGTGCTGAAACAGGACGCGATCACGCTCCACATCGGCATGACGGGCTACAAAGAATACGTCGGGACGCAGGCGAACGCAGAACTTCGCGCGGCCGGCGCGGCGCACGGCGACCCGGCCAAGTACCTCTCGAACTGCTTGGGGTGCGAGTGCGTCCTCACGACTGCCGACAGGAAGATCGTGCTCTTGCGACGGTTGGCGGAGGTGGCCTATGCGTCGGGCCTCTACAACGGCCCGAGCGGTCACGCCGAGCCCAAGTTCGTCTTCAACAAGAATTTTAGGAAGGAGGTCTTGCGGGACGGCATCCTGCGGGAAATCGTCGAGGAGGTCGGTATCCCGGAACCGGAGCTGTCCGAGCCGCGCCTGATCGGGGTCATGCGCGCCGCGGACCTGCAGCCGGACTGTCTCTTCGCCGTGGAGACGACGCAGACCGCGCAACAGATACGCGCGGGCTACTGCCGCGGCGCCGTCGACGCGTGGGAGAGCGACCGGCTCGCGTTCGTGGACGCGGGGGACCGCGGGCTGGCGCTGACGCCCGTGACGGAGGCCGCCTTGGCGTGCTGGGCGCGGGACCGGGCGCTCAACTAAATTTTGTGAATGTTGATCGCGTCGGTGGCGTAGAGGGGTATGAATCGAGACGGCTTCGCGAAGCGGATCGTGTCCAACGATCGCATGGGCGCGTATGGCCTCGCGGCGGCAGACGTCGACCAGGACGGGCATATGGATCTAGTCGTTGCGTCGAACGGCGACAAGGGTTGAGCTGAGCGGCCGCGGTGGCGAGGAGGAGGGCCTGCGCGGAGCCGCGTCGTCCAGAGCCGCGTCGTCCGGCCGCGTCGTTCGGGCAACGACGCGTCGGCGGCGCGGTCGGGGGATCGCCGCGCAGTGGACAGGATATAGAGTAAGTACAGCAGTTTCAACGATTTAGCGCGGCGCGAGCTCTGGAAACCGGACTCTGAGGGAGCGCGGCGATGAGACGAGACCACATGGTGGCTGGACGGGTGGTTAATTGCTAGTGTGGTGTGTACGGAGACGAGAACAACGGGGGGGAACTTATTTTTTTCTTGAGACTCGCACGTTTTTACACAGGCCTCAAGGAACGCGCTGTGTAGGCGCAGTGCACTCTAGCAGTGCACTCAACTCATCTAAGCATCTCCTTCACCCCTATCTATCGAAGTTCTTCGTGACACAATATTACGGAGGCCTAGCCGCCACCGACACGACGAGCTCGCGCCCCGGCAGCAGCATGAGCCCGGTATCGAACTTCTCCGGCAGCACCGCGCCGACGAGGTAGCCGCGCCACAGGTCGTCCCGGCGCTCGACGAGCATGAACCGCGCCGGCGCCTCGACCGTGTCCTTGTCCTCCCCGTCGGAGTCCTCGTCGCTCGAGAAGTCGTCGACGGCGGCCGTCACAGTGAGCTCCACGATTTCGCCGACGGCGTAGCCCGCCACGGCGGCGGGGTCCCGGGGCCGCAGGTCGAAGTCGTGCCGGTCCAGATCCGGCACGAGCCACTTGCACTCGCCCGGGGGCGTGCCCCCGCCGGCCTTGACGAGGAGCTCGACCAGGAAGTGGTTCCGCCGCGGGAGCGGGCCCTGGTCGTCGCCGTCGGCGTCCTCCAGACCCAGGTCCGCAAAGTTCAGGTCGTCGGCGTCGTCCGGGTCGCCGGAGGTGGCGATGTCGAGCGCCGTCAGCCCGTCCTTGGCCGTGGCCGCGGCGTCGGCGCCGTTCGTGAGGAGCGCGGCGCAGGCGTTGACGGCCATGGCCGCGGCGGCCGCGTGGAGGGGCGTCCAGCCGCGCACGTCCGTGGCCTTGACGTCGCCGCCACCCGCCACCAGAATATCGACCATCACGCGCGGGCACGCGGCGTCGACCTGGTGCAGCGGCGTGCGCTTCTCGACGTCCCTGGCGTTCGCGTCGGCGCCCGCGTTGAGGAGCGCCCGCGCGCAGCCGGGCTGCGTCTCGCCGACCGCGACGTGCAGAGCCGTGGCGTCGTTGAACGTCTCGTCGTGGCCCTTGGCCGCGTTCGGCGTTTTGTCCAGTAGCGCTTGCAGGCCGTCCGCGTCGCCCTTGAAGACTAATCGCACCGCGTCAAACGTGGCGGCCTCGTCTGCGGGGTCGGCGACAAAGTCAGCCATCCTGTGCAGCGGTGCAGCCAAGCTCTCCGAGGAATCGCCTCGCGATCGCTGCGGCTAGCACGTTGCTCGTCGCCGCGCCTGCGCCACAAAATAAACCCACAAAACCCGTCATAAAAACAAAAATGCGGTCAGCTTGGGCATAGATGCGCCTGGGCTCCTCACACGATCACCGAAAGCTCTGCACAGTACGCACAAAACGCAGCAAACAACGTCGACGCGTCGCCGAGCACTTTTTCCTTCGTCCACTGTCATAATAAAGACTGTACATGCAGACACAGTAAATGGTCGTCGACAAAAAGCTCTGCATCATGGTAGCCCTAGCAGCCATCGCAGTCGTGGGCGTCTCGAGCGCGATCAAGCGCCTCCGCGTGCGCACGGCCTCGTCGAAGGCGCAGGACCTCGCCAGCTTGTGGGTCGGCGGCATCGAGACGATGCTGGACGTGCCCGGCGCCGGGACGCTCTCGCTGGCGCCGTGCAAGACCGCCGCGGAGTCGCGAGCGAGTTTCCCGGCGGTGCCGCCGACGGCCATCCCGGTTCATGGCGCCGCGTTCGCCGTCACCGCGTTCGACCCACCCGGCGTCGAGCGGACCCGCGACGAGAATGCACGGGAGAACGGCAAATTGTGGACCATGCTTAGGCAGGCCGGCGCCGCGCGCGCCTGGAGGGCTTTCGGCGTCGACGTCGACGAGGGCTGGCGCGAGGACGGCTTTGTGCTGGCGTTCTCGGACGCCGACGAAGGCCGGCGGCGAATCACGGCCGCCGCAGCTGCCTTCGAGCAGGGTGCCATCTACGAGTATACCATAAACAGAGGCGCCATGGCGCGCCGCACGCTAGGCGTTGGCATGCCCATGGATGAGACGACCTTCATGCGAGCTATTTCATACGACGAGCTTGTACGGCGGTCGGAACTTTTGGCCCTGCCGTGGGCGGGGCCTCGTGACGGGGGCGTGCTGCCTTAAGTTTTGTGATGTGTCAGTGCACAAAAAGGGCATTTATACAAGTACAGGGGGGCTACTACCAACCTCCCTCCGGCACGGCCTTGGCCTGCAGAATGGGACCGTCCGGTTCGGCGGCGTAGGCGGCGGGTTGGACTTGCCCGACGACGACGCCCATGGATGGCGGCGCGGGGTTGGCGACCGCGAACCTTCCACCGGGTGCGACGCCCGCGGGGACCTGAATCTGCATCGTCACGCCGCCGGGGCTCTGGATTTGCATGAGCTGGCCCGCCGGAGCGCCGGGCGGCACCTGTACCATGAACGTGCCCGGCTGCGCGTAGCCCTGCGGCGCCATCTGTACCACTTGCCCCGGAGGAAAGAACAGCCGGAGATAGTTTGGTGAGTGCTTGCCACCCCTTACAAACTGGACGTGCGCGACGATGCCGCGGGCCCGCCAGTCGTCGAAAGCTTCCTCGGAGAGGCGCGGGATAGCGAAGGCTTGAGCGCAAGTGATGGCGACGATGAAGGGGACCGGTAGTAAGAAAGGTATCAAGAACAAAAGCGGCCACCCCACCCCTTCGGTCGACGCTTTTCCCTCGAACCTGGTCTTGCACCCACTCGGGGGTGATCTAACGCAGGGCAGGTGCTGCAGTCATGGTTGGCGTCGTGCTCTTCAAGGTGCTCCGGCCCGTCATAGAGCGAGCACCGCTCGGTGTCGCCGAAGTAGGTTTCGTTTGCCCAGATGTCCCAGCGGTCGTAAGGCCTGTGGACCCCAGTGATCGTCTCCTCCGGCCGCTCGGGGAGGGCCGCCTCGCCCGTCCTCCCTGTGGCACCCCCCGTGCGCATGGTGTTCCCGCAGCACCAGAAGACGCAGCAGTCGTCGACGAGAGGGTCCTCGCCGCCTTCGACGTCGCATAGGTATTTTTTGCAGCGGAGGCGGTCCTCCTCGTGGAAGACGCTCATCATGATACCGAAGAGCGCCGCCCCGAGGAAGACGAAGGCGACGCAGCCGAGGAGCGGCGGGCGGTACCTGTTGCTTCCCTTGGCGACGTGGTCGTTGACGCCGCGGACGTAATGCCGCGCCTCTTCTCCCGATACGCCCGCGCTCAGGAGGCGCAGATCATTTGCCACCGTGTGCTCCTCGATGCGCAGTGGACCAAATTCGCACTCCTTGCCACCGCCTCGGAGCACGATCTGGAGGCAGTTCGCCGGTGGGCTCCATGTGTTACTCATTTTACAACAGGTGAGACACGCGAGAGCGGGCAGCCTCTCGCAGCAACTTTTCAGTGCGCCAACGCCACTGATCAGATCATGATCAACTCGCGCCGGGTTTTGGCGGGCGGCAACATTCACATAACCTTTACACAACACTAGGAGAACACGCCGACAGCTCCATGGAGCCTCGCCCGTTTCGCGGCCGCGCGGTCTGTCGGTTCGCTCCGGTGCGCGAACGCGAGCGCCCCCAGGTCCTCGAGCGCCGTCCGCCGCGCCGCGTCGGCGGCGTCGGACGCGTCCGCGTCACCTGACGCGTCCGCCTCAAGCGCCAGTCCGAAGGCGAGGCAGCGCTTGACGCGCAGCGTGGCGGCGACGGCTTTGCCCGACCCTGGCGGCAGCGCCACCATGGGCACGTTCCGCCGCCGCGCGAGTTCAATAACGCTGTCTAGCAGCGCGCGCTGCGCGCCCGCGTCGTCGCAGATAACGCACCAGCGCACGCCGTCGCGCTCGAGCCGCTGCGTCAGCGCATTGAGGCCCACGACGACGTCCGTTTGACGCAAGGCAGGCAGGGCCTTAGCGAGGGCGCGCGCCGCATCGGGTTGCGCGAGGGTGTACGGCGCCTCTTGCCGTCGTTTCTCGGAGCGGCGCTGCGAGGCCTTTTTGGTTAGAAAGTCCTTGTTGAGAGCACTCATCGGTGGCACCGGTGGAGATTCGTCGGCAGCAACGCTACAACTTGCTTTTCAGAGCGCTGCGCAAGCTGCAGCTGTAGGTAATGTTTGTAGCAGGCGCGTGTCAAGTACTCGAGCGTCCCCGAAGTACGGGTTTTCCGTCCTCAGAGTACGGGTTTTCGTGGGGCAGACCATCGCTGCCGTGGACGTAGCGCGGGCTCAGAACTATCAACGCCTACCGCTAGCAGTCAACGCCAAAGCCGCAGCGCCGCGCAACATGATCCGCGGCGTGCCCCAGCTCCAGCGGCTGGTCGTGCGCTACTGCCCCCACGGCGGCAGCAGCCGCGGCGCGCGGGCCTTCGTCTTCGAGGAATTTGCGAAATACGCCGAGGCGAACCCGGCCGTCGAGTGCCGCTCGGAGCTCGGGCGCGGCAAGCACCCCTGCGTGCGCGGCAGCTACGTCTGGGGCGAGGAGAAGGTCCTCGACGCCAAAAACCAGTCGAGCGACGAGGTCCGGCGGCTCGCGGAGGTGCTGCGGGACTCGTCTGGGCGCAAAATGCTGCGCTTCGAGAAGCCCGTCGTCTCGGCCCGGCCGTCGATCCAGGGCGTCGCGCTCGGCGGCGCGCCGCCGCCGGTCTGGGTGCTGCCGGACGACGCACCGTCGGGTGGTAGCTAGTCTAAGGGTTGTCTGTGTCAATGAATCCGCTGCCAGTCCTATGCGGCACCTATCGCTTGTGTCAAATCGGGTTTCTGGTGTGCGGGTTTCGCTCGCACTCAAGCTAGTTTCGAAGTGTTTTTGCTGCTTTGTACGCCTCCCTGACAGCTGCAACCGGACGCAAATAACCAATCGACGAGCCGCTCAAGCATAAGAGCCAAAATCGTGATGGACGCCGAGCCCACCTGCGCCGCCGAGGCCCAGGACCAGACCACCACCACGCTGCTCGTCATCCTGAGCTGCTCGAACGTTGTATTGCTCTTCCTCGTGGGCCTGTTGCTGCGGCGTCTTGAGAAGGTGCACCGCAAGGTGATCCACCTCCTGAAAAGAGACGGGCCCCCGCGGAGCACTTCCAAACAGTACCTGGGTGGCTACAGCCCGCGGCCGCCGAGCCCCGCTAATCTATCAAGCGCGGCGACGTCGCCGCTGCGGCCGGCGCCGCGCATCCCGTCGCCGCAGCCCGCTTCATTACCCGGCGAGACGCGGATGCGGCGGACGCCGTCGAACGACAGCATGCGGAGTTCCATGTCCGGCGACGACTTCGCGTCGCTCCAGTACATGCTCGGCGACGAGGGCGGCGTGGGCTAGCCTGGCTTTTTTTGGGGTAATTCTACACAAAGTTACACACTAGCCGCCCGCCGGGCGAGCCGCCGCCGTAACACCGGCGCGACGGCGCGCGACAGTCGCGCCTTCAATCCGTCGAATAATTTCGCCCGGCGAGTCCGCCGTTTCACGCCGCGCGCGTCGGCCTCGGATAAACCCAGCGCCTCCACGGCCATGGGCGCCCACTTGGACGCGAGCGACCACTTGACGCCGAGGCGCGCCGCCAGGCCCTTGATCAGCACGGAGCTGCGCGCCACAAAAACTAAATCTTGGGGGAAGGAGTTGAGGGACATGGCCGGCGCCTTGGGGCTGAGCTCGCTCTGCTCGAAGCCGCCCGGGAGCGGCTCCGAGGCGTCGTCGAAGAGCCACATGGACACGGCCGCGGGGCCCTCGGGCCGGAGCGCGCCCTCCCGCAGGACCACGCCCAGCTCGTCCCCCAGTTCCGCCAACGCTTCGAGGTCGTCCAGCACGCCCCAGGGCTCGGCCTCACTCCTCCGACGTGTAGCCAACGCGCACATGACCTTTCCGAGCGTCGCCCGGGCTTGGCCACTGATCTGCTTCACCTGGCCAAAGTCGATGAGGCCGATGCGCCCGTCGTCCAAGACGAACAAGTTGCCCGGGTGGGGGTCCGCGTGAAAAAAACCCGTCGTGAAGATGCAGCGGCCGAAGGCGTCCGTGAGAGCGGCTAGTAATGCTTTGCCCACGGGGCCTAAATCAGTGCCCTCCGGTAACCGTTCGGCTAACCGAGACAGCGGCTCGCCCTTGAGGTAGTCCATCACCAACACCCGTTTGGAACAGAGCGCGGGAACCGTTTTGGGGACCACTAACGAGGCCCCGCCCGGGGCCTCGCGTAGCGTGCCCCCGATCTTTTCCATGGCCGCGGCCTCCCTTATAAAGTCGAACTCGTCCGCTAATTGAATTTCCAGCTCTTGAAACACGATGTAGTAGTCCACGGGCGTCGTGCCTCTCAAAGGCTTCGCGAGCCTTTTCAATTGCTTGACGTCGCCCAACAGTGTCTTCTCGACGCCCGGGCGTTGGACTTTGACCGCCACCTCCTTGCTCCCGTACTTTTCTGATAAGACCGCCCTATGGACTTGCGCAACGGACGCAGCACCTAACGGATCGTCGTCCCACTCGCTAAACACGTCCTCCCATTTCTCACCAGGCCGCAGGGTCTCCTCCGCCACTACTCTTCTCACTTCGGCCGACGGCAACGGATCCACGAAATCCGTGAGACCCGCTAAGGCCTTCGAGTACTGTTTTGGAAACAAGTCCTGGCGGCTCGCGATGATCTGGCCCGTTTTGACATAAAACCCTCCTAGGTCGTCCACAGTCTTCCGAAAGGCACTGGCTCCCGCGTCGTGGGCCGATTGATATGCAATATCGCACTCCTCATCCGACAGACAAGTGCCGCTTAATCTTTCTTGCAGCTCGATGGACGCGACCTGGCCCAGATACTTGGCCACGACGGGCGTGGCGATGTTCCAGAAGGTGGCGGCTCGTCGTAGCGGGGCCGTGGGCTTGGTGGAGAGGCCGGCCGCGCTCGCGAGCAGCGCTGCGATGGCGTATAGTCGCATGGTGTGCAAGCGTTGGCCTGTCCACACCTCGCTCGCTCGAGTTGTGGTGTGCAGCCGCGCGCGGTGGCCTTTTTATTGCTTTGTCACGCACTTGGAAAAACCCGCACATGAAAACCCGCACTTTATCAATGGGACCGAAACGCCTCGAGGGGGTTCCAGGGCTCTGGTAACTTCTGCTACTCTCGTAACCCCGAAGGACGCGCGTAAAAACGAATCGCGCGGGTTTCGGGCGCGTGCCAAGAGCAGATGCTACCGATCGTGGCTTTCTGCATTGTCGACAGCTAAGGCCAGCCATACGCAAGCTTGTCCGTCGCAGACGTGCATTCACAAGCTGGTAGCTGCTTTTAGACATAAAGCATTGATGCGATAACTAGCATTGGTCTACCAGAAGGCCAGAATGCGATTTATCCTGCTTGGCTTCCTGGCCGCCGCCCAGGGCTTCCTGGGCCACCCAGTCGCGCCCCGGCCGACGAGCCGCCCGAGCCGCGGCCGGCCTCACCCATAGACGTCGACGAGGCGACGCGCACGAACGAGCTCGACTGGCGGTCCTTCCGGGCCAAGCTCGAGGGCGCGGGCCTCGACGCGACGGCGCGCGAGGCGTGGTCCGACGAGAGCTGGGCACACGCACTGCCGGCGCCCGAGGCCGGCGGCCTGCTCCTGGCGCTGCCATTCTCGGCGACGCTCTGCCACGCGGCGTCGCCCTGGTATAAGGACGTGCGGCGGTTCTCGTCGCGGAAGCGCTGGGCGGCCGCGCGCGCGCTCGACGTGCCCGCGTCGCGCCTCGCGCCGAGCGACCGCGAGGGCGCGGACCGCCGGCACCGCCGCGACGCGCGCCGCTTCGCCGGCGTCGAGCTGAAGCGGGTCACGGAGACGCCGCCGCACGCGCGGACGTTGCGGGACCGGCGCTTCCTGGACGATCGCGAAGCGGCAATTCAACGCGCACGAGATGTCGTGCTCGTGCTATCACTAAATGACGCCGGCGGCGGCACGTGCCTGCGCCTCGGCCGACAGGACCGCGGCGCGCCCTGGGGCAGCTGGCGGCGGAGCGCGGCGCCCTTTGCGGCACTCGAGGCGGATGACGGCGGCTTCCCGGATTTCCACGAGTTCCAGGCCGCCTTCGGCAGCGAAGTGACTGTGTACACGGGCTCTCGGTCTGTGGAGGATTGGGAGGGCGTCGCGTGGCAAGGCGAGGCGACCATGCTGCACGCGCGAGCCGAGCTCGACGGCGCCAGCGCTCTCGGCTGCGGACTGTATAGGGGAGGAGCCGCGGCCGCGGCACGGCTCGTGGCCAACGGCGAGGCCGACGCGGCCGATTTTTCGTTCTTCGTCGGCCTCTACGACTTCGGCCCGGGCGAGTTACGCGAAGCGGTTGAGACGGGCCTCTACCAGCCGGCGGCGTGCGCGAGTGCCCAAGTGCTCGGGGGGCAACGCGATGCGTCGTTGTGGCACGGCCTCATGCGAAGACTAGGCGGGGCGAACGCGGACATCGAGATGCTGGCCCCGAAGCTCCCGATGCGCAATTTCGATGCGGCCGACGGGCCGAAAGAAGATTATGATACATTTGGCGCTGCTTAGAAGAACCCCTCCCTCTGTAATACACTGTCAAATTATTCATTATCAACAACAACAGCACGCTTCGCGACCGCTAGGTTCGACGCGTGCGCATCGGAGCTCGGATTCAGTCGATATGCGCGCTCGAACAACGCGACGGCTGCCACCGTATCTCCGCGCTTCAGTGCGTTGGCACCGGCGTTTTGCAAGGAGCGTCCGTGCCGCGGCGCGCACGTCAACGCCCCGGCGTACATCTGGCCCGCCATTTCCAAGTCCCCGCGGTCGTCGAAGAAAACGCCGAGGTTGAAGTGCGCGTCGGCCGCGCGGCCGCCGCAGTCCCGCGCTTCGACACTCTCCAGATACGCGAGCCACGTTTCGGCCGCGCCCTCGCGGTCCCCGGCCTCGTTCTGCACGACCCCGCGCGAGAACAGATCCGGCGAGGCGCGTGCCTTTGGCTCGGCCACCGCCGCGAGCTGATTCAGCAACTCTCCCATCTCGCTGAGCTCCGTCGTGAGACTGGCGATCTCCGCGCACGTCGCGTCCTCGTCCGTCGCCGCGGCCCGCCACGCGTCTTCGCCCGCACTGGCCCGGTGTCCATTGGCCACCCCACCCTGACCAGCCCCTGAGCTAGCTGTGTTCGAGGGCCCTTCGCGGGGCGCAGCGTAACCGCTCGTTATCCCAGCGCTGACTATATTGAGAGAAGGCGCGTAGTCAGCGGCCTCGATTGGCGCTAGAGCATCGAGGGACCGGGCCCAGTAATCGAGCTTCTGGGGAGATAAAAGACGCCGCGCCTCTTTGAGCTTTTCCTCGTTTACAGGTGTTGCCGGAGTCACTCTGCCTTGGATAGAAGGCTCCTGTAACCCAAGGAAGCGCGCCAAGCCTCTCACCGTGTCCGCCGGCCGCGCCACAACGACTTCGTACGTCACGCGCAAGGTAGGGAGCTTTCCCAGAGCAAACAGCTGCTCGAAGAGCGCGTCGGCGTTCCGCGTGAACGACTCACAACCTAAGGCGACGTCGCCACCGCGAAAGAAGCGCCGCGCGGCCGATAACGCTGCTCGCGCTGGCTCGCGCCACAGCACCACGATGAAGTCCGGCTTTGAAACAGCATAATTCGGCCGCCGCTCGATATCCCGCGGTTGCGAGTGGGGGTAGCTCGCGGTGGAAAATAGCGGGGAGTCCTCGGTCGCCCGGCGCTCCCATTCGTCAATGCTTAGGTTTCGCAGCAGCGTGTGGCCCGTTCCTTCACAGCCCGCAACGGCGACAAATGGTCCAGCCTGCTCGATCGTCTCCCCCCGGTTGCAGGGGTGCGCCCGGCCCGGGTCGCGCTCGCAGAAGGCTGTCACTTCGAAAGCGCTCGACATGATGTCGTGCGACGCAACGACACCCTCCAGCCACACCTCGATGACGTGTCCACCAGGCCTCAAGTGCAACGGATACGTGACAAACCCATAGTCGATGCGTCTCGGCATCGGACTCGGCGCCTCCACGCACCCTCCCTCGACGCCGTCGACGCGGAAGCAGATCCGTAGCCCGGCGACGTCGCCGCTGGTCGTAAACTTGATCGCCACGGGCGAGACCATGCGCGTGCCCCGCGCACGCGACCACTCGCAGCCGCCGGCCGCGCACCACCCGCGAGGGTCCAGCGCCACTAGGTCCCCGCACCCGCACTTCGCGTCGATCTCGAGGTGCGTGGGCGGCCATGCTGCGACCTGTGCCCAGGCGCGCCACCGCTCCGCAAATGCGTGTCCTTGGCCTTCTTTTACCGCCTCCTCTTCCCAGGGATTCGTGAAGCATGCCAGTCGCACGTCCTCCGTATTCATTGCCACAGCGTCGACGTGGTAGTTCCATGCCGTGGGTAGAGAGGCATCCATTAACTCTTCGCACTTCCCTAGGTTAAAAGCCTGGACGCCCGCGTCTCCGGCGACGCAAGTTGTCAGATACGGCGCGAGGTCGCTTTGTAACGACGCACAATTGAACGCCGGACCCGCGACCACGTCGGCATCTATGTACAGAGCGACCTCGTAGCCGAGCCGGGCCAGCACTTTCGACGCGACGGACGCCGTCGCATCGGCGACGCCGTCGACGCGCACCACATGGACGCCGATCGCCGCCAAAGCGACCGCGGACGCAAGCGCGGGCCCGTCCAAGAAAAGGACTCGATCGGCGTGGCCCCCGCATTGCAACGACGCGAGTGCCACCGCGTAGTACTGGGCGTGGCTCGCGTTGGAGGCGCCGAAGACTGCCACGGTAGATGTTCTGACGATGCGGGACGCATTTGTGACGATGCTATCGATTCTAGTGTCTGCATCGATGAGCAGCGCTGCGAGCACGCATCCGCAGAGGAGACGCATTTCGACTGCCTTTTGAGGCTGCCCTCTTTTAGGTTGCCATGCGTACGTTTGGTTCTTTTTGCTGGCTGCCCTTTTGAATAATTAGTGCCCTGTCTTTTGATCAGTGATCCGAATCTGTGCAAAACCCGCTCTCATGAAAACCCGCACGACCGTGGGACATAATCTATTGCTGCGGCTGCCCAAGCGGACGCATTCAAGCGCAATCATGTCCAAGCAAGCGCGTCGCCGCCAGCGGGCGCCGCCTCAGGGTCCGCCCTCCAGCCTGCTCGACCTGTGGCGTGGTGATTCGTCGGAGGTCATTACTGCCTTCCTGCCCCTGAAAGCGATAGCCACGATGCCGGTCTCGCGCCGCTTTCGTGACAGGCACCCGGCAATCCTGTTCTCGGTCGCACGCCGCCACGGTGCTCTGGCCGCGGGCACCGGCGCGTTCCTCGACGCCGTGGTAGCGACGGGGCGCGAGTGGAGGCGTTTCTCCAGCGATGCGGTCGATTATGATACTTGGGCTGCTCTACGAGCACGTCGACCAAACCCACGGCATGACGATTTCACCTGCACGACCAATACTTCTGGTGGAGTCCGTCATATACAGATCAGTACGGCAGTTACCACGGGTCACGGGGGCGGACTTGCGAGGAGGTTTAATCCCGCTGACCGGTTGTGTCTACGCCGGGTGAAATATCGGTTTAGCTTCACCGACGGTGGCCGTGGGGGGGACCACCCGCTCCCGGACTTTCATGCGGGGGACCACCCGGAGCTTCACGGCTTAGCCTATTTCACCTGTGGTTCTCAAGCGGGTTTCGACGGTTTGTATGTCAGGCCCACTAGCACAGGCTACATGCTCCAGGCGTTTAATGACAGTGATTGGTCTAATGAAGCTGGGGCATACATTGGCTTATCGCCTGTGGAGCTGGACACCTGGTATGATGTAGTAATGACGTATGAATGGACCAGAAGGGGAGAGGGTTACCGTGATCTTAGCGTGGACGTGGCTGTGAAAGGCGAAGACGGGCGCAGAAACCGAAGGCGTTTTATTTGCGAGCGAGAGCTGCTCAGCGCCGTCAAGCTCCACAATTCTAGCCCTGGCGTTGCGCGCTTTGCCGCGATCGAAGTGCAATACCCCGAGAAAAACTCGCGCGACGGCCGTTTTGCGGAGGACACTGTGGGTGCAGACTCGGAGTAAGTACTTCTAGTAGTGTCAAAATACCTTACTCGAGGGCACTACTCCGGCGAGTCCACGTCCCCGTCGCTCGGCGACCGCACGACGGGCTTGGCCTCCCAAGAGTGGACCTGGTCCTGCTGGTTGCAGATGCGCGCCGTGTCCACGAGCACCGTGAGGATGCCGATGTTGTCGCCGACGATAAATTGACGCTGGTTAGCGTTCCGCTCGAGGTGGAGCGCGCGATACCGCCCAGCGGCGGCGCCCGTCTCGACCTGAACGCTGCCGTAGAGCGTCACGGAGTAGGTCTGCGCGTAATTGCCATTTTTGCCGGCTTTCTTCGCCGACGCGGCGGCCGCCGCCGCCCGTTCCCGCTCCTGGTCGGGGAAGTCGTGGATGAGGACCGCGACGCGCTTGTTCTGCAGCAGGGCGCGGTACTTTGTGGTGTCGCGCCGCGTCGACATGATGATCTTCTCGTCCGCGGGGCAGTACGTGAAGTTCATCAGGGACAAATGCGGCGCGCCGTCGGATAATGTAGACAGGTAGCAGAGCACCGACGACCGCAACAATTGTACGACCTCCTCCGGGAAGGGCGGTCGGAGCTCGACGCTCGTCGTGCTCGTCTCGTGCCGCTTGCGCTGCACGAGCTTGCCGAGCTGGTAGGCCGCGTAGCTCGCGACGGCGATCCCGACGGCAAAGGTGGCGACGCGCGCGGCGCGTTGGTTGTCCATCGTTTTTAACAGCTTGTGGCAGCTGGCTTGTGGCAGCTGGCTTGTGGCGCACCACGCGTCCTTAGATCTCTTGTGCAGCTCTCAAATGATGGCGAATGAGCTACCTCAAGCTGACGGACACGACAAGGTCGATGTGAGGGCGTACTGCCTTTGAAATGCGACGTGACCAATCTAAAACCCGCACACTACAAAACCCGAACGGACTTATTCTCATGCTTTTGCGGCTCGGATCAGTGGTCTAAGTGTGAGCTACGGAGAGCGTTTGCGCTGTTTAGAGTGTGTCTCGGTCCGCACTTCTTGGCCCGGCTCAGATCTCGCGGGCTTAGGCGTGTGGCAGCGTGGGGCAGCTCCCCATGCGCGCTCCATCCTTGCTCTTCCTTGCCACAGCAAGGATGACATCTGGCCTCTGGGACTCGCTCTGGTGGTTGCCCAAGGAGGGAGAGGTGGCGCCTGGAACGCAGGTGACTTCACACAAAACAATGCCTCATCTCATTTTCGTACCTGAGGGCACGCCACCGGCCGATGGTTGGCCGCTGCTCGTTTTCCTGCACGGCCAGGGCGAGAGCTCGCCCACGCCACTGCCGCGCGTGGCTATCCAAGGGCCACCGCAGACGTGTGGGCGCGCGCCGAGCACGATGAAGCTGGCAGTGCTTAGCCCGCAGAAGCCCATGGCGTCGCAGTTCTACGATTCTAACGTGGCCGACAACATAGAGGCGCTCGTCGAATTTTATGTGCAATCGCAAAAGCTCGACGCATCGAGAGTCTATTTGACCGGGCTCTCGCAGGGCTCCATCGGCACGTGGAATTTGGCAGCAGCGCGCCCGGCGCGCTGGGCCGCCATAGCTCCCGTCAGCGGCGGGCTGCGGCCACCGTTCAAGGAGGCCGCCGCCGCGCTAAGGGATATGCCGATCTGGGCTTTTCACGCGCCCAATGATGTGATTCTACCGGTGGCGATGTCCGACAAGTCCGTCGACGCCTGTAAAAGATTAGCGACTCGGACGGCGGAACTCAGATACACGCGGGACGAGGCGGGCGGCTCCGACCCGTCCTGGGCCGCCGCCGGGATTCCGGACATGCCAGGACACGGAGGCATGAACCTCATCGCGTACTATCCGCCCGGCGCGCCGCCGTACCCGCTTTACGAGTGGCTCCTCCAGTTCCGGCGTAGTAAGAGCTAGGAGGCTTGCTAGAAGGTTCCGAGTCGATGAACAAAAACTTAGGTCTCGGCGTTCCGGTCCCGCAGCTTCTTCAGAAAGCCCTCGGTGTCCGCCATGAGGCCCTGGATCTCCGTGGCCTTGGCGTCGGACTGCCGCTTCATCGCGCCGATCGACTTCACGAGCGCCGGGTCGACCACGGGGCCGTCGGGACATGAGCGCTGGCACACCGTGCACGACATTTGCTCGGGCTCGTTCGTCCGGCCGCACGCGGGGCAGCGCCAGGGCGCGGTCCGCTTGACAGGCGACGGCGCCTTGGGCTCCCGCACGCCCGCCGCGACGAGCTCGATCTTGGCGGCCACGCGCCGCCGCACCGCGCGCACGGCGTCCGTCGACGGGAGCCCGTCCAGCGCGGAGCACATGTACTGCTGGGTCAGGTGGTCCGCGAAGCGCTCCCGCATTTGCGGCGACGTGCCCGCGTGCTCCGCTAACCAGTCGTCGATGGCTTTCCCAAAGCCGCGCTCGAGGCCCGCGACCTTCTGCGCGAGCGGGTCCGAGGACGCGGCGAGCGCACCGTTCTCCAGCGGATCCGTATCCATTCTAACACTTTTGGGAGTCCGCAGCGGGCGCCCGTCCGGGCCTAGTAACACCGAGGGCTCCGCAGCGGGCCGCCGGTGCCGCGCCAGGGCCCGCGCGACCTCGGGCGGCTGCTCCGGCGGGTCCGGCCGGGCCAGGTCTGGCAGCTGGCGCGGGCCCGTCTCAGAGAAGAGGGGGTTCACGCGCGCGTCGCACGTCCGGCGCGCCTTCGGTTGAATTGCTGCGGCGTCGAAGAGGCCGCCGCCCCGGTCCGCATCGAACAAACCGGAGTCGAAGGAGGCCGCGCCGTCGTCGAAGGATCGCGGCCCGCCGGCCCGGAAGCGCGTGGGCGACGGCGCCGCGTCGAGGGATGGCCGCCGGCGGTCGTACTCTGGCGAGGGCCCCGGCGGCGGCGTGCTCCGCGGGGGGCCGCGCGGCGCGTGCGGCTTCGGCGGGCTCGGCGTGCCCGCCGGCGGCGCGGGCCGAAAATTCAGGGACGGCCGCCGCGCCTTCCCGCCGGCTGTCCCGCGGTCGAACGACCGCGGCGGCGAGCCGGCGCCGGGCGTGCCGCGCGGCGGGTGGCGCTTCGGC
>Ga0302122_10000302_pt1 | contig 29505 bp, 19 predicted proteins | sample CB21_SCM_MG_FD_203115 | JGI IMG/M metagenome (GOLD analysis project Ga0302122, IMG submission 203115) | Marine microbial communities from Western Arctic Ocean, Canada - CB21_SCM | ecosystem: Environmental > Aquatic > Marine > Oceanic | place: Canada: Western Arctic Ocean | collected 2017-09-28 | reverse complement strand
CCCCGGCACCCGCCCGCTCACCGGCGCGCCGCGCGACGCCGCGGACCTCGCCGGTGCGCCGCAAGACGCCGCGCACGCCGGCCTCGCCGCCGCCTCCCCTGCCGCAGCGCCGCCGAACGCCCCGGGGCCCGCCGCCGACGCCCGGCCTCGACGCACCGATGCGCGCGACGGCCGAGCGCCTCGTCGCCGAGCGGCAGGCGGCCGAGGCGGCGGAGCCGGAGTCGCCCGTGTGCATGTTCTCTCCCGAGGCCCCCGGGTACGCGCCGTCGCCCGCGCAGCTCCCGCGGCCGCGGCTCGCCGCTAGCGCGCCGATGCCCCCACTCGCGCGGGCCAAGCGCAGACCGATCTTGATCATGCCGCTGCGCTACAAGCCGCGGAAGCGCGCGGCGCCGGCGCCGACGGTCGAAGTCTGGCAGCGCCCGGCGCCGACGGTCGAGGCTTGGCAGCGCTGGCCGACGGCCGAGGAGGCGACGCCCGCGCGCCAGGAGGACGACCTCGCGTTCTTCGTCAACGAGGGCCACCGCCGCGCGGGCCGGCCGCCGGCCGCCTGGGCGCCGCCGCCGCCCCATGAGCCGGCCGCTACGTGGGCGCCGTTGCCGCAACCGCCGGCCGCGTGGGCGTCACCGCCGCAACGCCGACCCGATGCACTGCCGGCGGCCAAGAAGAAGCGCCGGGGCATCTCCATCATCCCGATGGGGTTCCGTAGAGTTCGCGCGCGCCAGTAGAAGCGCGGCTGATGCCGCCGAAGCCTGAAGCACGCGCGTTAGTGGCAAAAGAGAAGTAAACCGTGATGGCGCCCGGGGCATCTCACTGCAGGCTAATAACAAATAAGGGGCTTAGCAGAGGAGCAGCGTCGTCGTCGTCGTGGAGCGCGGACCTGGACCGTCGACCGCGTCGGGCATCTCTGAGCATGATAATCAAGGGACCTCCTCCTTGGAGTCCTGCGTGTGGTGCGAGCCGTCGAGCACGACGGACTCTAAAGCGGCGAGGTGCGAGGTCGCCGCGGGACGTTGCGGGTGGTGGTGGTAGCCCGACGAGCTCAGGTCCAGGCCCAGGCTCGAGTACGCGGACACGTCCAGCACGAGCGACCGGCGCGACGAGTCCATTGGGCGCCATGAGCGGTCCATGACGTCGCGGCGCGTACGGTCGCCCCGGCCGCTGAAGTCGAGCATGCCGCCGTCCCACGTCGAGCTGCGCTTCTTGCGCCCGAGGTCGCGGAAGGAGGCCGCCGTCTCGACGCGCGGGATGTCCGAAATGAGGCCCAGCGCCACGTCCACGGCATGAGCGGGCGACGTCGGCGACGGCGTCGTGGCGACGCGCGTGCCCGCTTGCGACCGCCAGGTATCGAAGCGCAAGCCAAAGAAGAAGCGCGAGACGCCACTTACTCGTTCGGCCATGGCGTGGAACAGGACGTAGAACGCCACCAACCGTTCCAAGGAGGCGACCCGGCCTTCATATAACGCTTCGACGACGGCGTGCGAGGCCAGGGCCCCGGCCACGTTGCGGTTGTCCCCGTGCGACGCGGCGCCGACGACCTTGACGCGGACTTGGGGGTGCGTCGCGTCCCCGCGCGCCTGCGACGTCACCTTCGAAAGTACGGGCGCCGCGAGGTACATCATCCTTCGCGCCACGGGCTCCACGGTGCCCTCCATCATATTGAGCCCGTGGTCGATCTCGCTCAGGAATTTGGGCCGCTCGAAGTCAAAAATGACCGCCCGGTCGACCACGTCCGGCGTGTACGAGTGGTGGCCCACCGTCGCTAATTCCGCGCCGACGCCCCAGTTCGATAGTGACTTCAACTGTAGTGCTGATAGATAAGTGGCGCACTCGACGTCAACCAAAGCCTTCAACCGCCCGTCCGGCACGCCCACGGCCACGAGCGTGCCTCGCACAATACGATGCAGACATTTATGGACCGCGTGGTCGCCGGGGTTGCCGCCCGCGAACTCGCACGAATTGAGCCCGTACGCGAGCCCAAAGAGCTTCTGCGCGAACGCGACGGCGCACTGGTGCACCATGGGCACGTCCAGGACCAGACACGTGCGCTTGCCGAACCGCGCTAACAGCGTGCGGCCCTGCATCAGCCGCAGGAACAACGAAAAGACCACGGTGAAGAAGGCGTAGAGTAGCGCGTCCCCAAACAAAATGACGTGGTTCCACCCCGAGCCTTGCGCGAGGCCGCATGCCGCCGCAATAGCGTGGGCGACGGGCAGACCGCAGGTCACCGTCACCAGGATGTAGACCAGCGCTGCCGTGAAGGCGACGAGGGGCTCGACGACGTGGTCGCCCCACGCCTTGCCGACACTCGCCGCGTCGTGCGTGCCGCTGCATAGTATGCTAAGGTCCCGCTCGACGGACGTGTGCGTCAAATGGGCCAGGTCGTCCAGGTCGTCGTACGACAAGGCCACGTCCTCGGACGGCGCCGCGCGCGCGATTTTGAGTAACACCTCCGTCAGGAGCTGGTGCGTCGCCGCCGTCGTCAGGGAGGCCGCTTCCGCCAACCTAATGCCCGCGTTCGTGGTGAAGATGCGGTCCGAAATGGTGCTGCCGGGCGCGTACGTTTGGCCAATGACGTCGTCCGCGATAACGACGTCGAGCTGGCCCGCCACGCAGAACACGTCCGCGCCGGCAGCTTTCAGGGCGCGCGACGCGTGCAGAGTAGGGAAGGACTGGCCGCTGTGGGACACCGCTAGCGCGAGCGCCCCGTGGCACGACGCCGAGGCCTTGGCCCCCGACGGGAACACGGTCTCCGACGGCGTCGCGCCGTTGCACGTGATGGCGTTGTGGCACGCCGTGAGAGCGGCCAACGCCTTGTTCGACGAGGCCACCGCGATTCTAAGTGCGGGGCAGGCCGCCCGCAGATTGACCGCCCACTGCTCGGCCACCCACAGCGAGCACTCGACACCGATGATGACCAGATCTAAGCGCGCACTCTTCCGCCGCTCCGCATCGAACAATCGAGCCGCGAACGCCTGGGCCGTCCGCGCGTTCGGGCCCCCGTCGAAGCTTCGCGTGATCGCGTGCAACACGTCCGGCAGTTCCGCCAGGTCCTTCCCCACGACGTCGCCGCCGAACTGCGACCGGCACACGGCCTTGCCCATGAGGTCCGACACGCCGTCAAAAGCTTCCAGCGTCGCAAAGCGCCCGTCCGCGAGCGTCGCCCGTTGTAAAAGCGCGCCGCAGCCGCGCGGGCCCTCACTACCGGCAACGATGGAAAGGACGTCGCCCTCCTTCAGCACGTACCGCGCTTCTAACCGCGTGCCGACGCAGCCCACGTGCAAGGCCGCCCGCTCGGAAGCGTAGGCCACGAAGCCTCTACCAATCCCCACGATCATCGGCTGCTTCACGCTTCCGAGGACGACGGCCCCGGGCGCCGCCGACGCGTGCGCCGCCACGCCGAACGCGCCGTGCGCATTTCTTAGGAACCGGACCACCGCCGTCCGCAAATCGCCGCCCCGGAACTGGGCGAGCGCGTCCTTTGCGACGCGCCGCGCCTCCGCCGAGGGTAGGGGGGCCATGGTCGCCGGGGAGCGGTCGACGAAAACTTTGGTCAGGGCGTCCGCGTCTAAACCGGCCTTGAGGCCCTCCACGAGGGCGCCGCGCATCTGCGCGTCGCCGGCGCGCGCGTCGTCCAGGCGCGCGAGCGCGAGGCGCGCCGCCGCCGCGGCGTCGCCGGCGGCGAAGAGGAGGTCCAGACAGCCGGCTAAGGCGCAGGAGTCCGCGGCGCACGGCGCCGGCCGCCCGAGGCGCACGCTCAGCCACCGCCGCAGCTCGTCGAGGGCCATCGTCTGCGAGTCATTGCCGAAGAGCTTGCCCACGTCCAGGGCCTCGAAGTCGCCGTTGTGCGTACATAAAACTATGCGTGTGGCCTTCGTGCCGTTGATCTCAGTCCGCACGGGCCCGAGCCAGGTGTGGGGGTGGGCTTCCTTGGCGAAGCTCCGCGAGGAGGTCGCGAAGCGCAGGTGGGCACCGATGACGAGCGGCCGCTGGTCCCCGCGGCACGCGCCCGTCTTCGCCAGGGCCGCTCGTAATGTGGACGCGAGGTCCGCGCGCTTCCGCAGCACCGCGCGGTGCACGCGCAGCTCCGACGGCGTCGCCCGCCAGAACCCGAAGGACTGCGCGCCGCGCATCGCGACGACGCGCGTCATGGCCTCGGCCGCGTCCTCCGCCGTGAACTCGCAGTCCTCGCCGAGGAGGAGGCCGAGGTTGCCGCACATTCTTGCGTGTAGCAGCGCTCACAGCTATTCAGCCAGTGCTTGCTAACACAAAGTTTCTGAATGCACACGCGGTCGCCGCAGCGCACGCGCACAGGAACGTGGCGACGCCTGCAGTAAAATGCAGCGATGGCGTGGACAACTGCGCGCGCAGACGAGCAATTCCGGATAGCCTCGGTGCACTTGGTTTGGACTTTTTCGCGCATGCCTTTTATACTCGCGCTTTAGAGCCGTAGACATGTCTGGAAGCCCGTCGCGAGGCCTGCAGGCGGAATCCGTGGGTGAGATGCAAAACGGGTTTTGAAAGCAACACAGCACGGAGTTTTTTGTGCTGTACGGCATCGCTGCTGCCGCATCGCAAGAGCGTTTATGCAAAGCTCTTGCCAGTGAGGAAAATTGCGCAGCTGTCGAGGCCGCATCGACCCACAAACAAATGAGGCTCCCAGCCGCACTGCTCCTCATCGCGCAAGCAACCAGCGACGTGCCGCTCGAGCTCGTCGCGCGCTTGCGCGCCGCCCGGCGGGACGGTGCCCTGCTCGAGTCGCGCGCGCTCACGATGAAGGAAGACGCCTTCGCGGACGTGCCCTTTAATGAATTAGAGCAAGCGCGAGCTTCGTTAGGTGAGGATTTCGTGAGGGGCTTCCACGGCACGACGACGGTCGCGTTCCGGTACGCGGGCGGCACGGTGTGCTGCGTGGACAGCCGCGCGTCGCTCGGGACGTTCGTGGGTTCCTCGGCGGAGAAGATCATCCCCCTCTCGCGCACCACGCTGGGCACGATGGCCGGGAGCGCCGCGGACTGTGTGAGCTGGCTGCGGCTCCTGAGCGCCCTGTCGAAGCTGCACGAATTGGAAACGGGCGACCCCCTGACGGCGGGGCAGGCCGCGCGCACGCTGGGGCGCCTCCTCCGCCAGCGCCGCGGCGAGGACCACGGCGTCGGGACCATGGTCTTCGACAGCGACGCCCTGTACTACGTCGACGGCGAGGGCTGCGAGCTCAAGGGGTCGAGCTTCGCCGTCGGCTCGGGCTCGGTCTACGCCTACCCGGCCCTCGAGGCCGGGCTGATCGATGGACTGGTCGACGCGGACGCCGCTTTAAAAATAGCGGAGCGCGCCGTCGCGACCGCGGCCGTCCGGGACGCGTACTCCGGGGGCGTGCTCAACCTGTGCGTCGCCGAGAAGGGCGCCCGGGGCTGGCGGCGCCTCTTGCGACAACCATCGCCGACAAGTCTAAGTTGAAGATAAAACTTACTTCAGAGCTCGCCCTCCTCCTCGTCGTAGTCGGTCTCCTGCGACCCGGCGGAGAACTCCTCGGGCGGCGGCTCGTCGCCCTCGCCGCCCTTGACGGAGTCCATGAAGGCGTCGGCCTCCGCCCTCGAGAGGCCCTCGCCCTCCATCTGCTCGTAGAGCTCCTCCATCATGTCCTCGCGCGACTGCATGACCATGGGCATGCCCTGGTCCTTCATGTTCTCCATCATCCTTTCGGTATCTAAGAGCGTCTTTTCCTGCGGGTTGAATTCTAGATCTTCTCTGTCCTTGACCGGTTTTCTATCTTTGCCGCATCGAGACGACGCTTCTCTACATAACAACTTCTTGACGGCCTTTTCCTCCAGGCCGCCTCGCCACAAGGGGACCACGACGTCCTCCAGGTCGCCGACGTCGTCATCTAACAAGACATCGCAACTCCGCTTGACCGTGGCGCTCTCGCGGTCCCACTTCCGGATATCGCCCCCTCGCTGCGTTCTCCACACTTGTAAATAGTTCTTCTGCGACGCCTTTTCTTTTTTGGTCAAGCCGCGGTACGGCGCACCAAAACCCATGACTTGTTTGGCGCTCTCCACCAGGTCGATGTACCAGAGCCACTCGCCCGCCTCCTTCCGCCGGTTGCAGACGCCCTCCAGGATGGCGCTCACCTCGGCCTCGGAGAAGGAGCTGACTTGGACCTTGGCCGCGCCCGGCTGGGACGCTTTCGACGTCATCGGCGCCGCGGCGCGTTGCTTCTCCACTTCTCTAAACACTTCCGACGCCACGATCTCGCAGACGTCGCACTTGATCAGTGGGAGGTCGCCCTTGAACGCCAGAGGCTCCTTGTCGCGCTGGCGCCGGCCCGAACCCATGCCCATGCCCTCCATGCCCATCTGCGCAGTCACGCGCGTCGCCAGCGCGAGCAACAGCGTGTGCGTGCGCATGGTTTTCGACGGCATCGAGCAGAGGTCACGGCTGGTTTTTGAGCCGGCTGGTTTTTTGTCGTTTTTGCCTCCTTGCTACCAGAAAAAAAGCAGCGCGGGCGGCGTGCACGTGGCTAGAAGTGCCGGTTGCACGGCGACGACGTTTGCTGCAGTTCTCAGGACGTATGAGGTCCACGTTTTCGGGTGTTGAGAGCTCCAAAAAGTTAGACGGGTTTTTGCAGCGCAAAGCGGCTTCCAAAGCGTCGCGGGCAGGCTTCTCTAAGGCCCAAAGGTGCCAAGGGTGCGGTGCTCTCGGGACGAAACCGCCGGCTGGTGCGGGGTTAAAAAATTGTGGAGCTCTTGCTAAACAGTCCGCCGCGCGTGCGAGGCTGCCCACACAGCAACGCGGGACTCGCCGGGGTGAGACGGTTGCTGCCACATCGCCGACAGCCGCAAAAAGCGCGCCAGTAGGCCCACCTCCCTGTCCGAAAACAGCAGAGCCTCCACGCTGTCGGCGCTAACAGAAAAAATGGAGCAGCCCCTCGCGCCGCCGACGATGATGGACGAATTCAGGGGAGGCCAGATCCCCGCGCCGGAGGGCGCCGAGCTCCGGCGGGGCTACAGCCACGAGGCCTCTCAAAGACGAGCCTGGTCCCGCAAGGAGGACGACGCGATCATGCGCTTGGTGCAGAAGCACGGCACGAAGCGCTGGGCCATCATCTCGCAAGAGTTAAATAAGGAGGTCCCGGGGTTCAGATCCGGTAAACAGTGTCGGACGCGGTGGCTCAATCATTTAGATCCGGGCATCAAAAGGGAACCCTGGTCCGAGCAGGAGGAGAACGTGATTTATGAAGCCCAGCAACGCCTGGGCAACAAGTGGGCGGAGATCGCCAAGTTGTTACCCGGAAGAACGGACAACGCCATCAAGAACCACTGGTACTCGACGATGAGAAGGAACATGCGGCGGTTGGCCAAGGACCTGGCGGACGACGAGCCCCAGGACGAGGACCACCACGGGTTATCAACGGTTGTAGCTGCATTGGGCGCGACGTCCGCCGACCTCATTACGAAATGCGCGCGCCAGATGGGCCGTTTAGAAGCGGCGGCGCGCTCCGGCGAGGCCGCCGCGTTGAAAAGGCGGGACTGTAGGGGAGACTTCGAGGTGCTGCCCATCCCGACGGAGCCCGAACACCAGCGCACGCACGCGCGGCATTTACTGGAGGCCCTCGCGGCGACGCGGCTCCCGTCGGCCGACGCGACGCGCGCCGTTCTGCGGCCGGCGGGCTACACGGCCCGGATCACCGCCGCCGCCCAGGCCGCGCGGCCCAAGAAGCCCAGGGCGCGCAAGGCCCGCCCGGCGCCGCGGCCGCCGCACCTGCCCCTGGGCGTCCTGCCCATCGCCCTGCCGCCGGGCCAGCAGATCGCACTGGGCCCGAACGGCGTGCCCATCGGCGTAGTGGTCCACCCCTCCATGTACGGCGGGCGCGGGCCGCCCCCGGGCGCGGTCATGGTGCCGCCGGGCACGCAGTTCGTCATGGTGCCGCCGGGCGCCTCGCCGACGAACGGCCAGTTCGTGCACTTCGCGCCGCCCGGCGGCGGCTCGCCGACGGCCATGCCCATGATGGCAGTCGCGCCGGCGGGCTCGCCGACGAACGGGCAGTTCTTCGCGCCGCCGCCGCCGGGGTCCTAAAGTTCCCACAATTTTACTAACTCCCTAGCGGACGTTCACCGCCTCGACCTCGAGCACGAAGAAGTTGTCGGGGTCCTGCTTCGCGAGCTCGCGCTCGATCTGCCGCCGCGCGCCGAAGTCGTCGGGCAGAGGGCCCGGGCTAGTTTTGAGGGGCTGCGTATACGACAGGCGCGTCGGGACCACGATGCGTCGCACGCCGCCTTTTTTGATGCCGCGCACGGCCTCGTCGAGGCCAGGCAGTGCACTGTCGCCCCCGACCGTGAAGAGAAACGGGTCGTTCGGCGAGGTGCCGCTCAGCTTGAGGATGCCGGCGTCGGGTCCCGAGGCGAGCTGTCCGAAGCTAGACGTGACAAAGTAGCCGTTCGACCGGCGCAGCACCCACTGCAGCGACACGCGCGAGCCGGGCGCAGCGCTGGTGCCGCTGCCTTCTTTCAGGTCGATACAACGCACGCCACTCTTCAGCTTCTGCATCGCGCCGACGGCTTTGCCCGGCCCGGCGAGCTGTTCGACCTCTGCAAACGCCGGCAGGGCGATTGTGGCAGCCGACACCGCGGCGGCGTCGACCAAGGCGCGCCGCGAGAATTGCGGTGGTGTGCGCATGGCGGTGGCCAGTGACACACTACATATGAGGAGTTTGCGTACTGCCATGGTTGTTGAAGGGGGTGGAGCCTTGCTAGCCGTAGCGCTCTAGTAAATGTCGCAGCGATGCACGCGAGCGCAGCACGTGAGCTTAGTAAGCAAATATGACTCTGTGAGGTGTGACACGTCCACTTAAGGGCGCAGGCGTAGCACACGGGGCAGGTTTGTGGCGGCATCTACAAGAAACCCGCACGATACCGTACAAGTCGCGGCCCCCGCCCACTAGTCCTAGCACCGTAACAAAATATATCAAGTCGAGACAAGAAGCACTTACACAGGGCACACGCGGCAGCACTCACTCACACAGCGCGACCTTCTGGATGCACATGGACATGTTTCCGTAGTCACCCTCGCCGTGTTTGGCTGACGCGACCTCGACCGAGGAGCCTCCCTTTGGCTCGGACTTGTCCGTCTTGTCTTCGTAATACTCCAAGTTGTCGCCGTACTCGTCGTCCTCGTCCTCAGGAATGTACCCGCCGTTGGCCACCGGATTCCAAAATTCCCCGCCCTTGCCGCCCTCGCCCCACGTCAGCACGTGCTTCGCTTTCTTAATAGCGCCCGCCCAGGTCTTGAACAGAGCGACGATCGAAGTGCCGTCGAGGCTGGTTTGGCCCTCGCTGAGGAGCAGCGCGTAGACCATCGGCTTTGCGTCGTGCTTGGCGCGCTTGGCCGACGGCGCGTCGTCGGCGTCGCTGTCCTCGATCTCGTCCTCGGACTCGTCATCCTCTTCTGCAATCTTCTCGAGTGCAAATTTCTCGAGCGCCTCGCGCGTGCGCTTCCGGACATCGCTCTTCTCGACGCAGTCCGCGCAGCTCAGTCCCGCTTTTGCTATCAGCACCTTCATCGCTTTGATCGACATCGCGTCGACGTCGTCTGAGGACGAGTCCATTGCTCTGCGCAATGAGCTCTGCGCTTTGATTGACAGCAGTGGGATTAGTCTCTGATCGGTTTGTTGAGATGCGATGTGTGCGACACACAGTCGAGCCGAAGTAGGGGCGTAACGCAAACGCAGCGGTAGCAAGCAACCGCGCTTCGTGCAATTGTCGGCGAATTTGTCGCCGCGCCGACTTTCTTCGTGCGGGTTTTCTTTTGCGTGCGGGTTTCTCTCGCATGTTAACGTCCGCTTATCGTCACGCACCCCCCATACCAATCACCATGTCCATCGAAGAAGGTCAACCCCTCAAGTCGGCCGCGCCGGCCGCCAACAACAAGTTGCGCCGGCGTCCAGCACGAGAGCCCAACACGATTTTCTTATTATACTAAGTTGCTGCCCAGGGTTTGCGTTTGCCCGCGCCGTGCAGGTTCTCGCGCGTGCTGTTGGTCGCTGGCACATTACTGGTCGGTGTAGCCGTTCAAACCCGGCGTCGAGTTCTAAGCGCGTGTTCTCGCGGCGGCGCCGGCGAGAGAACTTTTTACCGCGCAGGTCGGCCGGGTGTCGGCGCCGGTGGCTCACAGCTCGGCGTTCACCGAGCTCCAAGATGTCCCACCTAATTGCATCATAAAATGCCCGTCCAGCTCGCGCGCGATATGTTATGAGAATTGAGAAGGCCGACGGCCAGTCTCGCCCACCCCAAAGCTCACCCCAAGAACCGGCTCGAGAGCCTTGTACCCTAAGAATTCGCCACCTAGTCATACACCACCCCCACGAGCGGCGGCTTCGCCGGCCGCACCCGTCGTCGCCGGGGCCGCCCCGGTTTCTTGCGCTCGAACACCTGGCCATAGGACGTGTCCGACGCGCCGAGGCCGTTGACCAACGGCGCGTTGACGTACATGCAGTCCCGCGCGAGCGCGTGGCTTTGACGGAGGATCCGCCGCAACTCGTGGGCGCCCGCCGTCGCGGGCCGCGCGGCCTCCAGCTGCTGGGGCCGGCGCCCGCGCACCGGGAACGGGCAGTGGATGGTCCCGGGCTGCCGAAAGGGCCCGACGTGCGTCTCGAGCTTCGTGTCGACGCACGTTGTGGACCGCTCCTCGCGCAGCGCGTCCCAGACCGGCTTCGGCGACGCGGCCCCGCGCAGCAACTCCACGCGCGTGGGCTTGCTGTAGGAGAATTCGCCCCCACGCTCGAGCGGCGGCGGCCAGACGAGCCCGCCCGCGGGGTACGCGCACGGCTCCCCCATCTCGGCGGGCGCCAGAGCGGGGTTCTCGCGCAGGTGCGCCTTGCCGCCCAGCGCCGGCGCCGGCTGGACGACATCTCGCTTCGAAAAGGCCTGCGCAGGAGTCGTGTGTCGCGTCGATGGCGTACCCCCACGCCATCGCCGCGAAGTCAAAGGACGCCGGCCAGCACCGCCGGATCGAAGCTCGGCGCGTGATATGTCCGCGGCCGCCCGCTCGGGGCCTTGAAGCTCTTCAGCAGGCGCTGCTGGAGCTGCCTCGAGTAGTCCCGGTCCTCCAGCGGGTAGTTCGTGGCCACCCGCCCGCAGCCGCCCCCCCTCAGAAAAAACGTCGTCGGCCGCGCGTGCGGGGCCTTCTTCACGTAGAACAGGCCCGAATTCACCGCGTCCGGAACCACCTCGCCGCCCAGGGCCTGGCCGCTCGGGTCTCGGGTTAACGTCGACGCAAAGGACCGCAGCGTCTTTTCAATGCCACCACCTTCGATCGAGGGTGGCACGGGGTCCACGGCGGCCTGCGTGTTCCCGAGGCGCGCGCCGGCGACGCGCCGCCGGGCCCACTCGACCTCGCGCGCCGCCCGCTCCTCCTCTAGCTTGTACTGCGGCAGTCCGATTGGTTGCGGCGCCGCGTCCGTGACCGGTCTCGAATTACCGACCGCGAGCGCGTCGTCGAAGTCCGCCACGCCCGGGCCCGGGTCCACGCCGCGGCGCCGGGCCACAGCGAGGCGACGGCGCTGCGTTGCGCCGCCGTCCACGGCGGCAGACGCGATGGGCCGGCGATACGTGGATAACGAATTGGACGCCGCGGTCCGGGCCGGCGGTTCCCGTCGTTCAATCGTCTGCCGGCAATTGAGCGGCACGGCGGACCCGAAGCGATACGGGACGGCGACGCGCCGCGTCGCGTTCGGCACCGCCGCCACGGTCGCCGCGACCGGCGCCGTCGGATCCGCGAGGGGCCCGTCGCCCCCGAAGCTGCCCACGAGTTGGCAGTGGGGCGTGCCGTGGCTCGCGTCGAGGCGCATGGCACCCATATATTTGCTCGATGGCGCGCGGGCTGCCCCGCTGCTACAGCAGGCTCCGTTGACGTCAGCGCGAGCGTTGGATTGCAGCCTCCGACGATGCAGTTAATCTCGCGTGCTTCACCAGGTGCAGGAGATGGCCTGTCGGAGAGCTCTTGCGCAGCGCCGCTGCTCTCAGACCAGAGGAAGATTAGAGGGAACGGCGCGTCGTCGGGGCCGGGGCCGTTTTAGGTATAGTACTTACTCAACGCGACTTCGTCGTCTTGCGCTTCGGCTTCTTGTCCTTCTTGGGGCCCGTCGGCGCCGCGTCGGCGGCCGCCGGCTTGGCGCCGGACTTCGAGAGCGCCCCAAACCAGTAGGACCCCGCCTTGAAGACGCCGCACGCCGGCACGATCAAGAGGAGGTACCAGGCCCGGTCGGTCCAGGCGCCGAGCGTCTGCGCGAAAAGCGTCAGTGCCATGACGTCGAAGAAATAGCCCGTGATGGAGCCCTCGGGCGCCGTCGCCGCCTCGATGGCCATGGGCACGGTGAAGTAGTAGGTCAGCAGGCAGCCGCCCATGGCGTAGTAGTGGAAGCGCTCGCCCTGCTGGTACCACAAACGGAACGCGACGTACCAGAGCACCACGGCCGCGACGATGGGGTGGTAGGTGCTTTTGGCGGCCGCTTGTGCCTTGGCCGCCTTTTTCGCTGCGGCGCCGGCCATCGCTACGAAGGCTGTGAGAGCGTAAGCAACAGGCAGTGTTATGACCGCTCGGCGTCCCGCAGCGATCGCGTGCAGTGGTTCGCGTGAAAGAAGAGGGTGTTTAGAGCGTATATTAAGCGCTCTTACCACACGCTGGCCGCTGGCGCAGCGAGATTTGCGATTTGGCTGAGGCCAAAACGGGTTTTGCCTGAGCGAGCGTGTTATAGCGCTCGGCAACGGGCCTACAAGCACAGCAGGAGTCGCGAAGGTGGCGCATAGATCGAATCAGTAGGTACTGTTGCAAGACCGCACGACCAGCAACCATGGGCAAGAAGTCCAAGCAGCGCCGCCAGATCTGCCACACGCAGGCCGACGGCAGCCGCGCCATGGACTCGCGGCCGGCGTCGCTGGACGTGCTCTCGACGTGGTCCGGCGATTCGGCGCCATCATTATTATTTACGGCGGACACGGAGCGCCTCGTCATCAACGTGCCCGAGGGCTGGCAGCGGCTCTGCGTGGAGCAGAAGGTCAAGATCGGCAAGGTCGACGCCGTGTGCCTCACGGATCTGGGCCCGTCGGCCGTCGGCGGCCTGCCCGGTTACCAGCTCACGGCCTACGACGCGGGGCTGCGGAAGACGACGCTGCGGGGACCTGTTGGACTCAAAGGCTACGCGGCCTCGACGCGGCACTTCATGAACCGGGAGGACCTGGAGGTCGACGTCGACGAGGTCGACGACGAGGAGAAAGGTGCGGGTCTACTACGGGTGCGAGCCGTTGTAGTCGACGACGACGCCCCGCCGAGCGAACATGTTGCAAAGAAGCCGCGCACCGAAGGCGCAAGGAGCGCATCGTACGTCATTCAGACGCCGGCCGTGCTCGGCCGCTTCGACGTGGCCCGGGCGAAGGCCTTGGACGTGCCGCCGGGTCCGCTCTACGGCGCCCTGAAACGGGGCGAACGCGTTACTTTGGAGGACGGCCGCGTCGTCGAGGCTTCGGAAGTGGTCGGCGCGACCACACCGGGCGGGTGCGTCCTCTGCGCCTTCGCGTCCACGGAAGGTGCTTTGCAACGGCTGCGGGCGCACCCCCGCATCGCCCCTTTTCTGAATGGCACCGAACCCCTGGACTGCGTCGTGCACCTAGCTCCGCCGCACCTCGCGGCCTCGGAAGAATATGTGGCCTTCGCGCGGAGCTTTCCGCCCACCGTGACGCAGCTCTGGACGCAGTCGGGGAGCTCGCCGTTCCGCACGGCCGTCCGCGACGCGAAGTTATTAGCGCGGATCGCACCGGACTGCTACGCGTCGACATTGCCGCCGACGCCGCCGCCCTCGGCCGGCGCCAACGCCGCCGTGGCCGCCGCCCTGAAGAGTGGCCTGCCGCCGCCCGCGGCTGATCTCGTCGCGCCGGCCGCGGCCCTCGACCCGGCGGCCGGCGTGCGCGCGGCGCCGATGGGCCGCTTAGTGCTGGTGCCGCGCAAGGACGCGGGCTACGCGCCACCGCCCGTCCTAGAGGATGACCTCGACGCCGAGTGGGCCGAGGCCAGGGGACGGGGGCTCGACGCAGCGCTCGCGGCCGTCGCGGCGGCGCAGGCGGCGCCCGTCCCCGTCCCGCTGCAGCACGACCAAGCGTCTGTGTGCTTCCTGGGGACGGGCTCTGCGATGCCCTCGAAGCACCGGAACGTGTCGGGCATCTATCTACGGTGCGCCTGTACGCGGCCGGCGCCGGACGCGCCGGGCCGGGGTTTACTCCTGGACTGCGGCGAGGGCACCTTGGGCCAGCTCCACACGGCCTTCGGCGGGAAGACGGACGAGCTGCTCCGGAACCTGGGGGCCGTCTGGATCTCGCACCCGCACGCCGACCACCACCTCGGCCTGCCCGCCCTCTTAGCCGCCCGGAAGCGGTTATCTCCAAATGAACCGGCACCCGTCGTCATGGCGCCCTGGCCGGTCCTGCGTTGGCTCGGCGACTACGCCGCGGTCTATGCGCCTTTGAAGGACGCGTACGTGCCCGTCGAGTGCCAGTGGATGAAGCAGGGCGCGCCGAACCCGCAGCAGCGACGGCTCACGGAGGACCTCGGACTCACGGAGTGCTTCTGCGTGCCGGTCGTGCACTGCCCCCAGGCCTACGGTGTTGTGCTCAAATCCGCGGACGGGTGGTCCGTGTGTTATTCCGGCGACTGCCGGCCCTCGCCGAAGCTCGCGGCCGCGGCGAAGGGCTGCAGCGTCTTGATCCACGAGGCGACGTTCTCCGACGACATGGAGGACGACGCGTACTCGAAAAGGCATTCGACCGTCTCCGAAGCATTGGGCGTCGGCCGGGACGCGCAGGCCTGTCGGACGGTCCTGACGCACTTCTCGCAGCGCTACCCCGCGCTCCCCGACGGTATTCCCGAGGGCGCCGTCGTGGCGTCGGATTTTCTCCGGTTGTCCTTCCCGCAGCTGGCCTGGGCGCCGGCGCTCGTGCCGGCGCTGCGGTGCCTGTACGGGGACGACGACGAGGAGGAGGCCGCGGGGGTGTTGTTTTGGAGTATATTTTTGTAGCTACTTAATCGTCGCGGGCCCGCTTCGGGCGCGTCCTCAGGGTCAACTTCCGCTCGGTGGCGGCGAGCTCGTCCCGCACTTCTCGCAGGGTGTCCTGCGCTTCAATTGTGAGCGGATGTTGTGTACCAAAGACAAGAAAGGCACGACGGACTACGTCGGCGGCAATGCGCTCGGCCTCGAGATAGTCGGCCCGATCTTGTTCGTCGTCGGTCTCCTCGTCCTCGTCATCGCCTTCGTAAACAAGGGCTACGGCATAGTTCAGGCGAAGAGTGAGAGTCTCTTGGTGGTCCGACCCGAGTGACCTAAGAGCTACAGCCAGGTAGTCGCGCAACAGCGTTCTGGCCTCGCCGTGCAGAGCTGCTTCAAGAAGCGACTTGGCAAGGTTATTGACAGTACTGATACTGTCTTCGCTCTCTTCACCATATATTTCCTTGGTCTTGGCATAGATTTCTCTTTCCATGAGAAGCGCTTCTCCTTCCCTTCCATCTCTGCTGTAGGCGACGGCGAGGTTCGCCTTGGCAATGAGCATGTCATCCTCGTCATTTGGCGAGAAGCGGCAGACGTCGTCGTAACGTGCTTGGTGGACGCTGACGTCGTCGGCAATATCTGCATCACAAATACAAAAAGCTGAGCGTGCTCAACGCAGATTGCCGAATGTCATGCGCCTCTGGGAAGCCCACGTACGTCTTCCAGCACGCCCAGCCGATCGCGTTTACTACGACGCCGTGGAAGTCTTGCTTGCACAGGCCGCATATGGTCCACTTGTCCCACGCCGCGTCAGAGTTGTCGAAGTCGTCCAAATCGCCCGTCGCAATTTGCGCTTGCCGCACTAGACACGACATGTAAGTATAGCCCGCCGCCCCGCGACACGCGCACCCGCGCACGAGCCCCTCCTCCGAGCCGTCCTCCAGACATATGTAACACGCCTGACCTTCGGTGTCCTCCGCGCAGGCTTCGACCGCGAGATTGAGGGCATCCGCGTACCTTTTGTCCGCATGGTACTGTTCGGCGCCTCCACTTTGCCTGATCTCCAAGCAGAGCCCTCGGTGGCCGCCACGCCAGTGAGCGTGCCGGCAGGTCGGGCTGCAGTATCTCGTATCGCACTTGGCGCACGTCGCCTTGGCCTCGTACGGTAGCGGGAGCGCGCAAGCGGCGCACGTCGTAAGGATCATTTTAATACGATGGGTTATCCGCGACGAACGCGCGGAAGCGCGCGAAGTCGATAGGTTCGGAGCCCAGCACGAGCTCCGAGTCGCCGCAGGTCAGTTGAATGCCGGTGCCCGTGTATTTTAATGCGGTCGTGAATTGCTCAGTCGTCAGATGCGACGTGACTTCCACGCGTGCCGACGCGCAGAGCGCTGCCCAGACCTTGCGCGGATTGTCCGAGCGCTCCTCACAGGTGCGAAGGATGGCCGTTTTGATTGCTGCCACGGGATTGCTCGCGAACTTGTACGTAATCGACGGCGCTGCGTCCATTCAATTCGTAAGCTTGAGCAGCTGAGACGTTCAACTAGCACAGAGAGCTTGCTTTTTGTTTTTGGCTCAAATCGAGCTCGAAGAAACCCGTGCAAGCAAGTTGCAAAACGGGTTTCGATGAAGGACGACAACTCCAGCGGGCAAGGAGTTATACACAAGTAAGTAAGTTAGACCCCCTCGTCGTGCGACCGCGACAAGCCCCCGAAGACCGACGCCGGGTCCTGCGCGAGCACGGCCGGCACGCCGTCCTCGACCACCTCGCCGTCGTCCAGGACCAGCACCCTATCATAGTCGGCGATGGTGTTGATGCGGTGGGCGATGCAGACCACCGTCGCCTCGTCGAAGGCGCGCCGGATGGCCCGCTGCACGGCCGCGTCCAGGGTCTCGTCCACGGCCGACGTCGCCTCGTCCAATAACAGCAGCTTGGACCGCCGCAAACACGCCCGCGCCAGACAAAGCAGCTGCCGCTCGCCCAGTGAAAAGTTCCGGCCGCCCTCCTCGACCAGCGCGTCCAGGGACGTCCTGCCTTCTAATTGAGCGTCCGCCAGGGCGCGCCGGATGTCCTCGTCCGAGGAAGAGTGGAAGGGGTCGATGTTGAAGCGCACGTCCCCGCTGAAGAGAACGGGGTCCTGGGGGATCATGCTGACGCGGCGCCTTAAACAAGCCAGCGAGCACCGCAATACATCGACGCCGTCCACTGCAATGGAGGAGCCCGGCGCCGGCGGCGCCAGCCGCAGCAGAGCCAGTAGGAACGACGACTTGCCGGAACCCGTCCTCCCCACAAGAGCTAGTTTAGTGCCGGCCTCGACCGAAAAGGTCAGCCCCTTCAGCACTAGCGGCAGCTCCGGCCGGTAGCGCAGTTTCAGGTTCGATACCTCCAACGCACCTAAAGATGGCCACGCTGCATCAGGCACCTGGTCCCCATCCACCTCCGCGACGACCCGGCTCTGGTCCACGACGCGCTCGACCGCCACGCTGTTGTTCTCTAAATCAGCGTTCATGCGCACGAACCAGTTCAGGGCTTGCGTGACCGACAATGCATAGGTCAAAGACAGACCCGCCTTGTAAGGCGCCGTGTTGCCCATGACGGCTAGGAAGGCCGCCGCGCCCGTCGTTAACGTGCCCAAAAACTCCAGGCGCACGGCCAGCCACCGGTTGCAGGCCGTGCCCAGGAAATAAGCTTTTAAGTTCGTGCGTAATTTGGTCGACTGGGCCCTAGAAAAGCGTGCTTCTACTCTAAATGCTCGTATCGTCGTCGCGCCGTCCAGCGCTTCGCCGAACGCGGAGAACACCGGGCTTCTAGAAGTGGCGTCCAGCCGTTTAAGTTCTCGCACCGAGGGGATGAAGTACTTCATCGTCCCGAAGTAGAGGACCCCCAACGGCGTGATAATCGCTAAAAACCAAGGAGTGGCGAAGGCCACCGTCGCGACGGTGGCCGTGCACGACGTCGCGACGCTCAGCCACATGGCCAGAGTCACCGGCAACTCTTCATCAATCGTATAGAGGTCCTTGGAGAACAAGTTCACGAGCCGCCCTAATGGAGTCCGGTCGAAAAAAGCCATCGGGGCTTTTAAAAGTCCGTCGAGCATCTGGTTATGTAGGGACCGGGCGGCGTTCTGGCCTAGGTAGGACGCGACGCCGTACGCGATGACCGACAGGAGGACCGCTGCTCCGGATAGCCCGGCGTAGACGCTCAAACCTTCCTTCGCGTCGATTTTCTTTGCGTAGCCGGCGCCGGCCGACCAGTAGCCGAGCCACCAGCTCGTGGCCACGGTCGCGCCCTGGTAGCAGAGCTGGGACGTGATGACGAGGATTACCATGCCCAGGCCGCCCGTGGCCTTGAGGTAGGCGGAGCGCGTCTCGCCCTTGACGACGCCTCTCGTTCGGTGCTCCGCCGTGTTCAGCGTGACCTCGGTGACGACGTCTTCATCCACGTCGGACTCCTCCGAGGACTCCTTCCCGAGCTGGTCCAGGGACTGGCTCGAGCCGTTCTGGCTTTTATGTTTCAGAGCCAACGCCGCGAGGGGGTGGGTCGCGGGGTTGTCACTCCCTTTCTTCAGGTAGTCCGTTGGAGAACCCATATACGACACGGTCTGCTTCGAGAGCTCCAGCACGACGTCGCAACGTCGAATCGTAGATAAGTTGTGGGTCACCAAAACGACCGTCTTCTTGCTATCTCTTAAGTGGCAGACCAGCTCCGAGAACAGGTGCGCAGCGACATGCGCATCGACCGCGCTCAAGCAGTCGTCCAGCAGGAACACGTCGGCGCCGGCGTAGTAGGCCCGCGCTAACGCCACCCTTTGCTTCTGCCCGCCGGACAACGTTAACCCTTTTTCGCCGATCTGCGTGCGGTCCCCGTCGGCCAAAGCTTTGAGGTCGTCCTTTAAGGCGCATCGTCGGATCGTCTCGGCGTACTTCGTGCGGTCATACGCACTGCCGAACAAGATGTTCTCCTTCACGGACGCGTTCTGGATCCAGGCGCTCTGGGCGCAGTAGGCCACTCGACCCAGGACCCCTAAGCGGCCGGCCGTGACGTCGCACTCGCCCAATAATGCCGTCAAGAGCCCCGACTTGCCGGCGCCGGTCTCGCCGAGCACGGCGCACAACACACCTTTTTTTATGGAGACGTCCACATTCCTCAAGAGAGGCGCGCCCTGGGTATTTAAGGACGTCCCGGGCCACCTCATGTGCGCGTTTTCCACGTAGACCGCGACGTCGCCGGCGTCGCCCTCGGGCAGCTTGGAGACCTCGGGCGCGTCCAGGTACGAAGCGATGCGGTCCACACTCAGTAAAGCTTCCACCGCCGAGGATATGGCTCGAGGGACCATCATCAAGGGGAACCGCAGTACGTTAAAGAGGGCCAGCGTCGTATATACTCTGCTAACAGTAAGTTCGTGGCCCGTGAGGACATAGAGAGAGAACGTGCCCACCGCCACTACCGTGGGCACTACGGCAAACACACACCTAGAAAACACGCCCGCCAACTTATAGTGCCACAGCGCCGCCAACTCCTTCTCCCGTAACCGCGTCAGTTCGCTACCTAAAGGGTCCTCCCACCCGTACAACTTGACGATCTTCATGCCTCCTAAAGCCTCCGTCTGGAGTTTGATTCTCCTATCCTTGTACTGCAATACGATCTTCTGGTAGTCCCTCGTGAGTAACACTATGCGCTGCGTGACGGGCGCCATGAGTAACATAACGCCTAACCCGCCGAAGGAAGCGTACCCCAGTTGCCCATATAACAAGTACATGGTCACCACGATCTGGTAAATGCCACTCACAATAGAAAACATGTATGTGGTATTATCTTGCAATCTTTGAGCATCAACCGACATCAAGTTCGTCACCAGGGCCTGCTGTGGGTCACTCCCCTTCTCCTGGTCAGTTGCAGGTTCCGCCTGGCGCCGCGCCTTCAGCGCCTTGTCGAAGACCAAAGAGATGGCCGCGGACTTGAGGCGCATTCCCGTTCTATATGTTCTTTGAAAATACTGGTGGAGTAAGAGCGTTGCGACAATGGCATTCACGACCATCAGCCCGGCTATTCTGTACGCCTGCTTGTCGTTCTTGCCCAGCACTTTGAGGAAGCGGTTCAACAAAACAGGTACTAACAATTGCGTCGAGTCGTACACGAGTTTGTACACCCCACCCACGAGGAAGTGGGGCCCGAAGGCCCGGGTCATGGCTTTCGCGAGCGTGGGCTTCTTCGTGAGTGCGCTTCGGAGGCGCCGTGCGACGGCGTCCGGCTCGTCGGCCTTGATCAAGGGGAAGAGGTCCCGGGCCTCGAGGGGCCGGGCGTAGCCCGTCGCGAGCAGCGGCGACATCCAGGCGAAGGTCCCCGTCGAGGCGGGGCCCGCTCGATCCTCCGGCGACGCCTCCTGCTCCTCCGTTAATAAAGCGTAGCCGTCCAGCGCGAGGGGTTTTCGCCGCGCGTCGGCGTTGAAGAGCGCGTAGGCTAAGGCCGCAGCGCTTGATAGGGTGAAGGCCGCGGCCGAAAGCCACTTGTCCATAGAATGGTGCCGACTCCGGTACAGGTCCCAGCCCGCGGCCACGGCGACGCAGAGCCAGGCGACGCGCGTGGGCCACGCCTCCTTGAGCCCGAGCACGGCCTCCTCGTTGGCCAGCGCGCCGCAGACGCCCGCGGCCCCCGCCGTGGTGAGCGCCGCGACCGCGCCGCCGCCGGCGATGGACCGGGCCGCGAGGCACACCAAGGCCAGCGCGGCGAGGGCGGACCGCCACCTATCGAGCGCGCCGGCCTGGCGCGGCGGCGCGTCCGGCTTGGGGCGCGCGACGGCGCAAATGACGGCGACGAGCGCCGGGAGCAGCGCGAGCAGCGCGCGCGCCGCCGGGAGCAGCGCTCGGACGTCGCGGTCGCTGAGGAAGGCGAAGGAGAGATGCATGCTATAACAGCTTGTTCACTGAAGGTTCGACTGAAGTCCTAATAAGTTATTGCGCCACAGGCGTTGGTAGCACTTGAACGCGTGCCGCCGTGTGATTGGCTGCCTTGCAGTACGTCGGCTGCGCACGAGTGATGTTTTTTTGCTGCTCGCGCTGCCACTCTCCCTCCGATGACGCTTTGGAACGCCAGTCTTACACACGGCTTGGCGCTGGGAGTCCCATGTAAGAAGAGTGCCGAGTCGTCCGGCGAGGCGTTCCGACTGGAACTTCCAACTTAACTAAAATCGTACGGGTTTGAACCCAGGCGGCTGCGCTGCCAAAAAGCTTTTTGGCACGGCATGCGGAAGCGGTACGGCTCGAACGAGTCTCTGAGCTCGAACAACTCGTAAGACTCCGTCTCTTCGCGGGCGCAGCCGTCGAGACCACCCTCCGAAGCTGTCCTCCTAGGCAGGACCTCCGCGCGCGTCCTCCTAAGCGCTCCACGCGTCGGCGCGTCGACGCTGAAACTGCTCAAGAACGCGTGGACGGCGGCGGCGGCCCGCCACATGCAGGTCCTACGCCAAAAGGCCGCGGCGAGCGCGGGGCCCTTGCGGAGCAGGCCGAGCAACGGCGCCATGGCGCCGCAACGGCAATACCTGCCCCTGAACCCGGCCTACCCGGGCCTCACGGCCGTCCACCAGGACCCGCCCGTCTTCACCGTGGCCAACTTCCTGAGCGAGGCCGAGTGCGACGATCTGATCAATAGCGCGCAAGCGCACATGACGCCGGCGCCGGTCGTCGGCGCCGGCAACGGGGAAGTGTCCCTCTCGCGGACGTCCTCGACCTGCTATTTAGCCCGGGAGGATCTGCCGACCATCTGCACGAAGGTCTGTGCCTTGACGGGCTGCCCCGCGGAGCACTTGGAGCTGCCGCAGGTGGGTCGGTATCGAGGCGGCGAGTTCTACAAGGCCCACTACGACGCCTTCGACACGTCGTCCCAGGACGGCCGGCGATTCGCGCAGAACGGCGGGCAGCGCGTCGCCACCGTCTTGGTGTACCTGAATGACGTGGCGCGCGGCGGCGAGACGTCCTTCTCCAAACTCGGACTGCGGGTGCAGCCGAAGAAGGGCATGGCCCTGGTCTTCTTCCCCGCGTCGCTGGACGGTATGCTCGACCAGCACTACCTGCACGCCGCGGAGCCGGCCCTTGACCTCAAGTGGGTCTCGCAGATCTGGATCCGGCAGAAGGCCTACAACGGCCTCGCGTCCGTGCGCATCGCGCCCATATGAGTCCCGGATACGCCACCGGGTGCATCACTAAGTATATTTAGATGCGCTCTGCGTTGTGTCGATGGCGTCAAGCTGTGACGACCGAGGACGATATAGAGCGAGGAGGTCCTGGGTCGAACACCAGTGCCCAAGTCGCGCCGGTGGCGTATTGGCGGGGTAGAAGTAGCCGACGCCCGACGGCGGCGCGGCCCGACGCCTACCAGTACGCCCCCCGCACGCCGCCGCCGCGGCCCGCGAATATTTATACCATAAGTAATTACAGCAGGGGGGGTTGTTTGGCTTGACATGACAACAGCAAGCAACATTTCAGGGGGTAACGAAGGGGCGTGTTCGGAACACGGCACACACGCGCCGGCGGGACTTGGTTCCGCCCGGGCGCGATGCACATCAAATCGACAACAGTCGACACATCACCAGGTCGAGGACGTCGCGCCGAAGACGCCGCCGCCGAGGCCGAGGCCCTTCCCGCCCAGGCCGATCTGGCGCGGCTCCTTGTCCGCCGGCGGGGCCGCGCCCGGCGGCGGGCCCGGCCGCGCTCCGAAGTTGTTGAGGCCCACGCCGGGCGGCGCGGTCAGAGACGTCGCACGGCCCCCGAGGCCCGGCGGGTCCAGACTGGGCGCCGAGGCTGCGCGGGCCAGCGGGTTCAGGCCGCCGTTCAGCGACCCCGCGCGCTGCATCTGCGGCGGCTCGCCCAGGCGCCGCGCCGGCGCCGGCTCCGCCAAGGCGCGAACGGAATCGAAGGCCGCGCCCGTTCTGGCGTCGATGGAGTTGGCCCAGGGGTCCGGCGAGTTCTGCGGCTGCTCCGGCCGCTGCTGCTGCTGCTCGCCCCAGCTGGGCATGGGCTGGGGCGGCGTCTGGCCGTGCCCGTAGTACTGCTCGGTGGCCGGCGAGCCGAAGCTCACGACGTTCGCCCGCGGCGAGGACCCCCGGCTCGGGAAGTCGCGCGGCTGCGACTGGGCCGGGTACTGAGGAGTAGATTGTTGAGAAGCGAAGGGGCTGGAGGCCCCGTACTCCTGGACGCCCTGCGTGTTGAAGGGCGCCGGGTGCCGCGTCAGGCTCTTGGGCGGCAGGCCTCCTAAAGCAGGGGACGTCGAGATGGGGGGCGGCGGCACGCGCGGCGGGATCATGGGGCCCGGGCGCGGCGGCGACCGCTTCCTAAGTTCCCGCGTGGAGTGCGCGAACTGGCAGGTCCCCGTCGCCTCAAAAGGACAATGACCAGCGATGAAGTACTTGCACAGCTTCGTGAAGCGCTTCTGCTCCAACGCCGCCCGCAGCGCGGCGCCACTGGAGGCCGCGGCCGCGGCCGCGGCCGCGGCGGCCGCGTCCACGGGCGAGACCGAGGGCACGAACTCGTTCTCGCTGCCCGGCGGCGGCCGCGGTGGCGGCCAGGCCTGGGGCGAGGCCCCCACGTCATCAAAGGAGCCCGCCGGCGCCGCCACCGCGCGCCGCGCGGCGGCCTCGGCCTCGGGGTCGCTCACCGACCGCGCAAAGCCGAACGCCGTCGCGGCGTCGCGCGGCGCCCGTAACTCGTCGTTCGAGTGGGCGAACTGGCACGTGTTCGTCGCCGCGTAGGGGCAGTGGCCGGCCATGAAGTACTTACATAATCTTGTCTTGAAGCGCCGGGCGGAAAGTAGGCGCTCGGGCGAGGCCGCGGCCAGGTTGGGCGGCCCCTGCCTGAGTTCATCCAGCGAGTGGGCGAATTGGCACCGGCCCGCGGCCGCGAAGGGGCACTCGGCCAACGAGTACCGGCAGGGCCGCGTCTTGTACTCGGCGCAGGTCGCGGCCGCCGGCGGCCGCAGCTCGTCCTGCGAGTGGGCGAAGAAGCACCGGGCGCCGTGGGGGCACCCGCCGCCGCCCAAGTAGACGCACAGCCGCGTCTTGTAGTGGCGCGGGTCCACGCCCGTGGAACTCGGCGGCGAGTTCGGTTCCTCCGGCGAGACGGCGACCGGCGGCGCGTCCGGCAGCTGGGAATCGTACATCTGCTGGCTCGTCGCTCGAGCTCTGGAAAAGTCGAACTCCGGCGCGTCCGCCGCCAGGCCCACGGCCGAGTCCATCTCCCTTAAACCGTCGGCGCTCCCGTAGCCCCCCAATCCCGTGCCGTAGCCGTAGGGGTCGTCGTAGCTCTTCGCCGGCGGGTCGGCCGGCGCCGTAAAGGCCCCCTGCTGGCGCTGGTCCGGCTCGTCGTACTGCTGGGGCTCGTAGGCCTGGCCCTGCTGGTAGCCGCCCTGCTGGTAGCCGCCCTGCTGATACCCGCCCTGTTGTTGTTGGCCGTAGCCTTGTTGCGGCTCGGCGTAGCCCTGGGAGGCCGCGCCGCCGTAGCCGGGGCCCTCGTAGTCCATGGCGACCATGCGTTTCCCCCCAAGCTTTCGGCAGCCGGCGCCCGAATTAAGGGCGAGTGGGGCGAGTTGGTGCCGCGCCGGCAGCCCTCGGCGTCTCCAACAGTGACTGAGCCCGCGGACCCACCCTGGGGCAGCCCTGCGCTCCTGCGCTCCGCAGCCGATGCGAAACTGGGGCCGCGACGTCGGCTTTTTTGCGAGCAAGATATAATAGGGGGTGGCCCGATTTTGCTTTATTCGTCTGCCGTATGGTTCCTTGGGCTCGGCCCGGGCCGCGGGAGGGATCCTCTGATTTCAGGCTCCCATAAACCCGCACGTTAGGGCAAAAAACGTCGAGCGTGCAAAAACAAGCCGGCAAGCGCATACCACCGGCAATCACACAAGCGTAGAGCTTGCAGGAAGTCCATCACTATCACATCGGTGCGACAGCAAGGCGGAGTGAGCGCTTGAACATCGGTGAGGCCCAAAAAAGCGAATTGTTCTCCCACATCGCTCTCTCACGGATCTCAAACGCGCAGCGATAGACGCAGCGATGGGAAAGAAGAAAACAGTAAGCACGGGCGTGCTCGGCGCGCTCGGCGGTGACGCGTTCTCCGACGAGGGTGCCGCGGCCGCGGACCTCTTCACGGCGGCGGCCGCGTCGCTGCCGCTGGCGCCGCCGCAGGCCGCGGCGGCCGCCACCGCGAATGACCACTACGACGACGCCCTGGACCGCGTCATGGGGAAGCGCAAGGGCAAGGGCAAGCATACGGAGCAACCGAAGCAGAAGGCAAGCCGGAAGGCGTGGGCGGACGCGGCCGCCGAGCCGGCCGCGGAGCCGGCGAAGAAGCGGCGCAAGGAAAAAGTGCCCGACGCGACCCGCAATCCGCCCAAGGAGCGCCGGCAGGCGCCACCCGCGCCCGCCGCGCCCGCCGAGGAAACGGAAACGAAGCCCGACTTGATCACGCCGGCGATGGTCGCGGCGTGGAAGAGGCTGGCGCCCGGCGCCGCGGACGAGGCACCGGCGGAAAGGGACGTGGGCCCCGCCGCCGCGGCCCGGACGGTCTTTGTGGGGAATTTGCCGCGCGAGGCGACGAAGAAGCAGCTGGACCGCTTCTTCCGGCCCTACGGGGCCGTGGCGTCGTCGCGCAAGCGCAGCGTGGCCGTGCAGGGCTGCGCCGTCGACGCCAACGGCGACGACAAATTGGTGCAGTCGGTCTGCGCGCGGACCGGCCAGTTCTCGGACGCGAAGCGCACGACGAACGGGTATGTGGTGTTTGCGGACGTGGCGGGGGCCCGGGACGCCCTGAGGGCCAACGGCAGCGTCTGGACCGTGCCCGGTTCCATGAACGAGGAGGGCGTCGAGACGCCGCCCGAGACCTTCCACCTCCGGGTCGACCTCGCGAGCGGCGAGCGGGGGGACCAGGAACATTTGAGGACGGCGTTCGTGGGGAACGCCCCGCGCGACACGAGCGAGGAGGGCCTGCGCGAGTTGTTTGCCGTGCATTTGCAGGAAAGCGGCGGCCACGCGTGCGTGGAGAACGTGCGCGTCGTGCGCGACAAGGAGCACCGGTGCGTGGGCGTCGCGTACGTTTTACTAAGGGACCGCGCGGTGCTCGGCGAGGCGCTGGATTTGGACGGCGTCGCGTTCGGCGAGGCGATGGACCCGCGGCCGCTGCGCGTGCAGACCTGCGGCAAGCGCACCAAGACCCACGGCCAGCCGCACGCGGCGGCCGGGACCAAGAAGGCCCCCGCGTCGAAGAAGGCCGCGTTCGGGGCGCGGCGCCGCATGGAGAAGAAGGCGCGCCGCACGGAGAGCCGCGCCGGAAAGGCGAACGCCACGGGCGCACCCAAACAAACGGGGGGCGCGCCGGGGGCGGCGTGGCAGGGCAAGCGGGCGGCGGACACCGCTAAAGGGGCCCCCTCGAAGAATAAGGGCAAGACGGGCGGGAAGAAGACGTTCGTAGGGAAGCGGAAGAAGTAAGCACACACTGTCACACATTAGACTTTCTGTCCTTGGGAAGGATAGCTAGCCGGAGGCCGCTTAGCGGCAAGACGGTGACCTCGCGTCCTCCGTCAATAGAACGCCGCCCAGCTGTCCTCGGAGCTCGCCCGGGACGCGGCGTCGTCGTCACGGTTGTCCGCGTCGCGCGCGGTATTCGTCGCAGGCGCGTCGACGCCGTCTTCGTGACGCGCCGTCGGCGCGTCGGCCGGCGTCGCCCCCCGTCGCCTTCTATCTGATGCGTGGACAAGGGTCTCAAGCGCACGGAATGCGGATGCCAGATCGTCGGCGTGGCTCTGCTGCGTGCGCCAGGCCGCTTCTGGCGTGGAGGCGGCGCGGCGCGCGGCGAGGCGCCGCGCTTCCGCGCGGCGCGCGGCCGCCGCCGCACGCGCCGCGGCAACAGCGTCGTCGGTCTCCTCGTCTTCGCTCCAAATCACGGCCGTTTCCACCGGGAGAGTTGTGGCATTGGTGCGTGCCATGAGAATCAACGCGTATTGCCAGTATGCTCCTTTGAGGCTGCTTGGCTACAGGGCAGCCCCACCGTTCACGAATGCATAATTCGCGCAGAGCTATGCGCGTTTTTTAGGCGGGCGGTACAGCTCGTCTTCGCGCGTTAACACGATATATGCAGGCCGCTCTGTGTGAAGTTTTTAGGCAGCCACATGGCAAGACTTCGTAATTCAAAGAGTATTTGGAGTTCGGGCTGGCCTTTCGCCTCCTGAGGGTTCCGGTCACGCTTGCAACGAGGTTTGGCGCGCTCGGCGGCATGGCGCATTTAGCGAACGTGCGGGTTTACCAAAATTGACTTTTGGCGTCTCGTGTTTAATCGCTCCCCTGCGAGGGCCATCGCTGTGCTTGGAAAAGCACGTGGGCCTGCCGCGAGACTTTTTGGAGCAGACCTGGCCCGGGGCCAGCGCGAGCACGCGTGCGGAGCCGCCCCGGCCGAGCGAAACCGAACGACGCGTCGACGGCATGAGCGGCAATAAGAAGCGCAAGCTCGAGGAGGAGGCCGCCGCGGCGGCCAGCGACGGCGAGGTCCACGCCATCGACGACGTGGAGGTGCACGTCGTGACCTTTTCGGCGCCGGAGTTTCACCTGGACGCCTCGGAGAGCGCGATGCTCCTCAAGTCCGCGCTCGCGCCCACGCACTCCAAGTCGGCCTTCTCGGCCGCCGCCACGGACATTCGAGGCCGGGCGTGGTTCGCCTCGGCGTCCGCCGCCGCGCGGGCCGCGACGCTCGACGGGACGTGCAGCAAGGCGGACCCGGATGGCTGCGCCTGGCAGGCGACCACGACGCGGACGACGGTGCGCGACGCGGCTCTCCTGCTCGTGGGCCGCGGCACGCACGAGGCGGAGCTCTTCGAGGAGCCCTTCACGTCCGCCGCGACCACGTTGAAATCGAGGGACGCGCGCTTCGACGAAGAGGAGAGCGTGGGCGAGGGCCCCCTCTGGTCCTTCTGTTTACCTTCCTTAGAAGTCGATGGCGACGATGAGGTGGTGCAGTTTAGAGCCATGGACGAGGCCGCGGCGGTCGCATCGGCCGCGTGGCGGTGCCTCAAGCGCACCGTGCAGCACGCCATCCCCAAGTCCGTATCTAATCAAGATGCCCGCGAGGCGCGGCGCGCGTGTTTATTTGCCCACAACGCCGCCACACCTGTAGCTCTCTCAAAAGTCTGGGACGCCGCGGCGCCCGCCAAGTTCGACGCCAAGGCCGAGAAGTGGACCCTGCCCGCCTGCGATGGCGGGGAGTTCGGCGACGCTCGACTCCCGAAGTCGCCGCCCACCATATTAGCGAAGGACTCGGGCACGCGGTGCGCGTGGACGTCGCGGAAGACGGTGAAGCGGTCCCGGTTCCTGGCGCTGCACCGGCGGCGCGTGGCCGAGCGCAGTCTGCGGGCCGAGGAGGTGCTGGAGACGGTCGTGGACGCGGGCGGGTCCCGGTGGACGCTGTCCCTGGACGCGCGCCGCCCCGAACACAGGCAGAACGAGCGCTGGGAGGACGACCAGCGGCGGGAGGACGACGACTCGAGCGACGTGGGCGTCTACGCGCGCTGCGACTTTGCCGGGTCCGGCGGCGCGCGGCCATTCGGGGCGTGCTGCGAGGCGCGCTTTGCCTTTTGTGTCGTCGAGAACCTGGGCTCGAACTGCGGCGGCTGCGCCGGGAGTAGGGCCGCGTCGTGGCTGTTTCGGGGGCGGGAGCTCTACGAGGACCAGTCCGTGCCGCCCTTGCCGGCGCGGGGCTTCGCCCGCTTGGTGCTCGGGCTCGGCGACGATTTGGACGAGGACGTCGAGGCGGAGCAGCCCGACGACGTGCGCTGCGCCACGGAGCGGCTCTGGTTCCGGCACAACGCCGTGGAGGACCGGAACTCGTGGGCCAACAACCGCGAGGACGAGGACGAGTCCGACGACCCGGAACTGGTCGTCGTCGCGTCCGTACTAGTCTCGCGGCGGGCCAAGGGCGCGGACACGTGGCGATTAGTGCGGCGGTGCTGCGCGGAGCGGGCCTCGGGCTACGCGCCGGCCACATTAAGGCCGCAGAACCTGTGGGCCTTCCTCTGCCGCGCGATCCGGTGGGGCGACGTCGAGTGCACCAAGGCCATCGCGCGCCAGATCCAGGCTGAAAGAGGTGGCGACGCCATCCGGGGCATCCTTCGGTGCGTGGGCTGCGAGGACGACGCGGCTTTAGGTGGTTTGGGCCTGCTGGGGTCCGTCGGCGCCGAGAACCAGAACTACAGCGCCCTGCACTGGCTGGGCAACTGCGACGACGGGAACTTCGACCGGGGCAACGCGCCACCGACCTTCGCGCCGCGCTACGGCGCCATCGTGGCGTGGCTGCGGTCCGTGTGCGGCGCGGAGGCCTTCGAGGCGGAGGTGAACGGGGCCGGCGGCGGGAGTCGGGGCCGGACCTCGACGCCCTTAGCCTTCGTGGCCGGGTCCTGCGGCGAGAAGACGCGGCGGTCGTCGCGGCTGGCGGTGGCGGCGCTGTTAAGAGCG
>Ga0302122_10000300_pt1 | contig 29579 bp, 20 predicted proteins | sample CB21_SCM_MG_FD_203115 | JGI IMG/M metagenome (GOLD analysis project Ga0302122, IMG submission 203115) | Marine microbial communities from Western Arctic Ocean, Canada - CB21_SCM | ecosystem: Environmental > Aquatic > Marine > Oceanic | place: Canada: Western Arctic Ocean | collected 2017-09-28 | reverse complement strand
ACGCCTCGGCGTTCAACCAGCCGATCGGCAGCTGGCGCGTCGACAAGGTCACGGATATGTGGGGTATGTTCCGCGACGCCTCGGCGTTCAACCAACCGCTCGGCGCCTGGAGGGTCGACAAGGTCACGGATATGTGGAGGATGTTCCGCGACGCCTCGTCGTTCAACCAACCGCTCGGCGAGTGGAGACTTGGAGCATGGTGCTGGACTTTCCAAATGTTTGGTGCTGGACACACACCCAGTCGTCCAGTGAAGGAGTCGTGCTGCGCCATCTCGTAAATTCGCCCGCGTCCGCCCGTTCGCCGACCGCTTCGTTATTCCGAAAGGGGGGCCCCATGCGGGCTGAGTCGCTCATTTAGGTTTACCTTTTGGCGACTTCCCCTTCGGTTTTACGGCCAATCATATTTTGACCCTGGTTCTAGTGGAATAATCTTGCGCTAGTAGGGTACTGCTGAGCCTTTAAAGGCTCAGCTCGAGACGCTATCGAGGAGTAAGACGGCTGCAATCTACCTAGGTAGATTGCATCAGAAAAAACACTCCACTTCGGAAATCACTCTTCCGCTCCGCTTCGATCGAACTTGGAAAATCAATGCTGATGACGGCATCCTAATAACAATAATATTACAAACAACTAAGGCTCCGCGCCGGAAACGGAATACAAATGCGCCGGCGCCACTCCCATCCGTGAAGGGTACGCATCGAGGCTCATGCCGCCCCCTTTTGACGCGATTTCATAGATGCGCTGCCATGCGGGCGTCGAGGCATTGTGCGCGTCCGAAAGAGGCCGCCACTCCACGCGGGCTATCTCGCCGGCCTGCGGTGTTAGAGCGGCGTCCTCGTCGACGGCCTCGCACCGTACGCAGAAGAAGACGTCCGAGACGCCGCGGTGGAAGCCGTGGCTATGGCGCACGGCGAGCACTTCGCGGAACTCGCATTTCAGCCCGGTCTCTTCCCGCAACTCCCGCACGGCCGCGGCGCCGACGTCCTCGTTCGCCTCGCAGAGTCCGGTCGGGAGTTTCCATTTGCCCGTCGCCGGTCCGACCGCCTCCTGAACTAACAATATGCGTCCGGCACGGTCTGTGACTACCGCTCCGACGCCGACCTGATGCGTCGGCCCCGGTGGCAGCGGCGAGTCGCCGCCCGGGAGCCAGGCGCAGCAGAGGACGTGGGTCGCATCGCCGCCGCGCAGCGTGAAGCCGTGTTCGAGCGCCGCCGGCAAGTATTTAACCATTGCCGCGGGCACTTCCAGCCACACGCCGCGCACGCCCTCGCGGCGCCAGCGTGTAAGCGCCGCCGCGAGCGCTACCTCGAAAGCCTCGGGCGGGCCCAATTCGCGCACAACGACCACCGTGACGCCGCCGTACGCGTCTTTTTGCGACTCGTCGAAGGCCGCGTCGCAGGCTGCGACCGTCGTCACGGCGGCGGCGGCTGCGGCGGCGACCGCTGCTAGCGGGGCGCGGTAGGCGCTTGTACGACGCGAGAACATCGATACTAGCGCTGCGCTGCGTGAGTAGGATGTACAGCTGCCAGCAGCACCGCTGTGGCCGCATATGCGAGCAGCGCGCCCTATGCGGTATCCGTGAACACAGGCCCGCATCCTGCAATATACTGATGAAACGGCTCGCGAGCTGTGCAAACTGAACTCTTGCAGCTCGTCCGTGATATGCAACAGCGCTCTGGGCTCTTGGGCTTGCACAAAGAGTCGATCCACTCGAGTCGATGGCCTGAGAAACCCGTACTTTGGATTTGGCAATAAATCAGATCCTTCGTATCCTTCCTCCCACGGAAAAGCTTCGCTATTACCGGCGAGCGTGCACGCCGCCGGACAACCGAGCAACTTAACGAAAACATCATTACTCCTTCGACGGCGCCGGCTCCTCCCCCCCCCCCTCGGCCACCGCCAGCCGATCTAGGAGCCCGCGCTCGCCGCGCGCCCTCTTCGCCGCCGCCGCGCGCCGGTGCTCCCTGCTAAGGGGGTCCCGGAGCGCCGCGACGAGGTCCGAGGTCAGGCCCGCGTTCTCCGCCTTGATGCCCCTCTCCAAGAGCTCCGCGGCCGAACGTGCATCCCCCAGGTCCGGGAAGACGCCCTGCGCCGCTAATAATTTAGCGATCTGCTCGGGGTCCGCCGTCGACTTGTGGTCCGCGCTCTCGAACTGGGGGAACGCCGCCAATCGCTTTTCATCAAAATCGTGCTCGTCGTACGTAACGCCGTGCACGCGCACGTCTTCTAAAAACTCGCGCAACGCTTCCTGCTCGTGGTCCGCCCAGTCCGCCCAGGGCCGCGTGCGTGCTCTAGCGGCTAACGCCCCGTGCTTCGAGGCGAAGACGCCGTCGGCCTGGGCCTCCAGGTGCAGCTCCGACGCGAGGCCGGTCTCGGCTTCCCCGAGCGCCGTCCTTGCTAAAGCGTCCACGGCCCGCCCCAGCCTTAGAGGATCAGAACTCCCGTCATCCAGTAAAGCGAGCTCGGCCTGGGCCCGCCTCTGCGTTTCCCAGTCCCACTCCAGAATGTCCATGAGCCACGCGTCGACGACGCGGCGGTCGCCGATTGGTACTTTGTGTTCTGCTATGGTAGCGCACAAAGCCAGCGCCTGCGCCGCCGCGGCCTCGTCCTGGCGCTCCCGCTGCTCGACCGCGGCCTCCTCGCCGACCCGCACGGCGCGGAGCGCGTGCGCCAACGACGGGTCGTGCGCCGGCGCGTCGAGCGGCACGGCCGGCGCCACCGCCGCGCCCTCGCGGAAGGCCTGCTCGATGCGGTCCGTCGGCAGCGTGATTTCCCGCAGTTGCTTGCGGGCCCGGGGCATGGGCGGCGGCGGGTTCCGCCGCAGCGCCTCGTAGAGGGGCGTCGGCCGCGCGACGCCGTGCTTGATGCGCAGCTCCAGGCGTTTCAGGATGTCGGGGGCCCGGCGGCGCATGGGTGTTGGAGGACGGGCTTGCTTGCCTTGTGCGCTGCGCGGCCGGATGCGCCCTCGCTTGATGCACCTCGGCAGGGCTGGTTTTGCTCGCCTTGTGCAGCGTGGCGCAGAACGGCGTCGTAGCAGCTGTGTGTGACTACCAAAGAGCCACTACTTGCTGCGTCTACTCTCCTTCAAAGACTGCCGCAGGCCAGCCGCGTTGCGTCGATTTATAAGATGAAACCCGTTTTTATTCATTTAGAGAGAGGATGAGGATAGAGAGAGAGTCCTCACAAGGCTCTGGAAGCGCGTCCCGCGGCCCCGGAGAAGTCCCGCAGACACCGCCTTCCGCCGAGTGGCGGGTCGAGACGCCGTGTTCGTTGGACGTGCCCCATAAACACGGGGCAGCATACCACGGAGAACACAACGTGCGTACACCGTGCGTACCCATGCCGAGCGACGCCTGGACCGACGCCGAGCGGCAGCTCCTGCAGCGCGCCGTGCGCGCCGTGCCCGAGGACCTCGAGAGGAAGGCAAGGTGGACGCAGATCGCGGTCCTCGTGGGCGGCGGCCGCGGGCGGCGCGAGTGCTACGACCACTGGAAGGCGCTGGTCGCGGCGATCGACGCGACGAACGCCGAGCGGCGCGCGCGCTACCGGGCGGATAAACCGCCGGAGCGGCCGGCCCCGGCCAGGTCACCACTACCGGCGCGGCGCGTCGCGACGGAGCGCGTCCGCGACCGGCGGCGCCGCGAGGAGGTGCTGGTCGTCGACGTGGACGACTTCGAGACGGACTCGCCACTCCAACGTCGCGCCGAGGCGCCGCCGCGCCGCGCCGAGGCCAAGGAGGACTCGAGCTACGACGAGGAGTTCGAGGCCGACGAGGACGTGGCGCAATTCGCGCGCCTCGATGTGCGGGCCGACGGGCGGCGCGACGCGAGCGACGACGAGCGCGACGCGCGGCCGCCCCGGCGGCGCGACGAGGACGTCCCCATGCGCCGGCCGCGGGGCAGCGAGCGGGCCATCGCCCGGGCCGAGGCCGTGCAACTGCGGGACCTGTTGCTGGGCGACGCCTGTCGGAAGCCGCCGGCGTCCTGGCTTAAACAAGGCTTTTCCTTCACGGATATCGACGGCTGCGGCTACGGCCTGGTGCAGAATAATGGCGGGCCGTGCGGCGTGCTGGCGGCCGTGAACGCCTGTTTGGTGGCCGAGCTCGTGAAGGGCCGCGACTGGACCGCCCCGTCTCCGGCGAAGCGGGAAGCCGCTTTGGCCAAAGCGCTCGCCAAAATCGTGACGCGGTGTACGAATGGCCGGGCCGTGATCTGCGTCCCGGGCGAGAAGCCAAAGGTCGAGCGGTCGGCGTCCTACGCGCCGGATACGGTCACGGAATGTTGTCGCGTGTGGACTGTGGAAGTGGACGAGGTCGAAGTGCTGTTTCGGCACTTCATCGGGGACTTCATGGCCGCGGAGGGGCCCGGGTGTTTACTGTTGCTGTACTCAGCTCTATTAACGCGATCCATAGACGAGGTACGCGTAGACGGCGACGAGTCCACTTCTTTGTTAGACAGGCACGGCTACGCGAACCAGGCCGCGGTCAACCTGCTGCTCACGGGCCGAGCCGTGGCCAACGTCTTCGACGGCAATAAACAGATGGACGACCTCGTTCTGAAGGGTATTCAGAACCGGTCCGACGTCGGCTTCCTGACGCTCCTAGAGGCCTACGGCCACTGCGCCGTGGGCGACGCTTTGAAGACGCCGCGTACTCGGGTCTGGGTCGTCTACTCCGAGTCGCACTACTCGCTATTAGTGGGCGATCCATCCTCGAACTTCGATTCAAAAACCTTCGACGTGCACTACTGGGACGGCCTCGCGGACCAGGACGAGGCTATTCGCCTAAGCGTCGAGCGGGACCACTACGCATCCCGTGAAGTGCCGGACGTGAACGACCAGGCGCTGCTCATTCCACCTCTAGATTTGGTGGTCCGGTCGAAGTGGCGGCGCGCGCGCGTGGACTGGAACGGGGCGGAGGCGATCCTCTAGCGGGGTTGCAGTTATTTTTGCGTCATCTAGCGGGGGAAGCTTATGCTGTGAGTTAGGGACTAGATAGAGCCCCACGCGCCGGAAGGTGGCCGCGCGGTCCGCGCGCCACGACTCGAATTCCCGCAACGAGGCGGGTGCACCTGCGACGCCTCCCCGAGCGGTCGCGGGGCAGGCGTAGGTCTCCCGCCCACGAATTGCAAGGGTCGGGTTCTCGCATCAGAGTTGGACGCAAGTTGTCGTTTGTTGCGCCTTATTTCTCGCAACAATTGGAAACCGCAGCCCGGCGCAAGGAGCGCGTGCCATTGAAGACACCAGAACGGCTCCGACGCGGCGCGTCCACGGGGGGCTGCGCAGCTGTTACGAAATTATTCTGTAACCGACCCGGGCCGAAGCTGCTGTCGCCACGCTGTCGCCGTCCGCGCCAGGACCGCGCACGCCGCCGCGCAAGGTCGCGCCCATGGAGCGCACCGTCTCGAGCAACTCCATGACGGAGCTCACGAGCCGCAGTGAGACTCGCACGCCCCCGCCGAAGACCCGGCCTTCCTGGCACGGGAACGGGGAGCCCGGCGGGCGGACGGTGGGTCCGCTGGCCCTGGAGTCGCCGGCGCCGCGGTACGCCCAGGTTTTAGCTGGCTCGCCGACGGCCAACCGGTTGCACGGCCGGGAGCGCAAGAGAATAGCGTTAGTGTTTGAGGGGTTGGGTGCGGATCCGGTGAAGTGCAGAGCGCAGGTCCTAGCCGTGTCGAGTCCTCTGGCTAGTAAATTACGAGAAGCGTACGACGGCGATCTCGAGCACGACGACGCTCATATGCCATCTACACAATTACCGGTGTGCGTGATGCTCGCTTTATTGCGACTGGAGGCCGCTCTCCTAAGTCCGGACGTGCCGCTCGGGTTCGGGGATCTTCCATTAGTCTGCGCCGGGCACTCGGCCGGTTTCTTAGCGGCCGCGTGCGTTTCATTAAATGAAGAGGACCCCTTCGCGCACGCGCAAGCGGCCATCCGGTGTACGCAGCGCATCGGCCGCGAACTCGCGAGCACGGCGTCGCCCGAGTCCTGTGCGCTCCTGTTACCGAAGACACCCGCGGCGGTCGCCGCGATGAGAGTGCGGGGCCAGACGAGCGTGGTGCTCGGGCTGGTGAACTCGCCGGCGTCGTGTGTCCTGACCGGCGCTTCTATAGAAGCGTGGACGGGCGTGGTCGCGAAGACGGTGCCGCTGCCCATTAAATGGCCTGTTCATTCGCCGTTGTTAGAGAATGCGCGCGCGGCCTTGAAGGACTGCCCGGAGCTGGACTTTTTGAAAGGAGAGGCGGCGTGTACGGTCCTCTCCCCCGAAAACGGCGCGGACGTCTCTTCGTTTTTAAGAGAGAGTGTCCTAGGGACGTTGACTAGCGCCCCGGTGCTGTGGCCGCTGGTCTTGGAGCAACTTGAACAGCGCTCGCCGGACGAGGTCGTGTTCTTGGGCGACGCGTACGGTCTGTGCGCCTGGCACCCTGTGTTAGGTTCAAAGAGGACCTACCAGATGAAATCGAGTGATGGGGGCTTCCAAGTGAAGATACGGGCCCAAAGAGATGTCGAGGAAGAGGAGGAGGCCGCCGAGGACGACTCCATGGCGCTCTTCGCGAAGAAGGGCCTCCAAAAAAGGAAGGCCGGCGACGCGGCCGACGCCATGCAGGGCCACGCCTACTTCGCCGCGATGTTGGGGATTCTCTTGACCCACGGCAACGTCCACACCTTGCCGGGCAAGGGCGACCCTTCGAACGCAGAGCCGTGGACCGGGCTGCAGCAGCTCCACGCGAATCTGGGCGCGGGCTTCGGTCTCCCTCTCTTCTTCGCTGTGGCGGGCGTCGGCGACGAGCGCTCTTTCTGGAAGCGGGGCGGCGTGGAGAAGCAGACGACGTGGGAGATGCTCAAGCCCCTGCTCACCGTGTACGGGACCATGGTCGTCCTCTCCGCGTTAACGCACGTGACCTACGAAGGGTTGTATCGGAACTGCGGTTTAAGATGGGCCCCCAAGCAGAAGAAGCCCTGGCCGCTCCGACCTAATTTGACCCGGACGAAGTGGTTCGTCTTCATTTTAGCTCTGGCACGCTTGGTCGGGCGGGTCCACCGCCGGGCCTGCAAGAAGCATCCGAAATTATATCCTATAAATGTTCTGGTAGCGTTGCTCCTCATGTTCGTCGTCCAGGTGGAGGTGGACCAGGTCCTCGAACTCAAAGGCATCGGGTTGGGAAGCATGCCTTATGGGTGGGTCTGCGGCGTCTTCGCGTACATCGCGGCGCCGTCCTTACTCCCGATCGGCTTGCTAACCCCAAAATCCTACGCCTTCGCGGCCGACGACGCGAACGCATCATTAGAATACGCCGTGCCGTCCAATGTGCTACGGCGGTGGCGCCGCTTCGCGGCGTGGTTCAAGTCCGGGGTCTCGAGGGTGGCGCCCTGGCCTTTTCCTCACGAACCACAAAAAGACGGGGTCGTGCGCATCCCCTCGCACTGGGCGCGGCCCCTCTGCTTTTTAGTGATTTACCTGCGGTTATTAGCGTCGGCGTCGTCTACGGGCTACCGGGCGGCTATATACGATAGCACAAACGACGACGCCTGGGCCGGCTCTTCCGTGTCCAAGAGCGAGCGGTGGACCTACGCCTGGGTTTGTATTTTGAGAAGCGACTGCAAGGCCGGCGGGCCCTCGACGCACTTTTCGTCCAAGAGTGCGACGTATCTCATCACCATGTTAGACTACGCCTTCTCGATCCTCTACTCGACGGCGGCGTGCTATTGTGCGCCCGCGAGACGATCTGTGTTCTCGGATGCGGGGTCCCTCTGCCTCTTCGCGTACATGTGGCACCGGTGTCTGCTGCCGGTCCTGGACGCACTCGTTTTAAGGGTCCACAAGGAGACGAAGGCGGACGCGTTATTGGTGCTGCCCTTGTACGTGCTGTTCCAAATCCTCATTTCGGCGCCCTTCCCCCAGCTGGGCGAGGTCTTTGGGCGCCTCAGGCGGGGAAGGGTGCGATTCCGGGACATGGCGAACCCCTTCCAGCTCTTCGCGGGGCTCTTCCTGCTGGGGGCCCTGTCCTACGCGTGGGGGTGATTAACTTAGAATTAACAGACTAGCCTTCAAGCCCGGCCAGGGTCAGGTCGTAGCCCGCGAGCTCGCGTCCGAACTCGCGGGTCCGCGCGTCGGCCTCGCGCGCCGCGGCGTCGGCGAGGCCCCGCGCCCTATTCGCCGCGTCGCGCGCCGCGTGCGCCACCGCGCGCTCGGCCTCGGCGGCCGTCACGGCGCCCACGACCGCCGCGAGGCGCAGCACGTCCGCGGGGCTCACATGTAATAATGCATCAAGCGCCGCCTCCGCCAATCTTTTCGCCAGGAGGCGCGCCGCCGGGCGCGGGGGCAGCGCGCCCAGGTCGCTGCCGTCCACACTTAACTGGCCCACGATCAAGGGCGCGCCGGGCAGCACGCCGCTCCCCGTCAACGTGAGTTCGACGCGATCAAAGGTCACGGCGCCCGCCAGGCACGCCCGGAGCCAGGGCGGCGCGTCCGCGTCGTCCTCGTCCGGCAGGGCCTTCTCCAATCGCTCGAGCAGCGCCGCCCGGGCTTGTTCTGCGGCCCAGTCGCGCTTTTTGCGGACCTCGTCCTCCACGCTGCGCTTGATGGAGCGGCCCGCACTTAATGCTCGCAACCCCAAGTCCTCGAGGGCCGAGGGTTGTTGACGCGCCGCGTCCTCCCAGCTTTTTGTGCTTTCTACAGCCTTCGCGACAGCGGCGCCCGTCGCGGCTCTTAACTTGCCCCACAAGCGGAGACCCTCGTCTTTCAACCGCTCGGCGTCCTGGTGGGCCGTGTCGTTGTAGAGCCCGGGCGCCTCGCCCGCCCTTCCTAAAAAGTCGTCCGCCGCATCGATCATCTGCGGCACGTGCTCCCAGTCGTCGTCGTCGTCCCGGGCGTTGAATTGTAATCTTCTTTTAAGATCCAGTAAAGACACGTTCAGCGCGCCCGACTTGTGGCGTACGACGGTGATTTGGAAGAGCTGGACCCGACACGCCGTCACGACGAGTCTTCTCATTGTAAGTTGTGGTGAAGCGAAGGTGCACGTCACCTTGGCGCAGTGCACGAGCGGACTTGCTATATCTTCAAAACCCGCGGGCTGCTCGATGCGGACGGCGTCGACGCGCACGCCGCCCGGGACCAGCGTGCTCTCCAGCTCCTCCACGCGGCAGCGTGTCCCGAGGCGCCGCGAGAGTTCCCGGACCGCGTAGGCGCGGCACGCCTCGTCGATGGCCCCGAAGGCGTAGAGCGCGACGACGAGGCACGCGGCGCCGCTCAGCGCGCGCGCGGTCGCCCGGGCCGCGGCGTAGCTCGTGAGGGCGCAGGCGCGCGCCGTGAGGGGCATGCTTGGTGTGCGTCCGTGTTGTATGTCCTCTGCGTCTTGATGGCCGGATTTGCCTCAGAGCGCAGAGCGCTGCAGCGTTTGGGTGATCGGCCAAGATGTAAAAAAAAGGGGCTCACGGGGGGGTGGCGGAATAAGAGGCCGCGCCCAGGCGTTCTGCGAGGCTCTGCGAGATCGAGTGGCAGCTTGGGGCCTGTAAATGGGCTAAAATGCCTTAAAATGCAAACGCCTATTCGAGATAAAACGGGTTTAAAGAAAACCCGCATCGGCCAAATATATGCGTAACCAGCAGGCACAGTACAGCTGGCAAAGGCTCTGCAAATTGGCAGCGTAAGCGGTCCGACGTCTATCGCCGACTTGTCGACGGCATCGGAGATCTGTGGCACCGGAGATCCAACGCATTGCTGCCCTGTGATAAAGTAGGACTAGCAGCCATGTTTGCCACGACCCTGCTCCGCACCGCTCGGCCCGCGCTCCGCCGCGGCCTCGCGGCGGGACCCGCCGGCGGTCAAAGTTGGCAGCGCTTCTGGAAGTGGACGCTGCAGCCGCGGCCGAGCTGGAAGGAGAACAAGGTCGAGGCCGCCGTCGCGTTCACCGTTTTTGGGATCACGGGCTCGACCTCGGTCGCCGTCGTGCGGCCCACGCTCAAAAGTGCTTTTGGATTGGAAGGTTCCATGCGCGAGGGCCCCAACAGCTACCGCGCCATTTCCATCGTCGCCGTGTCCCCGATCTACGCTTTATTGCTTGTCACGTTCGGGACGGTGGCGGGCCGGCACCGCTTCTTCGCCAACATGGCGCAAAAGATCTTCGGCCGCTTCCTGCCCGGGGCCGTCTTGCAGCGCATCTCCGCGGCCTTCGCGTACTGCGTCCCGGGGTCCAAGCTCGCGCCGCCGCTGCCGACGCACCTCGTGCCGAACATGGCGCTGCGCGCGGCTCGACCCCGCGCGCCTCCGTAACTTATTTGTGTAGCTATTACTGTGGAAACGGCATATTTCAGTACTTCTCATTTCAGTGCTTCTATTTGGAGGCCTGGGGAAATCTGGCGCGCGCTGGTATCTAGTAGTTCTCTTCGAGTCTGGAGCTGTGCGGACGGCGAGGCCGGGGCGAGCCTTTAATTGTTTGGAAATTGGCTCTTGCTCGAGCTTGTGCTTTTAGGTGCGCATTCATCGCAATACGCAACACCCAGCGGCAGCACTGCTCCCTGGCCCACAGATACCCGCGGCTACCCCCTACGCAGCTTTTGGCTGCCCTCCAACACCGCAACGCCCGCATACACAGCATGCCCCCCAAACGCAAAGCGGCCACGGGAGAGGCTGCCCCTCCGAAGAAGAAGGCTGCCCCTCTGAAGAAGGCCAAGGCGCCCACGACCGCCGTGGAGAAGATCGTCGCGAGCATCCGTGACGGCCGGGAGGTCGTCCAGGCGCCGGACGGGAAGCATCGCTTCGAGCCAGTCTCCCGCGTCAAGATCACCAAGGCACTGGCGGACAATTACGGCCTGGCGCACAAGGCGAGCGTCAAGCGGGCCTTCGAGCAGGCGGAGCAAGGCGGCGTGCTGGCGAAGGTGAAGGCCAGTTATTTGGTCGCAGGCGACGACGCGGGCGACCACGAGCCCGACCGCGTCGAAGAAGAAGAGCCGCCGTACATCCCGTCCGACTTCCAAGGCCTTCGTCCCTACATCTTGATCGCGGGCGATGATGATATAAATTCTGGCAAAAAAGCGCCTGTGAGCGAAGCGCAGTGGGCGGAATGGCTGGACGACGCGGACTGCTTCGGCGCCGAGCACGGTGGGTGCGAGCCACGGGATCGCTTGGATCTTAGTGGCGACGGCTGCTACAGGCACAGTAATCGCGGTGGCGGTTGGTATGATATGGAGCAGGACCGGTTGCGGGAAGCCGGGGAGTGTCCTGATTGCTACCTCGCAGAGAAGATGCGCGAGTATTGCTCGGCTCCGCGCGAGAAGGCCGAGCTCTTGGAAAAAATAGAGAAGGTGGAGCACAAGTTAGCCAAGGCCAAGCAAGAGGGCGACGCGGGCGACGTCGACAAGTACTCGCGGAAGCTCTCCGAGCGCCGCGCGGCACTCGCGTCGCTCGGTACTCCGGTGACCCTCGAGAGCGACGACGAGGAGGACACACTAGACATCAGGTGGCGCGCGGCCCGGAGAGCATTGGCAGACGCAGGCGAATCGAAACGATGGAAGGAACTAGTACGACCGGGAGAGCTTCCAGCGGACATCTGCGGCGACTGGGACTGCTTCCGGTACTGCCGGACGGTCAGGTGCGTAAAGATACACCGTCAGACCTCAGAGCGGTTCAAACTGTTGATTGAAAGTGTGGAGAAGGATGTGAGGGATGGTGTTCTTACAAAAAAGCCTTGGCCCTGTGACAGAAGCGAAAGCGAAGAGGAGGAGGACTCGGATGACGCCGGGGAAGCTCCGGAACCCGCAGAGCAGTGGCGCGACGCGGGCTCGGACCTCCTCGGCCTCGCGTTGATCCGCCCGATAGACGAAGACGGCGCGCTAGTCAACGCCACCGTGGTCAGCTGGCTCCCGGCCAGCGAGAGCGACTTCTTCGACGACGACGAGGAACCGGCCGCCCTCTACAAGATCCGCTACCTGGACGGCGCGCTCGCCGGCGACCACGAAGACTTGGAGGCCCACGAGGTCCAGGAGTCCAGAATAGACGACATTCCCTTGACGCGCCTTCAGCTCCTCTCTAGGGCATTCGGGGTATGGCAACGTGGTCTTCCAGAACCTTGCTATTTTCGGGTTACGGTCTTCCGCTAACTCGTTATTACTACTAGGAGTAGTAAAGACACAACCACATTACGAGCCCCCCGACGCGTTGAACGCGCGCCGCAGCCTGTCCCGCCACGCGCCGAGCACCGCGGGCGCCACAACGGAGGCGAGGTTCCGCCGCTCGGCACCTGCCGCGTCGAGGTCCCCATTCCCATACCTATAGAGCTGGACGCCCCGGAGGTGGTCGCCAACAGCGTACTCCGTGTACCGGTGCGTCGCGGTCCGCAGCGACCGGCCCCAGATGCGCTCGCCGGGATGGCACCCGATAACCTTCGGCCACGCGGCTTTATCAGCAAGACAACTCGCGAAGCGACTCGACTCGAAGCCCGCGCAGGGGCGCGTGTAGAAGGACCGCGCCGGGGTGGAGGGTCCGAAGGGCGGTAATACAGGCTCGACGCCGGGCGGTACTTCGAGTCCCGCCAGAAATGATAGCGTGGAAAAGAGGCGCGCCGTTTCCACCGGTGTGTCAACTACTCGAATAGGCACGCCCGGCCCCCTTAAAATCAGAGGCACGCGCAGCGAATAGTCGAAGAGCGTCTGCTTGCTCCAAATGCCGTGGTCGCCCAGGTGCATGCCGTGGTCCGAGGTTACTGCCACGACGAGATTGTCGGTCCTGGCGTCGCAGGCGTCGAGGACCCGGCCCAAGTACGTGTCGGCCGTTTGACAACTTGCGGCGTAGGCCCCGCGGAAGTGTTGGGCCAGCCGTGGCGGGGGCAGCCCGCCTTTGGGCGTCGGGCACCTCCCTTTATTGCCGCTTCTTTTCGCGACACGCCCCCAGTTGTCGCTCCAGCTTACCAGGGGGGCGTCCGCCGGGAAAGTCGGCGAGGGCGGGAGGGATTTATCTTCGTAGTGCTCCGCCGCGTACTCCCACGGCGCGTGCGGCCGCCTCAAGCCAAACGCGGCGAGGAACGGTTTCTTCTTCACGTCGTGCCATCGTATGCGCTCACGAAGCCACCGGGCCGGTGCCGCGTCGACCGTATCGATGACGGGTGCACACCTGGGCTCGTTCCGTCTTTCGGACCTCGAATCCTGGCACTTTGTGCGCCTAGCGTCGAACTTCAGGGACGCGGTCCAGGCGCCCTCGAGCAACCCGTCGAAGACCTTGCCGGCCGCATACGTCGCGTAGCCGTTGTTCTGGAAATAACGGAGCAGCGTCTTCGTCGCGAGCCTTTTCGCATTTTCGGCTTCCTGCGGTGACTCGGGCGCGACTTGGAGGAAGCGGCCCGTCAAAAGCATCGTCCGCGACGGCGCGCAGACGGGGTAGTTGGCCACGGCCAGCGCGTACGTCGTGCCCTCCCGGCCGAGCGCGGCGAGGCGCGGCATGTGCAAGGGCAGGGCGCTCGAGTTCGTGCGCAAATCATCGAAGAGCACGAGCAGGACGCTCGGCCGCATGAGTCACGCGGCGTGCATGGCACCGCTGCTGCCCCTGCCGCGAACCGTGCTGTTGCTGTGCGGGCAGCCCCACGAGGCCAGCGGGCCGGGCAGCATCTCGACCTCATCTTTTCGAGTGCGGGTTTCGGGTTCGGGTTAATTACGGCGCGCGCCCCCTAGGCGCTCCCGCTCCCTCGGGACCCATCCGTCGGGCTAGGACAGAGTAAGCTGGTCGCATGGACCTGCCTCCCAATTGGGATGCCCTCCTATCAGGATGTGGAACTGGTCGCTGGCTCCTGGCTCCAAGTGCAACGTCGGGATGGTCGGGTTTTCTTGCACGGGTTTTGCAAATCAAAATGCGCGAGAATTGCTTAAGGCTAGGCGAAGCCGCTAGGCTCCGTGATTCGAACGCAGCTGGCCAGTTGAGAGATCAAAAAGACATCATAAAAACACTGCGCGCTGCTCCAGCTCCCGTGATTCCTGCAAACGCAGCCGGCCAGTGGGCCAGCAAGGAGACCACACTTGTGCAGCCACCAGCATGGCTGAAGCGCCCACTCTGTGCGTCGCCGTGGGGTCCAAAAATCCCGTGAAGGTCGCGGCGGTGCGCAAGGCCTTCTTCCAGGCGTTCCCGGACCGCGTGCTCGTCTGCGTCGGCCACGACGTGCCGTCCGGCGTGAGCGATCAGCCGTGGGGGCACGCGGAGACGAGTCGAGGCGCGTTCCAGCGCGCGAACGGCGCCATGGTAATGCACCAAGGCGCCGACTACGCCGTCGGACTTGAAGGGGGCGTCGTCGATGACTACGACGTCGTTCGAAGCATAGCCTACATCGCGATTAGGTGTCGCGACGGGCGGGAATCCGTCGAGCACACCGCGTCGTTCACCCTGCCGCCGCGCGTCGCGCGCCTGCTCAAAGGCGAGGAGCCGGGCCACGGCAAGCTCGAGCTCGGCGCCGCGTGCGACCTCGTGTTCAACGCGACGAATTCGAAGCAGCAAGGCGGCACCGTGGGCGCCCTGACGCGCGGCCTCCTCGACCGCACCGCGTATTATGAGCACGCGCTCCTCTGCGCCCTGGCGCCCTTCCTGCACGACGCCAGCGGCCTCTACGCCGCGGCCGCCGCACCGCCCGCGCCCGTGCCAGCAGCACGGCCGCCCGCGCCGGCCCCTGTGCCTGATGGGTCGCCGTCGCCGCCCGCGCCTCCGGCCCGACCGGACGCAGCCGCGCCGCCCGCGTTCGACGGCGGCGACGACTGCGAGCTGGTCGGCGTCTTGTCGCCGGACCAGCGCGCCGCCGAGTCGAGGAAGCGCGCCGAGCGGGAGGGCGACGTCATCGACCTGGCCGACGACGACGCGAAGAAGAAGTCCATGGGCCTGGCCGTGGCGCCCGCGAAGCGCCCGCGGCCCGCGGCCAACGACCGCGTCGCATCCGGTGGGCGCCGCGAGGGCGCGTTCGCCAGCCCGCCCGCAAGACCGCGGCTCGGGAAAGCGAAGGTCCGCCTTCCGGCGGACGGCGCGCGGCTTGACGGCGGTCTAGACCTGTCCCCCGCTCGGTCGCGCGACGCCTATCGGGATGCCGTGAGCGGGTTTCCGGGCATGGAGGCCCACCGGCGCCGTGTATCGGAATGCCTTGAGCGGGAGAAGCGCCGTGAGCGGGAGAAGCGCCGCCGCGATGGGCCGTCCGTGACGGAGGTGATGGAGGTGCGGCTGGTGGCCTCGTCGCGGCGCCATCCCCCGGCGCAAGCGTCGCTGCAGCATCTGGCGATTCCCCGGCGCCCGCGCGGGTGCGCGGCAAGTTCGTCGGCCCAGCGCCGCCGCTTGAGCCCTGAAAACGTCCGCCTAGAAGAGTAGTAATAACCCTGTCTGTCACACGTACGTACTTACCAGACCCGGCTCTAGCCCGCCGCCACGAGACGCCGCTTCGCGCCCTTGAAGGCGTCCAGGTCCCAGTCCTGCGGTCTTTTGACGTTGTGGGCGCCGTTGTACACGATGAGCACGCGCACGTCCGGGTGCTCCATGTCGTACAACCCCTGGAGTAATTTCGGCGTGATCAGCCAGTACTGGGGCGCCCCCGCACCGGTGGAGTTGAGCACGACGCGCCGGAACACGATGCGTTCGTTCGTCTCGTCCATGCCTTGATTGATCTCGTCGACAACTCGAAACGGCGAGGGGAGCAACGCTTGGAGGGCCATCAAGTACATGATCGTCGACACGCTCCGCTCACCACCCGACTGCACCTGCGCATCAAGTTGCCGCAGATCGCACGCGTCGCGAAACGCCACCTTGATGGCCAGGCCCCACCGGGCAAAGGTCGCCTGTTCCACGAGCTCCACGTCGCCGCGCGCGCCGAGCGTGTCCATGTAGTCCGCGAACTTGGCCTTCAAGGAGGTCAGCGCGTTCCTCAGCGTACTTTCCCACGGGCCCTTGAGCTGGGCTAGGGCGTCCTGCCGTTGTTGATCGGCCCCCTCCATGTTATCCACTTTGCCTTGGATGTCGTCCCGTTTGGCTTGCAATTCTTCCACGCGTTTTTGGAGTCCCCGGTCCTCGTGGATTTGGGACGCTTCTTTTCTTTCCGCATCCAGGATGGCCTCGACCTCGGCGGACGTAGCTGGTAACTCTTCGAGCTGCGCCATTAAAGCAGCGTCATATTGCGGCGCTATTTCTTCCGCCTTGTCCTTGAGACCTCGCGCTTCGTTCTTCAACGCATCGAACGCCGCCATGGCCTTCTTCGCGGCGTCTTGTAATGCAATAGTTTCTTGCTCCTTGTCCTGCAGTGCCTCCGCCGCCTTACTAGCGAGGTCCCGGGCGAAGTCTCTTTCGGCTAACGCCGGCGCGACCGTGGCCGTCGCCCCATGTAGTGCGGCGGCCCCCGCGGCGCAGGTTTGGACCACTTTGGTCACGGCCTCGAGGCGCTGCTCGAGCTTGCGCGTCTGACTGGCCTTGAGCTTGGCGCACTCCGCCCGCTCCTTCTTGGCCTTGGCCTCGTGCTTTTGTGCCTTCTCCGCACTGGAATCCCGGTTGCGAATGGCACTATTGTACGCCGCGAGCTCCTTACCTGAAGAAGCGACCCGTTTCGTCTCGTCGTCGGCCTTACACTGGGCCTCGTCGCTCTCCTTTTCCAACCTTTCCGCGGTCTTCGTGGCCGCGTCCAGCGCCCGCTGGGCCCGCGCCACGTCTTTTTCTAAGTTATCCTTGGCGCCGTCGTCGCCACTATCGAGGGGCGGTAATTTTTCAGAAGCGTAACTCCTCTTCGTCGTGGCCACCGTCGTGTCCTTGGCGCCGTAGCGCGAGACGTACGCCTGGAACCGGCTGATGATCTGATGTTTGGGGTTTGGGCCGTCTTGTGAAGCGGCCAAAGCTAAATAACCCGAAGGACCCGTCAGCAGCGGTTCCAGCCGCTGGATGTTCGCTTCCATCGTGTGGTCTCCTAATACAACGTTGTGGATCTGATGGTGGGCGTATAGAATTTCTAAGACGGCCGGCGGCGCTTCGACGAAGGAGTCTAGACACGCTCTGACGCCGAACTTCTTCATCTGGGCTAATTTACTGTTATCGTAGAGGCACTTGCCCTTCCCTCTTAACGTCTCGGCGTTCTGTAAATTCACCGTCCCGTAGCTGCTCGTCGAATTGATGTAGGCATATAAGGAATCATAATCCACCTTGGACTGGCAGACGAAACTTGTCCAGATCCAGGCCCCGACGGCGTGTTCCAAAGCACACCGGGCGCCGTCGTCGTCGACGTCCGTCTCCAGGGCGATGGGACCCAAAACCGGTTTCCGGAACTTGCCACTGTTCTGGTCGAGCCACCTGCGTAATGCTATGGCTTGTCGACCGGCCGTGCCGTGGGCCCGTTCGAAGGTCTGCTGGCGCAATTTAACCGTAGAGACCTTCTGCAAAGCTTGTTGGCAACGAATTAACTCGCGCTTGGGCGGGGTCAACGCGTCCGTGGCGTCCTGGGCGGCGTCCCGGGCTTGGCGCGCCTTGGCCTCCGCTTGCGCCTTGGCTGGTTTTAAGGCATTGACCCTTCTTTTAAACCCCAACACGTCCACGTTGCCCAAAGCTTCCAAGGCCCGCGTCGCCGTCTCGGCGGCCTTCCGCGCAGCCAGAGCGCTCTTCTCGGACCGGTCCGCGCGCTGTTCCGCATTTTTGGAGGAATCCTTTTCCGACTCGAGGTCCTCCAATTTCTTCTCGAGTTCTTTCTTATCCCGCTGTAACGCGCCAAAGGCGTCGCTCAGCCCTTTTTGTTTCGCGTCGTACTTCTGTTTGGCCTGTTGTTTGAGGCGGTCCGCGGCATCCCTCTCATCTCTAAGTGGCTGCGTTAAGTCGTCGGCCGCCTTGACCCTGGCCACGGCCTCCTTCTTGGCGTCCTTGGCTTCTAGGGCTAAAGCTCGCTTTTCCTCGAACGTGACCCAGGCCAGGCGCTGTTCGCAGAGTCTCGCCTTCTCGACGTGGCGCTGCCGTCTCTCTAACCTAGCTTGTTCCGGTTCCAATTCCTTCAGGCGCTTCTCGCAGTCCTCCAATTCCTCGGCGGCCGTGCGCATCCTTCGAGCGCCCTCAGACGCGGCCTTCTCTGCTTTGATCAAGGACTCGTGTTGATCGACCAAGTCTTGCCCGCCGAGTGCCTTCTCCGTCTCCTTCAACAATCCAATGTCATCAAACGCCGAGAACTCCCCGACCTTTTCTTGCGGAAGAAAAGTGCACAAGTTGCCGATTTGGATCTTGAAGTCCTTCTCTACGAGTTCTTTTACTTGCGGCTCCGTGGCACTTTTTCCATCAATCTTCCACTTGGACGTGCCCCGTTGGGACCGCGTGATCCTGCGTTCGATGGTTCGGGTCTTGCCCGTGGCCTCGTCGTCTAGCAATTCTAACTCCGTGACGGCGACGTCTCTACCGGTCAGAATGAACTCGGACAGCGTATCGGCCCGTCCTAACGCCTTGGGCGCGGCACCTAATCCAACAGCGATGGCCATCACTATACTCGATTTGCCCGTGCCGTTGGGGCCCATGACCACATTTAAGCGCGGGCCGGGCCGGAACTCGACGGCCTCGTACGTCAAAAACTGGAAGAGCTTCACGCGCACGATGGCGCCGCGGCCGAAGGTGGACTCCGGGGCGGCGGCCATGCTTGGACTCTCCGGTCCGCGGGAGGCGTCGGCGGCGGCGCGCAGCGGCTGGTTCTCGTGACCGGTCCGCGGGAAGTGTCGGCTCGGTGGGCGGCGCGCGCAGCTGGCTGGTTCTCGTACAGCTGTGCTGCTGGCTGCTGGGCGTTGACGCGCTCTCACTGGCAGGGTGTCTAGGGCTTGGCAGCTTGGCACGAGACGACGAGTTTGCAAATCCGGCGGGGTCAAAAACCCGTATAGGAACGAGTTTTGCAGAGCATCGTTCCTGCCCTTAGGACTATTGACACCGCTGGTCTGCGCTTGGATGCGTGCGCGACAAACATGCGGGTTGTACAGCGGGAATGAGCTGCCCCAGCCGAACCTGCCACCCCACGCTGTCGCCGCGACGCATCTGTTCAAGCATGATCCTCACACAGTGCGCCGCGTGCGCTGTCCCACTTGGCTTAGCTTTGAGGAAGAAACGCAGCCGCTGCAGCACACGCTACTGCGGGCCGGCCTGCCAGGAGCAGCACTGGAAAGGAGGCGGCCATGACAAGCTCTGCAAGAAGATCAGGAAAGCAGGCGGCGCTGAGCAGTATCATGCCAACACAAAATACGCGGAGGCCGTAGCGGTCGCGGCGGAGGCGTGTGCGGCGGACACGAAGGGCCAGACGTGCTACATCTGCACGGAGGCCGTCCATCGGCACACGAAGGAGGGCCTTGTGCGCGGGAGCGCGTGTCATACGACTGAGGGCTTCGTGCATGTGTCGTGCTTGGCGGAGCAGGGGAAGATTTTGATGGACGAGGCAGAGGAGAACAATTTGGACTTCAAGGAGAAGAATGAGACGTGGGCACGGTGGCACACGTGCAGCCTGTGCGAGCAAGAATACCACGGCGTCGTGCGGTGTGCGCTCGGTTGGGCGTGCTGGAAGACGTACTTGGGCCGGCCGGAGGCGGACGAGTCTCGGAGGATAGCAATAAACTTGCTTCAGGGCGGTTTATATGCTGCAGAACATTACGAGGACGCGTTGTCCGTTGGAGAGGCCGAGGTAGCTATGATGAGGCGCAATGGCGCAATAGAAATAGACCTGCTCGTCGCGCAGAGCAATATTGCGAGCACGTATAGACAACTTGGACGTCTCGGAGAACTTGCGGATGCAGCGGGACGTATACACCGGACGTTTGAAGCTCAATGACGAGGAACATGAAGGTACTCTCGTAGCAGCCCTCAACTACGCGAGGTCCCTTCTAGGTCTACAGCGCTTCGAAGAAGCCAAGACACTGTTGCGCAAATCAATGCCCGTGGCACGACGCGTTTTCGGAGAAAGTAAGGATCTCACGCTCATGATACAGCAGAGTTACGCGCGGGCGCTCTACATGGACGACGGCGCTACACTCGACGATCTCCGCGAGGCCGTGAACACACTAGAGGAGACGGCACGGACCGCGCAGCGCGTGCTCGGGGGGACACATCCGCTCGTAGTGGAGATTGAGGAGTCCCTGCGACGCGCGCGAGCGGTGCTCGCGATCAGCTATTTATAAAAAACAAGAGGAGGCCGCGTTGGACAAGCTGTTTGAAGCCTGCCTAGTAGACGCGCCGATCTAACGCGCCGGGTGAGTAAGAAACGAGCAACATGGGCATTAGTACAGAGCAGCCTTATCCCGCGACGGCGTCGTGCGTGAAGTCGTAGTTCACGGTCGGCACCATGTTCGCTATGAACTTCAGGAAAAAGAAGAGCGCTTGTGTAGGGCTCACTTGGCCCCCGTTCTTCACCGCCTGGTCCAGGATGCGCTTCATGGTCTCGGGGTGCTTGCAGGGGTGGATGGAGGCGTGCGGCAGCTCGAGGTGCGGGTGCCGCTCGAACGTGACGGTCCGTAGGGCATAAGCTGAGACAATATCTTCCAGCGTCTGTTTCGAGGTCAGGGGGGCGTGCTGCTCGTTGTAGCCGAACAACCACATGCGCGGCGACTGCCAGTACTTGTCGTAGGTGATAGACAAATCATATCTTCTCGTCTGGATCGTCGCGGGAGCTAACGCGTCGTCGTCCGTCTGGAGCGCCGCCTCCTCCAAGGACGCGCAGACGTCGTCCACGAGCTCTTCCACTTTTGATTGGGGTACTTTGGGCACCACAAAATCACCATCCACATCAACGTCGTCCCCGCAACCCTCGACGGCCCGCGCCCGTTGCGCGCAGGGCACGTCCTTCGTCACGAGGTATTGTTTGGAAGATGGCAGGTAACTCTTCCGCTTGGACGCCTCCCCGGCCTCCCAGGCCCAGGTCGGGCACTTGCCGACGAGTTCGTCGCCGGCCGCCACAAATTCTTCGGGCGTGAGTACACCTCTGTCGGCAAAAGCGGACTGGGTCAGGACGGGGTAGAGGCTCTCCCGCAGTTCCTTGGCCTTGGCGAGGAGGCGGGCCATCGTTTGCGCTGGGTTGGAGCGGCCTCGGTCCGAATTCAAAAAATCTATTCACGGAGCGTCTGCGCGGTTGTTGGTGCCAGGGCCCGCTGAGCTATAATTATTGCTGTAATATGCTGCGGCTTCACAAGCACAAGGGCGGCCGACGGCTGTATAAGCGTAGCTCTGACCGCTAAAAATTCTAAAAATGCCGCCCCGCCTTTCTTTACTAAACGGGTTCTATGGGATCGCCCTTAAAAGAAACACCTTAGACAGCTACGCGAGCGGCGCCTCCGCGGCGGGCTCGACCGAGGCCAGGACCGCAGCCTCGGCCGACGGCTCGGCCGGCGCGTCCCCCAGGGCGGGCGCCACGGGCACCGCGTCCGCCTCGGGCGTCACCCCCGCCGCCGCCTCGCCCTGCTGGGCGTACTGGGCCAGCATTTCAGGTGTATAATAGCCCTGCTGGGTGTATTGGGCCATCATGGCCTGCTGCTGCTCGGGCGTGTAATACTGGGCCATCTGCTGGTTGTACTGCGCTAAAGCTTGCGCTTGAGCCTGTTGCTGCTCCTCCGTGACCGGTTCACTGGAAGGCGTCACCGTCGCGCTCGGATCGTATTGAGCATCAGAATAGGCGTACTGGGGGTACTGATACGCATATTGCTGGTACATCTGGGCGGCACTTGTACCGACGGCCCCCGCGAAGTAGTGGGGCGGGGGCTGGCCCCGCAACTGCTGCTGCTGTACCATGTACTGCTGCTGGGCGTCGCGTTGGGCCGCCGCCTGGGACCAGGCCTGGTCCTGGGTCTGTTGAGACTGTAACCGCGCCGCCCGCTTGTTTTCCTTGGCCCGGACCGGTGTGATCAGACCAGTCGTGTGGCACAGAGACATCTTCAAGTGACCCATGCCGCGCACACTGTCATGAAAAGCCTGTTCTAAGGGCTGCAGGTCCGTCTCCTCCTGGTCCAGATCGCAAGTGATCCGATTGTAGGAGCGTTTTCCAATGGCCCTCTCTCCAGAAAACTTCTTGGAGACCCGCATCGGGGCGCAGTTTAATAAATCAGCTAACAACGCCCGCATGGTCGTGCCTTCCGGACAGTTCGGTACCCTACCAGTTTTAAATAGTTCCGCTACTTTCTCCGCGTACGCCTCCTCCTCCCGGGTCCACTGCCCCAGTCGTCTATTGACCTCTTGTTGGGGGTAGTGCTGAGGTTGTTGGGCATACGCAGCGGCCGCCGCAGCATAAGCGGCCTGCATGTCGGGCGTGGCGGCGTACGCGGCCTGCTCGGGCGTTAGAGCCGCCTGTTGGGCATAAACCTGCTCCGTCGCCGGCGCGGCGGCGGCGTAGGCCGCGGCCTGCTCCGCCGTCACGGTGGCCGGCGCCGCGGCGTAGGCCGCGGCCTGCTCCGGCGTGGGGTGAATCAACTGCCCCGCGGCGTAGGCCGCGGCCTGCTCCGCCGTCAGGCCCTGCTGCGGCGGCGCGGGGGGCGGTGCAACGGCCCGCTGGATGCTCGGCGGCGGCTCGTTGAGCGCGCCGGGGCCCTCGTACGACGCAGCGTCGGCCGCGGGCGCCGCGGGCGGCGGCGGCTCCTCGGCGTCGGCGTCCAATGTCATCCGAACACGGGCGCGGGCGGCGCGCGCTGCCGAAAGGTGCCCTCCGGCGCCCTTTCGGTTGCAGGTGCTGGCCCGGGCTCGGCTGCCGGTCGCGGGTCGTCGGGCGCGCCGCGGGTCCCCGATTAGCCTCCTCAATGTGCCGGCACGGTGCCGGCACCATCGTCCGCTCAGCCCCGTCCTTGCGGGCCGGCGAGGGTCGCGGCAGTCCTCTTTTGCCCTTCCGACGCCTCGCTACGCCTCCGCCGCCGGAGGCTGATCAGCATTTTTGCCCGCGGGTTTTGCCCAGAGGCGATTATCATCTCGCAAAAAGAGCTCTTTATACAGCACACATAGATCGGCGTTGCATAGGCACGCCATCGCTGCGGCACAACAGGTGAGCAGCACAACAGGTGAGCGGCAGCCATGTCCGAGCTCGCCACCACGGCCCCGCCGCCGCCTTTAAGGTTAGTGAGGCGGAGCCGCACGCACGGCGTTGAGATCCTGAGCGCGCCGGACACGCGCCAGGAGGACCAGGCCCTCGACATCGTCCAAGGGTTAGGACGGGGCATTGTAGAATCGGCCAAGGACGGCTCGCGCTTATGCCTGGGCGGCGGCGCCACACCCTTAGAGGTCGTGGACACGGGCGACTTTAGGCGGCGGAGTTTACCGAGCGACACGATTGGCTGCGAGCGCTTTGCGTTCTCGCCGAAGGGCAGTCACCTCGTGACGTGGCAGCGCCCGAACCCCGAAGTGTTGGAGGACGGGTCCCTCCGCGTCTGGTCCCTGACCGATGACGTCGTCCTGGCGCGGAGCTTCCACTGCAAACTATTAAATCGGGGCGGCATCGAGGCGACCATCGCCTGGTCCGGCGACGAGCGCGTCGCGTTCCACTCCACGACGAACACGATTCATATTTATGACGGTTCGTTCTCCAAAATCAATGATAGTGACCAGCTCGGCTCGATCAAGTGCGACGGGTTAAAGGCCTTCGCGGCGTCGCCCGGCGCGTTGCCGCCCTACAGCGTCGCGGGGTTCATTCCCGAGATCAAGGGCAAGCCGGCCCAAGTTAAAGTCTACCAGTTCCCGCCACAAGAAGGCACCGACGGCCAGACCTGCGCCAAAAGTTTCTACCGAGCGCAGGACGTCTCGTTGAAGTGGTCGCCGTGTGGCCACGGCGTCCTCGTACAGACGGCCACGGACGTCGACGCGACCGGCGGGTCGTACTACGGCGGCACGGGGCTGTACCTCATGCAGGCGTCGCCTAAAAAGAAAGGGGACGAGGCCGTCGCCTGCGACGTGCCGCTGGCCAAGGAAGGGCCGGTCGCGGCCGCAGAGTGGGAACCGACGAAAGGGAAGGAGTTCGTTGTAATAGCCGGGCAGATCCCGCCCGCCACCGCGCTCTACAACCTGGACGCGGAGCAGATCTATGCGTTCGGGTGTGCGCATCGGAACACTATTTGTTGGTCGCCCCACGGCCGCTTCCTGGCGTTGGGTGGCTTCGGCAACTTAGCTGGTGACGTAGATTTTTGGGATAGGAACAAGAAAAAGAAGATCGGCAGCGTGAACTTCCCGTGCGCCGTCACCTACGGCTGGTCGCCCGACTCGCGGCTGTTCCTCACGGCTACCACAGCACCTCGAATGAACGTGGACAACGGCATCCAGGTGTACCGGTACGACGGGTCCGGGCCGATATCTTCGACAAAGGACCGCGATCCGCTCTTTGATTGCTTCTGGCTGCCCGGGGTGACGGCATCGTATCCGGACCGCGGCGTGAGTCCGGGCTCCAAGGCGCGCATGCGCTCCATCCAAAAACCGGAAGCCGTAAAAGGGGCGTACCGGCCGCCCGGCGCCCGCGGCCTGAAGGGCGGCGGGTCCCTCGCGTCCATGATTAGAGCAGAACGGGAAAAGGACAAGGGCAGCTCGGGGACGATCCGTGCGCCCAAGCCGTCGGGCCTGAAACTCCCCGTGGGCGCGGCGCCCGAGGCGGGCCCCTCGCGGAACGCGCGGCGCAAGGAGGCGGCGAAGAAGCGGAAGGAGCAGGAGGCTGCCCAAGCGGCGCTGGAGGCGGTCGCGAAGAAGGCGGCGCCTATTCAAGCCAAGGCGGACGTGAACAGTCTGTCGCAGGAGGATTTAAAAAAGGAGCAGAAGAAGCTCAAGAAGAAGCTCAAGAATATTGAGGACCTGGAGGCCAAGGTCGCGGCGGGGCTGGCGCCGTCGGCCGAGCAGGCGGAGAAGCTGGGGAAGAAGGGGGGGCTTGTTCAAGAGCTCGCGGCGATCGAGAAGCGGTTGTAACTTTAATTCAATGATTATTCATGGACTCGGTCTCCTCCATGTAGAAATTCGGAATTTGTTATTCGCACCAGGGTCTTCACTTCGGGCGGCGTCTATCCCGATTTGGTGAATTAAGACTATAATCCACCGAGCACGCCCGCAAAGACTATAAAGACGAGCACTATGATCAGGAACGGCGCGATGACGCAGCAGAGCTGCGAGCACAGGGACCCCCACGACGTCTTCTTCCCGTCGGGGCTCTTCGTGAAGCAGCAGCAGACCCAGTGCCAGACCCCGCACACACACCTGCGCGCAGATCAACCGGGGCGTCGGGTGCCCGATAATTCGCGATGTCCCCCTTCCGACCGAATCGAGCGGGGGGAGACCCACACCGATGGCGTGGAGGGCATGAGGCACACCGCGACACTTTGATGTATGCACTGGCACGCACCAGAGTTCGCAGAACCAGCAGCAGAAGAGCCACGGCACGATACCCTTGGCCGTGCCCGGCGGGCCGGTCGCGACGGCATCCAGTTGGAGCGGGGCGAGCTCGACGCCACTGCTTACGGCGACGACGGGGCACGGCTTCTCGCGCCGATACCGGCAGCAGACCCTGCGGCACCGCTTGCGCCAGTCGTCGCACGCGTTGCAGACGCCGACGCAGCAGCAGCCCAGGCATGTCGCGAGCACGGGGCAGAGCTCCGCGAAGCCGTTGCGCGTCCTCTGTGGTACGGGCACCAGTCGTGCGACGCGCAGCATGCCGCCAGCGGCGGCACGAGGCACAGGACCACCAACGCCGCGATCACCAGCGCGTGGCCCGTCGTGATCCAGAACCACTGCCATTGATAGTGGGACGAAGGAAAAGTTTTGCCGAAGCACGCGGCGTCCGCCTCGTTGCCCAGCGGCGCCATCGCAGCGCCGCCGCCGCTCATCCCGTAGGCCCGCTCCAAATTCGCCAGGATTAACAATTCTTCCGCCGAGGCCGCGATGGTGGCGCAGCCGCCGCACTCGTCGGCGCACGCCTTCGTGGCGCGGCCGTAGTAGCTCGCGTTGCCCAGCGGCGACGCCACGTCCTGCCAGCGCCCCCAGTGGCCCTTTTCCTTCGACATCCAGGCCTCATACTTCTCAGCATAGTGCCTGATGCTCTGGCGCGCGTACGCGCCGTCCGCCCTCGCGACGAGGCACGCGAGCGACTCCTGGCGCCAAAAGTTCCGTTTCCTGGATTCGCTGCTTTCAAACCAGTGCTCCGCATGCAGCACGTGGCCCGCGAAGAAGATGGTCTCCGTCGCGGGGTCGCAGCGCAGCGCGTCGCAACCGAAGTCCTGCCAGGACATTTCGACCCAGCAGTGCCCCTCCTCGCACACAGGCAGCGCGGTGGCTCGGGCAGAGTTTGGTCCGCGACGCAGACGCAGCTGCCCGCGTGTTGCGAGTATTGGCCCGCCGGGCAATGACTCAATATGTCACAATATTCAGTATTAAGTTTATGCTCACTGACTAAGATTAAATCCTCTTTAGAATAGATATCTTTTACATCATTAATCTTAATTTTGTTAATAATGCTTCTGTATTTGTTTAATTGAAATTGAGTTTTGTTCTTAATATGAGATCTCATATCAGCTATCATCGCTTTCAATTTGTCACATTTAAAACGATAGTTCTTTGTTAGAGTCGTTGCATTGTCAAATCCTGCTTCGTTTATCTCAGCGCCCCCACAATAAGGGGCCAATTGATAACCAATGTCACCAAGCACCGCAGCACGGTCTCGCCCACCTTGAGCGGCGAGCCGTTCCAGCACGTCGTGCCCGTCGCGCGCTCCGAGACACCATCGCTTGTGCCCGCGCCCGGCTCCCGGCATTCCTGCCAGCAGTGCGTAGAGCAGCATCCGTCGGCGTCTTCCCACCAGTCGCAGTGGCACCGGCCACAGGAGGGGTAGCCACAGGAGGGGTAGCCATAATTCCCGCAGTCGCAGTCGTCCGGGAGCGACGGGTCGTTCTTGCAGAACGCCCGGTCGATCGGACATGCGTCCGCGGCGGCGCACACGTCGTACGCGGTCGCGTTGTACAGGCGCACGATTTCCGGGGGCGTCGTCCCGTCGATGAGATGCAGGTGGGTGTCCGTCGGCATGGGCGTCGCGCTGGACGTCGGCGCGGGCGTGTCGGGCGGGAGGCAGCGGTACCCCTTCTTGCCAGGCCAGCAGTCGCCGGCACCTTCGTTGCCGCGCACGAGGATGTACCCGTCCGCGCACCACGTCTGGTGGTCGTAGCCGCAACAGTCCCCGTCGAGGTGTGCGCAGCCGTGCTCCCGGCACTTGCCGGGGTCGTGGGCCGAGAGGTCCTGCGACCCGTCGTAGTAGGCCGCGGTGGTCGTGCACTCTTGCTGGCGGCACACCTCGTACGCCGGCTGCCCGCCCGCGCAGGAGAACTCGACGGCGAGGTCACAGTAGGCAGCGCCGGCGTACGAGGAGTCCCAGTCGACGAGGTCACATTACGCGCCGGCGCCGATGAGCAGCGGCAGCAGGAATGATTGGCGCCCATGGGGTGGTGCGGACGGGCCGCTCGCCGGGCAGGCCGCACTCCTCGCAACTCCTCCCGGCGCTCTTACCAGCTTGACTTCCGAGCAAAGTTTGCTGCCCCACTAGGGATCCCTAGAGCTGCGCACGCCCCGGGGCGGCCCGTGCGCCTCTGCAGGAATAATAGGGCGTGAAGCGCCGTCTCCGCGCGCGCGGGTCCCCGCCACCTCGACTCCACCGGCCGTGGTCGCTCGCACAAGACAACCAGCTGTTCCGAGGGCCTGCCCCCCTCGGCTTCGGACCGAACTGTCTTAGCGGTAGCCCCCGAGCCCGTCCTCCCCCCCCGCCCAGAGCTTGAACGTCCGGTCGTAGCCCGCCGTCACGAGCACGCCGTCGTCCAGGTTCGGCCCGAAGTCGCAGCTCATGCACTTGCCGTCGTGCGCCGACAGGTCGTTCAAGAGCGCCCAGTCCCGGTGCCGCCAGACCCGGCAGCTGCCGTCGAAGGCGCCCGTGATCAGGGCCTCGCCGGAAGATGGGGCCCAGCGCACGTCCGCGATCAAAGCGCTATGGGCCGGCAGCGTGTACGCCTCGCACTTCCTCCTTAAGTCCCACGCGCGCGCCGTGTGGTCGTCGGACCCGCTGGCGAGGTGGAAGCCGTCCCGGTGCCAGTCTAGACATAAAACTTTTCCGGAGTGGCCCTGGAAGGTGTGCACTCTCTTGCCACTCCTTACGTCCCAGACCGCAATCAATCCATTGAAGTCGCCCGTGCTCACGAGGGATCCATCACAATGCCACGCGAGGCCGTAGACCTCGCTCCCGTGGCCGTCTTGGAGCTGTAGTTCTTGAGCTGTCGTTACGTCCCACAGGCGCCACGTGTGGTCGAAGGACGTCGTGGCCACGTGTTTACCGAAGGGGTGCACGGCGACCCCGCCTAGCCGCGCCCGGTGGCCCCGCAACCGGCACAGGGGCTCGTCCTTGTCCAGGCTCCACACGGCGGCCTCGGAGTCCGCGCCGCACGTCGCTATATATGAACTGTCGGGCGCCCAGGACACGCCCGTGCACCGGTCCCCGTGGGCCTTCCAGGATCGCACTTCCGTGCACTTCTCCGCGTCCCAGACTTTTACGGTACCGGACCAGCCCCCCGTGGCTACAAGGTTTAAGGACGGCGCGCTCCGCACCGAGGCCACGGGCCGCGAATCCGCCGCCTGGGACTGGCCCAACGCCAGCTGGCGCAGCTTTGCGAACGTTGAAGAGGCCGCCTCGTTCAGGGCGTGTATTGCTTCATTATCGTCCCGCTGCGCTCTTTGATTTAACAAACGTCGCCGCGCCCGGTCAAAGGTCTCCGGCGTAATTGACCGCCGCGCCGCCACGAGTGCCGAAGACGCGGCGGAATACACTTCCTCCTTGCCCCTTCTAGTGGGCTCCCGCGCCTTAGATACGCGTTCCTCCACGGACGGCTGCGCTAAGAGAGCGGCCACCAGCTCGCGATCCTCGCCTTCGATCTCGACGCGGGCGAGCGCCGACCGCAGCCGTTCGCGCACGTCCGCCGCGGACTCGCCGAAGAGCCGCACCGGGTGGCCGAGCTTGCGCAGCATGGCGCGCACCTCACTGTCCCCCGTGGGCACGACGATGCGCCTTGCCCTTTTCTCCGCGTCGACGCGTCGTAACAACGCGGCGTGCCTTTGTTGGTCCGCGCGGCTCGATTCATTTAAATCGGCGTACTCGGCCGGCGCGTCACTGGTGGGGGCCAAATAGTTGCCGCTGCGCATGGCCGCCGCGACGGCGGCGCCGTAGGCGGACGCCATGGCGGACCCGCGTCGCGTCGACGGCGCGGCGCACGGATCGCTGCGGCCCGTGGCGCGCTGCGTAGCTATGCGCTCAGCGAGACAGGTGCGGTGCTGCTTCGCCGGGAACGCTGGACGCGAGCGTGATAAGCCTTGTATCTGGTCTCACGAGTATTTGTCTCGCAACGCAGCACTTGGAGATACTGCCCGCGGCGAGCTCGGCTAAATCTGAGGCAACGAAAAACCCGTATTGGCTATTAAAAGCGTTCGGGTTCGCGCCCATCCCGACGCGTGTACTAGCCCCCCCCCCCAAACCCCGGGTAACTCGAATTCGGATTTGCAGGCCGAAACAAGAGTCGTCGCCTCCGCATCCGGCATCTCGGGCGGCGCCCGTGGTCAGTGTCCCGGCGCTGAAGCGGCTCTCCCCGGCGCGGATGAGTCCGGGTGTAAGGTA
>Ga0302122_10000295_pt1 | contig 29839 bp, 23 predicted proteins | sample CB21_SCM_MG_FD_203115 | JGI IMG/M metagenome (GOLD analysis project Ga0302122, IMG submission 203115) | Marine microbial communities from Western Arctic Ocean, Canada - CB21_SCM | ecosystem: Environmental > Aquatic > Marine > Oceanic | place: Canada: Western Arctic Ocean | collected 2017-09-28 | reverse complement strand
CCCGCCCTCCGAGCGCGGGCACTTGGCTCCAGTTCCGTCGGATATGTATGAAACCTAGGCCGGAGTACTTATATTGTACTAACTGAACAGTGGATGTCGGCGTTAATCGCTGGTGTACTTTGGCAAGCCGCAAGACTCATCCGCGAATGTCCCCATATTTCCGGGAGCCGCGAGCATATGTGCCTCTGCCGCTACACGTGAACATTTGGTCTCGATGACCGATTATGGTGCTAACTTAATTTGGGAGCTCGTTTATTTTACTCTACCTACCCGGGATGGTACCAAAGTCCATTTTTTTGCCTTCGGGCAGCCGCGGGAATTTCAAAACAATGTTCATTTCTGACGGGCACGTGGTGTTAGACATCCTACCAACACAACCTAATTACGCTGACCACCCGGCCGCAAGTATAGCCCATGCCAACACACGCACACGCACAACACATTACTCCGCCACCTCGCACGACTCTTCTCCTTCGCCTTCGGCCATCTCGCATTCTTCTCCTTCGGCCATCTCGCACGCCGTCCGGAACATGCCCAGGAACATGCTCGCCTCCTCGAACGCCGCCGGCGCGGCCTCGAGGACCTCCGCGGCCGGCAGCGGCGGCAGGCCGGCCGCCGAGACGGCATCGGCGAGCGCCGCGCGGTCGCCGGGCCGGTCTTCCAGTAGAAAGCGCAGCTGGCAATGGACCACGAGGGCTTCGAGCGCCGAGCCGGGGAGCAGCGCCTCCAGCCCCTGCAGGGCGTCCTCGGCCTCGACGGCGGCGTCGAAGGCGCGCCAGTGCACGACGCACCGCGCCGCGGCCGCGTTGGCGGCGCACGCGCTCGCGACGATCGCGCCTCCATCCTCACTTTCAACCAGCACGGCCGCCACCGCACGCGCCCACGCCGGCACGGCGCGCGGGAACGGCGCGAGGCGCGCCACCACCTCTTCGAGGTCGCCCCCCTCCACGGCGCAGAACGCCGCGCCGGACAGGTCCCGCGCGTCGTACGTGAGGCTCTCCACGCACAGGTCCAGCGCCTCCCGGCTCCGCCCGCGCCCGGCCTCGTCCCGCGCGAGGTCCACGAGCATCTGGCACCACCGGGCCCCCTCCACTAGTTCACTAGCCAAAGCGCCGCCGTGCTTGGCGAAAGCATCAAAGCCGACGGCGTGGTGGTCCCGCACCTTCGCCGCCTCGACCTCCTCCCAGGGCCGCGCGGCGCCCCGCAAGATCCACGTCGACGGGTCCGACCGCCGGCAGGCGGCCTTTTCCTCCTCGGTTTTTTCCGGCGGCGGTGGGACGTAGCTCGCCAGCTGGTCGCGGCCCCGCCGGATGGCGCGCTCGCACCGCACGCGCTGCATGCGGTCCAGGCGCTTCGTCTTGCTTTCGAACGTGTCCCGCGTCAGCAGGACGGTGCCGTAGCGCGTCTTGGGCGCTTGCGCCTGCACCTCGTCGAGCTCGTCCCGGTCCACGTCCTCGGGGCCCACCACGTTCTGGCGCTTGGGCGTCTTCCAGTTCTGCTTGGCCTTGTGGCGCTGCGTCTTGGAGCCCTTGGACTTGGCCATGGCTTAGCTGTCTATTGCTTTGTGCCTGCTACCTTGGCAAGCGTGATTGTATCGGTGCTCAAATCGTAGGCAGCGATGCGTATCAACTGACTGTGCTCAAATAACTGTGTGGTGGCGCTTGTCAAGCACCTTTGTCGCCCGCCTCAGCCTTAGTGTTTTTTGGCAGATCATTTAATTCTTTTTTAGCAGCCAAGCCAAGGCACTTCGTCAAAGCCAGCCCAAAGGAGACCCGGGACACGTAGAGGGAACTCATCGAGCTGTCCGATATCGCGCGGGTTTCGCCTTGCTGGACTGCGATTTGCGCCGCTGACCACAGCGCAAGCAAGTTCTGCTGCTGTTTTTGGCTAGGAGGAAGTCATTCTGCAAAAGGCCACAACTGAGCCGCGAAGCGCCCGCGGACGCCGCACAGCACACAGCAAGCATGTGGCGAACAGCTCTGAGGCCAGCGCGCGCCGCCCTGACGGCGCGCCGCGCAATTCAGCCGCGGCGCGGGATGGGCGGCGGCGGCGAGAAGGGCACGCTCTTCGGGGCGCAGCCCGGGGACAAGCCCGAGGGCTGGGAGCCCATCATCTACTCCTGCTACGCCGCGTGCGCCGTTTTACTTGTCGTGGGGCTCTCGAACAAGCCCACGACGTCCATCAACTCCTGGGCCAAGGAGGAGGCCGCCGTGCGCCTGAAGCGCAAGGCCGACGGCGAGGACGTCGAGTACGGGAAGCACTACGCGGACGCATCCCGGGGCCTGGGCTGGGAGTCGTACGCCGGCGGCCGGGTCCGCGCCTACTCGCCGACCGTGGGCGGGGCCTTCGACAACCTCCAGAAGACGCTGACCAAGGAGGTGGGCCAGATGCCCCTCGCGGAGGAGGAATAACTGTTAACTTATCATATCCAGCATGGCCTGAGTCCTAGCGCCGGAGGCCCGGCGCGCGTCCAGGCCCTTTCGTCTATTGTGGGGCACGGGCGGCGGCGACGGGGCGATGCCGTGGTCCTGGAGCCGCTCCTTCAGCTGCAAATTGTTCTCCTTCAGCTTCACGAACTGCTGGAAGCGTGGGCCCCGGGGGAGGGCCCTCAGGGCGTCTAGATCGGTAGAAAGCCGCGCGACGTCCGCCGCGAGCGCCTCGTTCATCCGCTCCAATTCACCGACGCGCGCCTCGGACGCGTGGAGCAAGGACGACGCCTTCGTTTTCGAGGCCTCGGCGTCGGTCACGGCCAGCCGTAAGCGCTCGGCCAACCCGAGCTTCTTGCGCTGCTCCAGGGCGGCGGCCTCGTCGCGCTCCCGGGCCGCGCTCTTCGCCTCGTCGGCGGCCTGCCGAAACTTGTCCGCCAGCTCCTTCGCGCGCCGCGCCTTGGCCTCGGCGCCCGCGGCCCCGTCGTTCAATTTTTGAAGAGCGGCCTCGGCCCGCAAAGCTTTCTTCTTCTGCGCCGCGGCGTCGCGGGCGTACTGCGCCTCGCGCCGCTCCGAGGCTTCCGCTCGCAGCTCGGCCTCGCGCAGCCGCTCGTCCATGGCGCTCTTCGCGGCGTCGGCGCGCCGCGATGCGGCCATCGCCTCGGCCCGCGCCGCCTCGGCCGCGGCGCCCGCGGACGCGACCGCGGCCGCGCACTCGGCGCCGGCGCGGGTGAGGGCGCCGGCCGCTTCATTCGCCGAGGCCTCCGCGGTCTGCCGCGCGTGCCGCTCCGCCTCGAGCGCGTCGACCGCGACGCGGCCCTCGGCCTTGGCGCGCTGCTCTCTTGCATTAGCTTCAAAGGCGCGCGCCTGCTCACTCAACGTCGTGAGCGCGTCCTCCAGCTCCTCTATCCTAATGTCTCGAGCTTCAAGCGCGGTCTCGAGCTTCTTCCGGGCCGCTTCCGCACTAGTCGTGCGCTCCAGCGCGCCGGCGTGGTCCCGCTGGAGGATGCCGTGGGCCTCGGCCAGGCGCGCGAGCTTGTAGCGGGGGTCCGCGGCCATGCTGCTCGGTGTGGTGGTGGTGGTGGTGCCTCTCGCGGTAAGGGGGCAGCTTTCCGCCGCAGTTCTGGTGGGAGCAGCCCTGGAGTCTCAGTGCGCACACGGGTGGCGCAGGTCGCGTGTGGGCGGTGGCGGTGGCGGTGGCGGTGGCGGTGGCGGTGCGCACACAGCACTATTGTGGGCAGCCCACCGGCGCGAGAACCCGTTTTTTTGCACAAAACCCGCACTGTCACTGTGGTTCGGCGCTGCAGCGTCGCGCACCCCAAAAAGCACCGTCTGCGCCAGCTCGGGCAGCCCGCGAGAGCGTCGACCACGCGGACGATCGGTATCGAGCAGCAGGAGCAGTCTCGACGACGGTCACCACCGCTCTGCCATTTGAGGTCCTTTGCACGCCCTGCAGGCGCAAAGCCGGCTGCAGCGCTCTAGTTTTGCGCTGCGCCTGAGTGCCTGTCCCCTTGGCTACTGAGCTCGACGCCAGCGCAGCGCTTACGTATCATGGCGCGCGCGATGCGCCGCCGAAGTACGAGCCGCGGCGCCAACCTCGCCGCCTGGCTGTACACGCTGGGCGCGGTCCTCATTCTCGCGGCGTCCTCGACGGGCTTCGGGGACCACTCCTTCGTGGAGTTCATGAGCGCCTTCAGCCAGTTCTTCTCCTTCCTCGCCTGGGGCTACTTCGCGTACCGCGTGGGGCGGTTTTTTCTGCGGTGGGCGGTGATCGAGCGGCGGCCGCCGGAGAAAGAGCTTTAGCCCCCGGCGCGCCGTTCAGAAGGGGGTTTATTATATTGTTAATGTGACATGCAATACAACTTACAGGGCCCATTCTAGTCCACCGCGCGGCCGCGGTGCTCCTCGAGCAGCGCGTGGATGAGTGTCTTCGCCATTATGCCACATACCTAATTAGGTATGTGGCACACACTCATGGGGCTAGTCGCAAAAAGTAGTCACGCACACACACTCATCCAGTGCTATTCACCACTTCTTAGGAGGAGAGAGACTCGTCACGCCCCCAGCGGCGTCACGACCGGCGCCGCCTCGTCCGCGGCGACCGCGTCCGGGTCCTTCTGCTTCATGGGCTTCACGTCCAGGTCGTCGTAGAGCACGCGCTTCACGACGCCGATGCCGCGCGTGTTGCCCTCCCGAAAGATGATGGGCGTGCCCACGGCCAGGTACTCCGGGTAGTGCTGGAAGCGGAAGCGCACGCGGGCGCGCGTGCCGCTCCGCAACAGCTCCACGTTCATGTCCTGAACGGCGGCCACCTGGCGCACGGTCCGCGCGTGCACCACGGGCTGGTAGCCCCTTTTTATTGTCGTCGGGTGGTGCAAGACGAAGACCTCCGCCGCGAAGGACCGCGCGGCCCGGGGCTTGAGCTTGGGGTCCAACAAGTGCATGCCCTTGCGCACGTGGGCGCGCTTCAGCACGCGGTCATTGCTGTTGCCGCCGACGACCTTCACGGCGAAGGAGGCCGACTGGCCCGCTCGGACTTCGTCGACGGCAACAGCCTTCGTGTGAATACCTTTCACTTGGACTGTTTTAAACCCACCCGTCGTGTCCGGCCCCAGTAATAACACGGGCCCCTGGCCGTGCTCGATCCGCACGGAGCCTTTGAGGACCGTCCCGGCGATCACGACGCCGACCCCGGGCACGTTGAAGGCGTCGTCGATACAGAACTCGACCTTGTCATTCCGCTTCTCGACCCAGTCCCTGCTCGCCGGTAAGGCGTTCAAGAACAGCCGTAGTAAGTCCAGGTTCTCGCCGTTCACGTTCGATACTTGGAACACCGGGACCAAGCGGGCGCCCTCGGCCAATTGGCGCGCGCAGGCTAAACAGCCCGTCGCGTCCTTGACCAAGTAGGGCATCTTGCGCACGTTCCGGCCCTTTAAGAGGGCACACAAACCGTCGATCGTTTCCTTCAGCACGTTCGGTGGCGCGAGATCGATCTTGGTGATGACCGCAAAGAAAGGCAAGCGTAGCGCGAGGAGTAACCCGAGGTGCTCCCGGGTCATTTTTTGCACGCCGGCGTTGGCGCCCAACACCACGGCGCCGAAGTCGGGCACCGCGCCCGTGAGCCCGAACACCGTCGTTTTTAAATAGCGCTCGTGGCCGCACAGGTCCACGAAGGTGACTAGTTTTGACGATTCTTTAAGTACCTCTTCTTGCGTATGCGGTCTTATTGAGGAGTAGTTCGTGACGGACCCGTTGGTCCCAAAACCTAAGGTAAGTTGCGAGACGCTCGAGGTCCGCCCGTTGTCCACCTCGTGCTTGTGCCTAAAGCAGTGGCCCCGCGCTAGGCCCCTTCCGTTGTCGAGCTGGCCGCGCGTCAGGACGCCCACGAGCGTGGACTTGCCGGAGTCCACGTTGCCCACGACCGCTACTCTTAGTTCTATGAGACCTACACCTCCATCTAAAGGTCGTTCCCGCACCATGGCTTCGATCACATTGCCTGTTCGTCCTTCTCGACAGTGTAACACGGTCACTTCCGCGCCCGCCGCCGCGGCCATTCTCCTCAACGTAGATAGGGACTCAGTTTCATCGGCCGTGTCCAGCCCGTGGGGCTTGCCGTCGTCGCCGACGCCCAGTTCATATAAAGCTTCACCCAGGCCCTCCGTCAATCGGTACCGGAGCTGCGTCACCAGGCGGTCGAAGCGGTCGTCGTCCACCTTAACAAGTTTGAGCTTGTACTCGATGTTGCCCTCGTCGCTCTCGGGCGCGAGCTGCTCCGCGGGTCCGCCGAAGAGCGAGTCCGCGGGCCGCTCCGCGATGTGGAGGTCGTCCAGCGAGTGCTCAGGCGTCACCCGGTTGCAGGTGCCGGGCGACGGCGGTCGTATCCTCTCGTCCTCGGCCATTCTGTAATAGCACCGGCTCCCTGGTGTAGTGGGAGCTGGTCACTTAGAACAGCTCTGACTCCTTTCTGTGCTGGAGATGCACTCCTAGCTCTCTTCCCGGTGCGGTTACACACGTTGCGCGAAGTAGCGCAGCACACTGAGTGCGTAGACGTCCCCTATCCTCCAAAGCACCGGTGCTGTCGACAGCACAGCACAGGATGCGGCAGGCAGAGCTCTGCAAAAAGCATTTGAGCATCGTTCTCGACGCTGGGCATCAGAGCTTTCCGCCTTCTCCAGCTCTCCCTTGCCATCACGAATCCTAATCGAGGCGTGGTTGTTCTTTAGCGCGCGGGTATCTGTGACCTTGGTCACAGCAAACTTGCATAGCGCTGCACGCACGAGTGCAATTGCGACCAGACAGATTGTAGCAGCAACCAACGCCTTACTGCGCAGCACGAAACAACGATCGATCAGATTCGCGGCGTAGCGCAATAGTACTAGTTTGCTTATTGCAAGTGCACACGGCAAAAACAAGGCGCGCGAACGATTGCAGCAATCCCGAACCATAGTGCAGCCGACGCGACGACAGCAAAAACAACACCAACAACCAGCCCTCAGCATGGTCGCCACGGCGCCCCGAAAGAACTCGTTCGGCGAGCTGGGCAAGGTGCCCGAGGCGAGGCGCGACGTCCACTTCGAAGTGGACCGTAATAATGATGAGCTACAGGACGACACGCCGCGACGGCGCGGCCGCTACGCGCTGCTCGCCGTCGTGCTCGCGTCCGCGGCATACTTCCGGCCGAAGAGCGCGCCCGCGCACCGGAGCATGCGGGTGCGCGTCCGGTCGCCGGAGATTCCCCAGAAGCTCCAGATCCTCACCGCGCGGCCGACGCACCTGAAGTGGCGGCGCGACGGCGCGCTGGAGTTCGAGGCCGACGTGGTCATGCGCATGTGGAACGACCACCCGGTACCCCTGAAGATCCGCGCGCTAAACACGACCATACTACTCCGGAGCCTGTTTTCGAAGGAGCGGTACGCGGTCGGCTACAAGACCGCCACGCGCATCAAGGTGCCGCCAAAGGGGCACGCCGACGTGCCCGCGACGCTCGTGATTTATGGCCTGCGGCCGCTCATGTTTCCGGCGCTCTGGGCGGACATCGGGTCCGAGGTCTTCTACGCGTTACGGGAGGGCCGGCGGCCGGTGCTGAACGTGCCGCTCGAGGGCTTCATCAAGCCCTGGCCCGCCGGCCGGGTTGACGTGGCCTGCACGCTGAACCAGCCGCTGGACGCCGTCGGCGTCCCAGTGACCAATGTGTGCCGGGCTAAACTCCTTTAAAATATTACTCTCTATCGGCGAGCGCGTCGAACCCGAGCTCGTACAGCTCCCCGATGCCCTCCCGCAGGGACACGACGTTGTCGAAGCCGAGGGCCTTGAGGCACGCCTTCGCCGGGTGGACGCGGATGCCCGCCGCGCAGTGCAGGTAGAGGCACTTCGACGCGTCGAGGGCCTCCGGCGGACAGTCGCCCTGCTGGAGCGCCGACAGCGGCGCGGAGATCGCGGAGGCGAAGTGGTTGCCGGCCCACTCGTGCGGCTCGCGCACGTCCAGCAGCAGCGCCGCGCCGGCCGCGACGTCGGCCTTGACCTGCTCTAGGTGCGGCGGCAGCGCTCGCGTGGACAGAGCACGGCGACACGTTCGCCGCGCCTGGAACGCAGCGCTGCGCGCGACGCAGGCCGCGAGGAGGTAGCGCGACATCATTTATTTATGGCTCTGTCTGCTCGATGGCTGCAGTGTCTGCTCGATGGCTGCAGTGTCACTCGATGGCGTGGAGGTTGTACACGGGTGAGGCTGTACACTCGTAGGCGTTAGTAGACCCCGGACACGTTCAGCACGAATGCAAAACAGTTCTGCGGCCAGACGGCGCGTTAGCGTGACCTTTGCGATTTAATCGATCGCTATGCATGCCTTGCGCACGGGTTTTCTACGATCAAAACGGGTTTCGAGTGGGAGACGTAACACAAGGAGTGTTATGACACAGTTTTGGTCGGTATCTCAGCAAACTGAGGGGGCTTGTCCCTGTTCCACGCGCCCGCCGTCATCCACACGTTGAGCGGGTACTCGGGATCGGGATTGAGCGTCCCGCTCGGGTCCGTCCACTCGATGAGGACCCGACTGCCCGACGTCGCGAGGAGTGTGGCCAGCAGCGGCACCGGCAGCTGGTCCGGCTTGGCAGACTTCGAGAAGTCGACGGTCGCCGTCGAAGACGTCGCGTCGAGCTCCGTCGTCAGATGCCAGCGCGGCTTCTTTTGAGAGAGCGTGAGGAACCAGCGGCCGTCGCGCGTCGTTATTTCCACGTCCTTCGCGTCGCCGTCTCCCATGTCGGCGAAGAGCGTCTTCGGCATCACGCCGGCGCGGGCCGTAGCGAGCGCGCAGGCCGCGAGGAGGTGTCGAGACATCATTCCGGCTGCGGTGTAAACGCTAGCAGTGCTGGAGCTCAACGTTGACCACTCCTGGGACTACGCAGCCGATGCGTACGGACGACAGTCTTATCGCATTGTATTGCACGGGTTTTCAGTACGACGGGTTTTCAGTACGGGTTTCGTGGCACAATTCAGCATCGCCTGCACTGCATAGCGAAAAGCAATAGCTGCACCGCGCGAGCGACAGAGCGACCTCAGTACACAGCGCGAGCGACAGAGTAGCTGCACCACGCGCGAGCGATATAGCGCTTGGACAACAAAGCATCCGTGCACAAGTAAGTAGACGAGAGCATGGCGTCGAGGGCAGCAGACGTAGCCCTGGACGAGCGCAGCGCGACACTGAGCCTGCTGAGCGCGGGCGGCGCACCGAAGCCCCCCAAAACCAAAGCGGCGCCCAAGGCCGCCGCGCCGCCGAAGCCGCCCGCGGCGAAGAAAGGCAAGGGCAAGAGGAAGGAGAAGGTCGAGGTCGCGATGGAGGCCGCGCTGCCCCTTGCGGAATTATTAGGCACGACGAACTTCCCCCAGACAAGTGGAGAGTACTACGTCACTACTGCGATCAACTACGCGAACGGCGCGCCGCACATGGGCCACGCGTATGAAGCATTAGTAACCGACGTCGTCGCCAGGTACCACCGGTTAACGGGCAAGAAGACCTTTATGCTCACAGGCGCCGACGAGCACGGGCAGAAGATCGCTAATACCGCCTTAGCGCAGGGCATCAAGCCGCAGGAGCTCGTGGATTCTTGTGTGAAACGCTTCAAGGAACTGGACGAGCGCTTGGACGTTGCTTATGATGATTACTTAAGAACCACATCGGACCGGCACAAACAATGCTGCCACGAGCTGTGGCGGCGGTGCGCCAAAAAAGGGGACGTCTTTTTAGAGCGGTACGACGGGTGGTACGACGAGCGCGCCGAGCAGTTCGTCAAAGCCAGTGACGCCAAGCTCCAGAACTTCAAGGACGCCGACGGCATTCCCTTGAAACGGACGTCGGAGGAGTGCTATTTTTTTAGATTGGGCAAGTACGCGCCGGCGGTAAGAAAGCATATCGAGGCGCATCCGGAGTTCGTGCAGCCCGAGGCGAGACGAAGGGACGTCTTACGGATGCTGGACGACGCCGAGGAGATCGAGAAGCTCTCTATCTCAAGAACTACCTTTGATTGGGGCGTGGGCCTTCCATCGGGCTTCGACGCCGGCCACGTCATGTACGTCTGGATCGACGCTTTGACCAACTATATTACGGGCGCCGGTGGACTAAGTGAGGACGGGACGGACCCCGCTTCGAAGGGCAACGGCGGCCGGTGGCCCGCCGACTGCCACATCATCGGCAAGGACATTGTCCGGTTCCACGCCATTTATTGGCCGGCCTTTTTGCTGAGTGCGGGGCTGCCGTTGCCCAAGTCCGTCTTCTGCCACGGTTTTGTGTTGGACCCGGTTGGCGCGAAGATGTCCAAGACCCTGGGTAATGTGATCGACCCTATTGCACTACTAGATGACGGCGTCGCGCCGGACTCCTTCCGCTACTTCTGCTGCAAGGATGCGTCGCCCGGTGCGGACGTCAAGTTCTCCAGGCCGGCCATGGTCCTGGCCCATAACACCGAGCTCGCGGACGCCTTCGGGAACCTGGTCCACCGGGCCACGGCGTTGGCATCATCTAAATGTGAAGGGAAGGTGCCCGCGCCCACGGGTGTGGACGTGGGCCGGCCCTTCGACTTGGGGGCGCTCAGGGATCAGAGCGCCAGGGCCATGGCCGGCGTGGACGTCGGCGCGTATGCGAAGCAAGTGATGGCCTGCTGCCGCGACGCGAACAAGTGGGTCGCCGATCTGGAACCCTGGAAGATGAAGGACGATCGCGCGGACGCGCGGCAGGAGGTGCTGCGTCTACTGCTCGAGGCGTGCTACGCCCTGGCGCTGTTTTTGGCCCCCTTGGCGCCGCGCGCGGCGACCTTCGCGTTACGGCGGGTGGGCGGCACGGCCCGGCCCACTTCATATCTCAAAGCGGACTTCTCGAACTTGAAAACGGGCGCCGCGGTGACCATCGGCGCGCCCCTCTTCGCCCAGATCGAGATGGACGGCGGCGCGTCCGTGGCTTTGGCCAAGGAGAAGAAGAAGAAGGTCATATCAAAGAAGGCCGAGGCCTTTGTGGAGTTGAGCGACGCCGACGACACGGCCGCGTCGCGCCTCGCGCTGGTCGTGGGCCGGATCGTGGACGTGTGGCCGCACCCGGACTCGGACAAGCTGTTCTGCGAGAAGATCGACTGCGGGGAAGCGTTCGGGGGTATTCGCGAGGTGGCGTCGGGCCTGCAGAAGCACTACAAGGTGGACGAATTGAAGGACCGGGTCGTCCTCGTCGCGGCGAACCTCAAGGCGAAGAAGCTCGGCGGCTTCCCCTCGCACGGCATGATGCTCTGCGCGACGGCGGCCGACGGGTCGCTGAGCTGCGTCGACCCGCCGAAGGGCGCCAAGCCGGGCGACGTCGTCGCGCTCGCGGGGCTCAGGAACCCGCCCGCGACGGAGAACCAGGTCGACCGGAAGAAGCTGTTTGGGAAGGCGCAGCCGCACTTTTCCGTACGTGGCAACGTCTGTTACTACAAGGACAAGCCGTTCGACGTCAACGGGGCGCCCTGCACCGCGTCGGTCGCGGACGGCGCGACGATTAACTAGAGTTGGAGATTTGTGTTGGTGGGGTAACTTCCCCAGCCCCCAGGACGGCGGCCGGTCGGCCGGTCGTCTTGCTCATCGATAGCGTCTTAGAGTGTGTCATATGAAAGGACGCGGCCCGCGCCCGCCGCCGCCGCCCCCAGGGTGGCGATCCGACACAAAGTAGGCGGCAGAAGCCCCTAACTTTTCCTACTAGACAGCAAAAAATTTCGATTTTTTGGGGTCTTTACCCTGGGTATTGGTATTAAATTTGGGTTTTTAGCCCCCTTCGGAGGCATCATTAAATTTGACTTTTGGTGCCAAGCCCCTAACATTTATTTCTCGATCGCCACCCTGGCCGCCCCCTAGTCCCAGCACGGCTTCTGTCGCGGACGGCGCGACGATTAACTGGGTTTGTAGATTAGTGTACAAGGTACTTATATGAGACAGCGCCGCGGTGCGGGGGGATCGGGGAACATCATGCCAGATCATCGCGGGGACCCGCTCTTCTTGGATAGCGAGGTGCGGCGGCTGCGGTTGGCCGCTTCGGGCTTAACCAAGTTTCTTGGTGGCAGGGCAGGGATTCTTTTTATCGTAACGAATCATTTAGCTCGTCGCCCACCAATTTAATCTAATGTGCTCTTTGGCTTCGAAGCCGATGGAAACGAGGAGGTAGCGGTTGCCCTGCACGATCCCCCCGGCCTTCTCCAGGAAGACCGAGTTCTTCAACGACCAGGGCTCCGACACACCACCCAGATTTTTCGGGAGGTTAGCAACGACCGGGTGTTTATCAGATGCGGAATTGATGTTGTCTCCCTTATCAAACGAGCCAAAATATTTCCCGTCGGACTGGTACACGCGGAACTTAGGGGCGTCGGTGCCTTCAGGCGGGCCGACGGCGATGGAAAAACCGTGGCACTTCTGCGCCCACTCGTGCTTCAGGACGTATTCGGACGTCTCGACGTAGTCGAAGTCAGTCGAGGACCAATCAGACGTCCCCTTAAGGGCATCAGGCAACGGGTAGTTGTTCGTGCCCCATGTGACCTTGTTCTTGTTCCAATTTTTGGTGTTCCATAACACTTCGTTCTTCTTGTCGAGACAGGCGATCTCAACCTTGTAGGAGGCCTTACGCGACTCCTCGTAGTCCAGCTTCTTGAGCATGGTTTGCGCGGCGCCCACCGGCCGCATGGACGTGCCTGAGGCCGAGCCGAGCGAAACGACCGCGCACGCGCCCAGGGCGAACGACGTCACGGCCGCGGCGACGATGAGGCCCGTGTAGGCCTTGCTTTTCTTGGGTTGCGCCTTGGGTTGCGCGAGGAGCGTCGACTCCTCGGCGGGGATCGTGCTGAGCTTCATTGCGCCTGCGCGGGCGCGGAGGCCAACAAGGAGAACGTGTCGAACTTCACGAACGCCATGCTCGCGGCCGCGCCGGACGCCCACCTCGTTCCCAAGCCCAAGCCCAAGCACCTAAAGCGAAGGCGCCCGAAGCCCGAGGTCGTGCCCGAGGCCGGCGCGCGCGTGCTCTGCGTGCTCGAGGCCAGTTTGAGGGGCAAGTCCGGCCTCGCGTTGCGCTACGGCGGCAAGCTCGAGGGCAAATGGGCCTAACGCCGGGAGCACCTGGACACGGCCCACGCGCTGAAGGTGGACATGAGCGTCCTGGAGCGGGAGCCGGGCACCTTCGCGTGCAGCGGCACGTTCCTGGACGACCCCGTGCTCTGGGGCGAGCGCAAGGTCCGGGACGACGCCTTCGTGCTCGAAGTGCAAGAAGACGGGCGGACCGTCAAGGGCTCGGGCGAGTCCTTCTACGGGCGCTACGACGTGGAGGGCACGCTCGACCGCACGGGCGGCCAGAGCTACGCTAAGTTGCGCCTCCACAAGGTCAAGAAGCTCAAGCCCTGGTACTACGAGCACTGCTACGTCTGCGGCTCCGACCAGAAGAGTGCGCGCGGCGTCCCGTCTTTATTGAAATGAGGCACCCGCGCAGGCGACGGCGACCTGCTCCTGTGCGACGGCAAGAACGGTCTTCATCCGGCGTCCTAGACGATCTGTTTGACGGCGTGGTCCTGGACGCGTGCGATATGACTCGCGTGAGTCGCGTCCCCGCAGGCAAGTGCAAGAAGGCCTGTCACGTCAAGTGCGCGGGCCTCAAGGCGGTGCCCGCGGGGGACTGGTACTGCGCCGACTGCGCCGAGCCCCAGTGCGGGCCGGCCTGCATCTGCCGCAAGAAGAAGCGCCGCCCCTCGGTCTGAGCCGGCGCCCCGCGTCGCGCACACGGCGCGCGCGTCCCCACCCCTTTCCCCCGGCGATTAAGCGCCTCTTTCTACGCACAACGATTCACGGGTCGCTCCTCGGAGTGGGCCTGGATACTACTAGCTCGAGACGCCTCTTTCGTGCGGGTTCGAATTTTCTCGAGTGGCCGGCGCTCTTTTTCGAATAGACCACCTGAATACACCGCTTGACGCGCCGCCGCTGCGTGTAGACTACCTCGCATCGTTTATAACTATCACTGCGTCGTCGCTGCTGCGCCGCTTAGCGCGAGCTCCGCGCCCTACGGGCACAGACACCAAAAAGAACAATCATGCGTTACGCTGCTGCAGCGCTGCTCGGCTCCACCGCGTGCGCTTACGTCGCGGTGGCGCTTATGGGCGCCACCGCCACGGCCTACATCGCGCCCGCGCCCCGGAACCCGCGCCACGCATTACGCGCCGCGGCCTATAAGGACAACCTGGGCCGCGAGGTCTCCGCGGAGCGCATCGAGATGCTAAAAGAAATGGGCTACGTCTTCGACGAGGAGCGCCAGTCCTGGACGAAGCCGCCCGACGGCCGGCCGAAGCGGCGGCCCGCGCTCGCGCGCGCCCTGTCGGCGCGCATCCTGGAAGTGCGCATCGCGGACGCGGCGACCGACGCCGAGGCCCAGGCCGCGCGCGACGCCGCCGCTAAATTGCAGGAGGTCGTGCGCGAGGCGGACACCGCCACCGCGGCGACGGCGTCGCCGCGGGAGGCCCTGGAGTCCCTCGGCCGGACGCTCGCGTTCCGTCCCGTCGTGGGGCCGCTCGTGTTGACGGCGGCGCAGCTCGCGCTCTGGGCGGCGTGCCGGCCGGACGACGCTGTTTTAGGTGACGCGTTCACGAACCGCCTCGACGTCTGGGCGGCGGCGCCGGGCGGTGTCTTCGCCCTCGCCGCCTGCGCTCTGGTCTTCGCGGGCGCGGCCGCGAACGTGCGAGCGTCGGCGACGCCGTGGTTCGGCCGCGTCGCCGGCGCGCTGGAGGCGACGGCCGCGGACGGCGCGGCCGGCGCGCTGGGCCCCGACGCCCCGCGGTCGTGGCGCGCCGCGGATGTGAAGTGGCGGAGCGTCGCGCAAGTCTTAGAGTTCGCCGCGGCGGGCCCGCGCGTCGCCGCGTTACACGGGGGCTTACAGGTCGCCCTCGTCGAGTCCGCGCGAGCGCTCCAACCGGCGCCGATCGACGCGACGGGCGAAGGCCTCGCGGCACTGACAGGAATTGGGAGCGTGACCCTCTTCGCGTTTATGGCAGAAACGCTGCGGACGTCGGACGACGACAACGTGCTCCGGGCGGAGAATGAGGCGGTGAGGGCTTCGCTCAAATCTAAAGACGGGAACGAGGCCTTGCACCGCGCGGTCTGTCTCGCCTGGCTCGACCGCTTCCCGGACCCGCCCGCCGGAGGCCGGGACCTGCCGCCCCTCGGCGCCGCCGTCCGCGCGGCCGCCGCCGGGTCCGCCCTCGCGCTGACGAACGGCGACCTCCTCGCGCCCCTCGCGCTGCACGCCGTGGCTGGTGCCCTGGCGGCCGCCGCGCCCCTGAGCCCCGGCCCGGACGACGTCCAGGACCCGGACCGCGCGGTGGTGACCGTCGGCGCGTCCCCCTGACTCCCTGTTCACATAACTTGTACGTACCCTCTCCCAACGTCGTCGAGGGTGCTCCTCCCCCGCCCGCACGCTATCGCCGCGTCTGAGTCACAGTCACACTAATCCAAGTACTTAGTCTCCAAATGTGCCCCGGCAGTCGCGGCATTCCTCACTCGTCGTCGTCGCGGCTCTTCTTCGCCGCGGGCTCCTCGGCGGCGCTCGACGCAGCCCGCTTGGCCGCCAGGGGGTTCGCCGCGGCCAACGCCAGCTCGTAGAGGAGGTGCTCCACCTTGCGCACGCACCCCTCCAAAGGCCCCATTTTCTTCGCCAGCTTGGGCGGCAAATGTAGGGCCGCGACCGCTTCGACGACGGCGACGTCCGTCTCGAAGACCCGCTGCACCGACGCCGTGTCGCGCGCCGTCGCGGCGATGACCGCCACGCGGCCCACTTCCCCCGTCAAATCACACACACCGCCCAAATACTCCTCGTCCGTCAGCGGCAAGCCGAGGGACGCCTGCGCCGCGACCAGCGGCGCCCCACTGACGCCCTTGGCCTCGAGCCACTTCATGAAGAGGGCCGCCTCGGCGTACTCCTCCAAGGCGGCGCCCAGGGACCCGTAGCGTAGAGCGGGCCACTTCTTGACCAGATTCTCGTCATCCAGAATCGCTTGCGCGGCCGCCTTCGCCGTCTCCAGCAACGTCGCGGCCTTGGCCGCGTCGCCCCGGTGGCAGGCGAAGATGGCCTGCTTCGAGGCCTTTTGGACGTCCCGGGACCTCTTGATGACGTTTTCCCGGGCGAGGTCCGCCTCGTCGAAGCGCACCTTGATCTCCGCGAGGGCCTTCAAACAGGGGTCGTTGGCATCCTCCGCCGGGTCGCTCGACACTGTCTTGCCGATGAGCGACTGCTCGTACAGTAAATCCTCCAAGCGCCGCAGCGAGTATTTGAGGCCGTCGAACTTGCGGCGCAGGGGGCCGTTCCGGAAGTCGAAGGCTAATAACGCGCCCTGCAGCGACTTGACGCCGTCCCGGCAGCACACGATGGACTGCGTGTCGCCGTGCGCGGCGCGCCCGACCGCGTACTTCGCCAAGGACCCGGCGCTATCTAACAAACCCGCGACGTACTCCGAATCATCAATACCGGCGGCGGGCGGCGGGAACGTGCCGGAGTCCAGAAAGTGCAGCGTGGCCTCGACGCTGCCGATCTGCTGCGCGACGCTCTGGAGCGCGTAGGCCCGCTGCTTGGTCTGCTCGTTGAAGCCGTCGGCGCCCGCGCCCTCGAGCGCCTTGCGGGCCTCCGTCGTGGCGGTGCTGGCGTCCGCCGTGCGGCCCAATTGGAGTTCCAGGGCCGCTTTGCGCGCCAATCGTCCGGCGGCGTTCGCCGCGTCGCCGGCGGCGCGGTGGCGTCTTCGTTCTTCACCCTGGCGCACGCCGAGCGCGTCCCAGTCGGGCAAGCAGTGCTTGGGCGTCGGCGTCGGGGCGGCGGGCTTCGTCATGAGGCTGCGGCGCGCGAGGCGTCTCAGGAGCGCCAGTGTTGGGCGATGAAATGCGCTTTTTGTTGCTGTTTGAGAAGCACACGACTGCTAGCGCTTAAGCGTACAGTGCTGCGGCTACTAAGCGCGATGCTTACTCGTCTGTAGTGTTCTTCTGTGCAGACACACTGAGCGCTACGGAGAGCTTTTGCGTGGTGTTATGCGAAACCCGTCAGAAAACCCGAATCAAAAACGTAGCGGTTGCTCTGATCAATGCGTGGCGCCTGAGTGGCGCCTCCGTAGCGCAGCAGACACAGCAGGAGGGCACACTACCTCGTCCTGGGACCGTAACGCCCACAGTACTGTCGGAGACGCGTGGCAGAAGAAACACCATGCATGTTCTTCGGGCGCTGCTGGCCTCATTCGCGGTCGGCACGCGCGCCATCGGTGGTCTTGACGCCACGCGCCCCACGGCAACCGGCGAGCCCGCCACGACGTCGGCGGCGGCCGCCACGACCTCCGCCGCGCCGAGGCCGACGTACAACCTCACGCGCGCACTATTATTAGCGGAGGCGTCGTACTGCACCGCGACCACGGACGAGCCGCTCCTCCCGGCCGAGTTGAGGAGCAGCATCGTCGTCACGGACGTAAGTGAGACCCACGGCACGCGGGCCGTCGTGGGCTGGGACGCGGCGGACCGGTCGCTCTTCGTCTCCTTCAGAGGCACGGAGAACGACCGGAATTGGTGGCAGAACGCCAAGTTCGTGAAGATCCGGCCCTACGCCGCGCCCTACGACAAGGTAGCGGTGGAGCGCGGCTTCTGGCGGTGGTACCAGTTCCTCCAGGCCGACGTGGCCAAAGCCCTCGTGAAGGCGAAGGCGAAGTTCGACCCGGCGACTCTGTTGACGCCTATTCGGTTCTACGGCCACTCTGCCGGGGGCGCCGTCGCCGTTTTAGCGGCCTTCGACCAGCTGCGCGGCGCCGTGTTCAACGGCACGCGCCTCGCCGGCTCGTACACGTTCGGCTGCCCGCGCGTCGGCTCCGCGACCTTTGTCCAGGCCTTTGCGTCGCTCCGCGGTCCCGCCGAGGCCTGGCGCGTCACGCACCGCGACGACCTCGTGCCGCACCTGCCCGAGGAGGCGCTCGGCTACCTGCACACGCCGCACGAGGCCTTTCAGAAAGATGAAGTGAAGCCCGACCTGACCTTCTGCGACGACTCCGCGGCCAAGGAGGACGACGCTTGCTCGAACTCGTGTTACCCGCTGGGCTGCACGTCGGTCGTGGACCACCTTTCCTACCTCGGCCTGGTCCAGGGCATCGGGGGCTGCATCGAGCTCTGAATATTGGTCCCTTGTTAATGTTATATTGATAGTAGTTGGTCTCACAACGATGACGACGCCGCCTGGGTGAGCCGTCGGACGCAAAGTTCGCACCCCGCACGCAACGCACCGGTAGAGGTTACTAGAGCAAGGGAAGTGAAAACCAAAATACGAATCAAAACATTAACCACCCCGGCTCGAGCGCGACCCCGGCATTCGTCGCGCGGGCGCCGCCGCTTCTTCGATTTTACCGCCGAAGATCAACGGAGCTTTCGTCGTCGCCAGGAGCTCGATCAGTTCCTGTTTGTTCTCGCCCGAGGCGTCGCCCGAGCTATGCAACAGTCGATACGATGTCTCCGCGTAGACGCGGCCCGGCCCGTAAACCTTGAGCGGGCTCGCTTCCGTGGCTTCGGCGACCGCCGTCTGGCGAAACGGCGCCGCGCTCGCGCCAAGTTTTGATTCGTCGTCCGACGCGTCGGCCTCGTCCGGGACGGGCGCGAAGCTGAAGTGTTCATTTTGCGCTGAGTACCTGCGTGGAAACCAAAGTGAACCCTCCATGTTATCGACGTGATTTCACACTGCCTCGTACCAGCAATCCAGCCCGTCGTCGTGGTCGCTCTTCAGGCCCTGGCGGACCTCGAGCGTGGCGAAGCGGTTCCACAAGGTATCCAGCGTGTGCGCGGACAGGTCGCCCGTGATGACGCACCGCGGCACCTCGAGCGCGACGCGCTCCAATAGAAAGGCGTCCACGACCGCATCCGCCGCCGCCGCCTCCATGGCCGGGGCCTTGGCGTCCCCCGTGGCGTCGATGAGGAGCACAAGGCGGTTCGTGTGCAGGGCCTGCAAGAGAAATCGGTACCGCGGCCGGTAGGACTGGCCGTAGGCCGCGTCCAGGTAGTGCTCCAGGACCGACGCGCCTTCCGTTGTGACGCGCCGCGCGACGCGGTGCAGGCTCCCCGCCTTGACGAGGTACGGAACTAAATGAGTGGAGGGGTCGCCGAACTGGCGCTGGGCGCTGAGCGCCATGAGGAGCATGCGCAGCTGGCCCTTGGCCGTGCGCACGTCCGCGTACATGGCCATGGACCGCTTGCGCCACTTGGCGCAGAGCTGGCGCACGGCCTGCTTCACGGCCATCTCCGCCATGAGCTTCTTCGTCTCCACGCCCCCGATGAGGTTGAGGGGGATGGCCTCGATGAGGTCGTCGGCGCGGTCGCGCCGCCGCTGCAAGGCCTCGGGCGAGTACATGGACTCGTTCCCGTCGCCCGTGGGCGCCTTGGGCGTCGCGGGCGGCGTCTCGTCGAAGGCGCTGCGGGACGTGGCCGGCGGCGTCGACAGCGTCGCGCGGCTCCGGCGCGTCTCCTCCGCCTTCGCGTCGATAATGGCCCGCCGCTGCTGCGTCAAGGCCGCGGTGTCCTCCTTCGGGCCATTCATCAAGAGCACGCGGCACTGCGCCTGGGCCCCGCGGCTCGCGTCGTCGCCCTTGCGCGACAAGAGGACCTTCACTAGAGTAGGCAGGTCCGCGACGGCCGCCCACGCCGTGCCGTCACTCGCGACCACGTCCGGCGACACGCCGTAGTCCCAGCCCGGCGGCCGCTTCCAGGTGTAGACGCGCGGCGCATTTGTAGAGAAGGACGACGCCTGGTACTTCGGGCCGTCGTAATTGGCTAGAGCCCACCGCGGTTTCCCGTTGAACCCGTTGACGAGGGCGTGGTACGACTCGCGCTTCTTCCCCCGCCGCTCGCGGTCAAGGCACCGCTTCCGCAGCCCGTCGAACATGTCCCCCCACTCGGGCCGCTCCTCGCGCCACTCCCTATACGCCTCCTCGTGATACACCGCTTCGCCGAAGAGCAACGCGTGGTTCGCGTGGTTCAGACCGAGCGCGCACGTCTCGACCAGCTGCGGCGTCATAAAGACTCGAAGTCTCGCGCGGTTACGGTCGGCGGCCGCCGACGCTGCATCCAAGTCCTCGAGGGGCTTCCGCAGGACCGCGGCGTCCCGCCACTTCTGGCGGTACAACACGGTCAGCCGCTGGCCCGTCGCGTACTCGACGCCGGGCCGGCACAGTTCAAAGGTCGGCACCTCGAACTCCAGGTGCACGGACCCCTTCCGGCGCACCTTCGCGATCGTTATAACAGCATCTAAAAAGGCCTGCTGGTCCGCGATTTTCGTGTTATCGACGGATTTGAGGACCCAGCCGTGGACGACGCCCCGCGCCTCGGCCCAGCTCCCGGGGTCGACGCGCGCCACCTCCCGCGCGTCGTCGACGTCGAAGCCGAGCGGCACCCCGTCCGGCGCCGGCGCCGGCGCCCCGGCGGGCACGCGCTCCGTCCGGTGCAGGCCGGTCACCGCCCGCTTTTCCAGCGGGACCTCCACCGTGCGCGTCCGGTGGCCCGTCGGGTCCAGCGTCAAGCACTCGCCGTCGTCGCACACGCAGTGGTACACGCCCCTCGCGAAGCGGACGACCGTGGCCGTCGCCCTTACCCGCTCGTGGGGCATCTGCCCCTGCACGAGCGCGAGGCGCTGGCCCCGGCGGAAGCACCACACCAGGGACTCGCCCGATGTTTTGGAGCCGTCCACGAGGTAGCCGTCCCGGGGGTGGTACGTCGCGGCCCGTAGTTCCTCCGGCTCCGGCTCCGGTTCGCTCTGGGGCGTGGGCGGCGCGCGCGCCTCCTGCACGTGCGGCGTCTCCTTCGAGCCCCAGCCGCCCCCATACCGGGCCTTCTGCTTCTTCTTCCGTTTCTTCAGGACGTCCGGCGCCACTTGTTTGGGGGGCCGCCCGAAGGCGTAGACGCCTGAGAGCAGCCCCCGGTCCCAGTGCTCCGCTCGCATGGCGTGCGAGGGGGCGTTCGCGCCGGAGCAGGGCGGCAGCCGCTCGCGCAGGTCGCAGCCCCGACTCTCGCGGTCGCCGCGCGCCGGGAGCGCCTGTAGATCAAAATATTTGGCCGGCTCGTCCAGCCTCAAATCGAGGGCTGCGAGCTGCCGTCTCATGAACTCGTCCGACCCGTCCTCCCGCTCCAGACATACGACGGGAGCGCCGCCCCGCACCAAATGCTTCCGCTTCAACTCGTGCGCCGCCTTCTTGGCCGCGGCGACCGCCGTGATCTGTCTATCTCTTCGTAACCGGAAGCCAAGCTGCAGCTTGCGCAGGCCCAAATTGTCCTTGTTCGCGAAGATGTTGCACGCGACCGCGGCGTGCTGGGCCGTCTGGAACGTGACCGATTTTATAGGTGCCGGCGCCGGCGCCGCGTCCAAGGACCGCCTTTTCCTACGGCGCCGGCGCCGGGGCTTGCCGGTGGACGACGCGCAGGCTTTTAATCGCCGCGTCGCCTCGCCGTCGGCGCGGACATTTAAACTGCGCTCCGCGTCCTGCAGCTGGGCGTAGGACTTGGCCCCGTGGAAGACGGCCGCCGCCGCCAGGATGCACGGCGCGTCCGCTTCCGGAGGCAGCCACCGTAATGTTGGCAAAGGCACGTGCGCCCTTTCCATCCTTACCCTTTCCTTCGCGACGCCGTTGCGGAGGTAGGGCTCGTCTAGTAACAACGTTCTAGCACTAGACAAGTCCTTGATTGGATCCTCGTCGATGGGCGCATACAACTTCATGACCGCCCGCGCCGCCGCGTCGGCGGCGGCCGTGCGGTCCCCCGCGTGCGACGCGGCGGCCACGTCCAGCGTGTGCCGGATCCACCTCCGTAGCGCATCCCGTCCCCGCAGTTCGCCGTCCTGCTGCGCGTCCCTTGCACTTTTCGACTTCTGGCGGGCGTGCCACCAGACGCAGTTCGTCGTGGGATGGCTCATCCACGGGCCGAGGGCCGCGGCCAAGCGCCGGTCGGGCTTGGCGACGCCCTCCGGACATGCAGCGTCCCCTAAGAAATGTAAATCTGTGGTGCACTTCTCGAGGTAGTCCCGGCCCTTCCACAAAAAGGGCTCCGGCCGCCACTGGTAGCACCGCCACGCCGCGACGGCCGCGACGACGCGCGCCGTGGCTTCGTTGAGCGGTCTTAATGTTGCTTTGAGGTCACTCAAGGCCTCCTTGAGGGCCGGTTCCGACAGGGGCAACACGTCGTCGTCGTAGATCGTCCTCTTCTTCTTCTTGGGCGCCGGGCCGTCCCGATACAAGTCAAAACAAGCCTTGACCCGCTTCACCAATTTCTCGCGGGCCTCGATCTCCCGCAGCGACCGCAGCGTGGCCCGGCGGAAGCGTAATAGGAGCCGCGCGTGGGCCGCGAGCGGCTCGCACCTTTTATCCAACTCATGCTTCCGCCTCCTCGGGTCGGGGAAGGGCGCGCTCTTCGGCCGCACCGTCGCGGGCGCCCGTTTCGGCGCATCCGCCACCATCTCGGCGTGCACGGTGCGCTGCAGCCGCTCGACTAAGGTACGCTGCGGCAGGTCGTGCGCCTCCAGAAATAACCGGCGGTCCTCGTCCGTCACTTTGAGCTCGCGCCAGAGGTTCTCGACCCACGTCAGCAGCGCTTCGACCTGCTGCGGTTCCTGTTGAGGCGGGTCCCAGAGCTTGGCCCTATGGACCGGGTCGCGCACGGCGTCGCGGTGGCCCCGGTGCGTGGCGACCATCGTTTTTTGTTGTTGTGCTGTTAGCTGTGCTTTTGGGGCTGAGCCTGAAAGCTGCCCCTCAGCTACGCGACGTCGCAACCTTGACGCCACACCCGTGCGTCGTATTCTAGACGTGCACCGCTTGATCTCTCGCCTCGATGAGGCTGCCTCGCGTGCGCAACGACGCTGTGCAGCGCGCTGGGCCAGCCGCCACTTCTAGTGGAGCCCAGTAGCGAAGACTCCCCGTGGGTGGGTTGAGGTGCGAGACGAGAGGGTCGTAGCGAGACCTGTGGTGTCGTTCCGCCGATTTTGAGTTCGGGTTTCTAGTTATGCTCGGCCTGCCTCGCCGCGGCGACGCATTGTTTCACGTGCACGCTCTAGGCAGCTGTACACGTGTTGATACGCAGTGCACTCACCGCTGCGATAATAAATCGCAACCACTGCCCGCTTGTCGAAGCAAGCACAAAAATAACAAGCACTGCAAAGCTAGCATAATGATGCGCGCAGCCACCACAGCGGTGCGCGCCACACGTGGCGCGAGCCGCGCGCTGAGCGCCTTCACGCCGCAACCCCTCGGGCCCAAGAGCGCCGCACTCGTAGCGAGAGAATCGAAGGTCGGCGCCGAGAACTACGCGCCGCTGCCCGTCGTCTTGGCCAAGGGCGACGGGTGCCGGGTCTGGGACGCCGACGGCGAGGAGTACCTGGACTTCCTCTCTGCTTACTCCGCAGTGAACCAGGGCCACTGCCACCCCAAAATCGTCAAAGCTTTGTCGGAGCAGAGCGCCACTTTAGGCTTGACGTCAAGAGCGTTCTACAACGACGTGCTGGGCGAGTACTGCGAGTTCATGACCTCGCTGTTCGGCTACGAGCGGTTACTGCCCATGAACAGCGGCGTGGAGGGCTCGGAGACCGCCGTCAAGCTCGCGCGGCGGTGGGGTTATGATGTCAAAGGCATCAAAGGCGACGCCGTGGTCATCATGGCCGAGAACAACTTCTGGGGCCGGAGCATCGCCGCTCTCAGTTCCTCTTCCGACCCGACGTGCAAGGACGGCTTCGGCCCGTTCGCTCCCGGTTTCGACTTGGTCCCCTACGAAGACCTCGGTGCGCTGGAAAAGGCGTTGGACGCCCACGGCCACCAGGTCGCGGCGGTGATGCTCGAGCCCATCCAGGGCGAGGCCGGCGTCGTCGTGCCGCCCGACCACTACCTGCCCGGTGTCAAAGCCTTGTGCGAGAAACATAATTGCCTGATGATCGCGGACGAGGTGCAGACGGGCATCGGGCGGACCGGGAAACTATTAGCGTGCGACCACGTCGACGTGCGCCCGGACATCCTCGTGCTGGGCAAGGCCCTGAGCGGCGGCGCCTACCCCGTCTCCGCCGTACTATGCGATGCGGACATCATGCTCACGGTGCGGCCGGGCGAGCACGGTTCGACGTACGGGGGCAACCCCGTCGCGGCCAAGGTGGCCATGGCGGCCCTCAACGCTTTGATCGACGAGGGCATGGTCGAGAACGCGCAGAAGATGGGCGCGAAGTTGGATGCGGAGCTGCGGACGCTCGTGTCGAAGCGCAAGATCGCCCTGGACACGCGGGGCCGCGGCTTATTGCGGGCCTTGATCATCGACGACGCCCAGAAGCCGGGCGAGCTCGCCTACGACGTGTGCCTGGCCATGCGCGACCGCGGTGTTTTAGCTAAGCCCACGCACGGCAACATCATCCGCCTGGCGCCGCCCCTCGTGATCAACGAGGCGCAACTCATGGAAGCCGTCGCGGCGCTGGACGAGGCGCTGGCGCTCTTCGACTAAGACTCTTTTCTGAAAAAACAATTAACTACCCTTGCCCTTCATGAGCATCTCCTTGGCCTCGTTGACCTTGGCTGTGAGGAAGGCCGACCCGCCGACGTCCGGGTGGTTGATGCGCATGATGCGCCGGTGCGCGTCCTTGATGCGCTTGGCATTGGCCGTCTCGCGCACGCCCAGGATCAGGGCCGCCTCCCGCCGGGTCATGGGGCTCTCGAAGGGGCCCTCGTAGTGGCGGCGGCCCGCGCTGTCGAACCAGGCCGCGAAGCCGCCGTCCGCCTTCTCCTCGGTCGCCTTCGCAGCCTCCTCGGACGGGTTCTTTTTGCGCTCCTCGGCGGCGGCTTCGATGGCCTCCTGGGCCTTCTTCTGCAGCTCAACGGCGGCTTTGGCGGCCACGGCGCCGGCCGAGACGATGAGGCCCGCGACGATCAGGGTCGTGTTCTCTCGCCGCGCTGGCGGCGTCGGCAGTGGTCGCAGTAGCGTCGCGCGCGGACCCGCGGCCCGTCGCGCGGCGCGGAGCAGCATGGTGATGTGGTCGAGGTGTAGCCGCTCTCTGGCGTCGTGTTGGTCGCAGCGCTGCACCAATGGATCAGATATGCGCTGCAATATGATATATTTAACACCGACGGTCGCACGCCAGTCGGCCAACACTCAGAGCTCGTAACTGAGCTCTTGTCATTGAAAAACCCGTCCACGCGCGCCCAAAACGGGTTTTGACGTCTTTCGCTGAGCGCGTTAATACGTTGTGTAGGCTCGCCTGTACGTGTTACGGTGGTGCGCGTGTCCGAGCTCTTCCATTAAACTCGCACCCATGGCTTTTAGCTTCGGCGCGCCCGCCGGAGGCGCCCCAGCAGCGGCGCCGGCGACCTTCTCCTTTGGAGGAGCGCCCGCTGCTGCTCCAGCCTTTGGCGCGCCGGCGGCGACGCCTGCGCCCGCGGGCGGCGGCTTCTCGTTCGGCGGCGCACCAGCGGCCGCCGCCCCCGCTGCGCCGGCCGCCGCTGGTGGATTTGGCTTCGGCGCGCCCGCCGCCGCCACTCCATCGTTCGGCGCGCCCGCCGCGACCCCCGCGGCGGCCCCCGCTGGCGGATTATTTGGGGCGCCGGCGGCCACTCCAGCCGCTGCTCCCGCGGCACCAGCCGGCGGCGGCTTCTCGTTCGGCGCGCCGGCCTCCGCGACGCCGGCGGCCTTCGGCGCTGCCGCAGCTCCTGCGCCCGTCGCGGCCGCACCGCTCTTTGGCGCCGCCGCTGCTACGCCAGCCGCGGCGCCAGCGGCCCTCTCCTTCGGTGCACCTGCGGCGGCCGCGCCGGCACCGCTGTTCGGGGCACCAGCCGCCGCCACGCCGGCGCCAGCCGCTACCGGAGGGCTCTTCGGGGCGCCCGCGACCGCCGCTCCGGCCGCCGCTCCGGCCGCCGGGGGGCTCTTCGGCGCCGCTGCGCCGGCGGCCGCGGCGGCGCCGACGTTGTCGTTCGGCGCGCCTGCGGCCGCGCCCGCGGCCGCCGCACCGCTCTTCGGAGCTGCGCCCGCGCCCGCCGCGGCCGCCGCACCGCTCTTCGGGGCCGCGAAGCCAGCCGCCGCCGCCGCGCCGGCGCTCGCTTTCGCCGCCGCGCCCGCGCCCGCCGGCGGCCTCTTCGGCGCCGCGCCGGCCGCCGGCGCACCACAACAGCAGCTCGCCGCCGTCCCGGCGCCCCCCGCCGACGTGCGTAACAAGTCCGTCGAGGAAATCGTCTCGGGCTGGAAGACGGGCCTCGAGGCCGACGTCGCCGAGTTCACCGCCCAGACGGAGCAGCTGCGGGAGTGGGAGAACGAGATCCGCGCGTCGCAGCAGGAGATCGTCGAGGTGTCGGCCTATGCGGAGAAACTAGTTGTGGCCCAACAGAGAACGGAGAAGGTGCTGGGCGAGGTGCGGGCCTACCAGGACGACCTGGACTCGGATCTGGACGCGATGGAGCGCCACGTCGACGACCTGTTCTCCAGGAGCGCGGTGCGGCCGCCTTTAGATGCCGATGTAGAAAGAGAACACGCGTACGACCTGAGCGTGCGCCTGGAAACGCAGCTGGGAGGCATGCTCGACCAGCTCAAGGACGTCGTGGGCACGCTCAACGGCGCCCACGAGCAGCAGGCCGGCGACGAGAAGAACCGGGACATCATGAAGATCGTGAACGCGCACCACCAGTCCCTGGCCTACCTCTCCTCCCAGGCCGTCAAGGTCGAGGCGGAGGTCGTCAAGCTCGAGCGGGCCAACGAGGCCGAGCGGCGCGCGCAGGCCGCGGTCTGAGGGTAAGGGGTTCTGATTAAAAGTGCCGACAACAACCTCAGTCCCACCCCCATGCCGCCGACGCGACTCCAGGGGTTTGGATTTTAACACATGCCTCTTAGAAGAACCGAGGTCGGGGGAGGGAAAAAAAGAATTCAGCCGAGGTCGCTTCCACTCTTCGACCGGAACCGCGTCGCGCCCTTCATGATCACGACCATGAACTTGTCCTTCGGGCGGACGCCCGCGTCATGTAGAGTCTGGGCGTCGTCCCGCAGGATGTTGCCGCGGCTCACGAGCCGGATGCGCATCGGCTCGGTGTCGTAGTGCCTCGCCACGAGGCCCCGCAGCGCCTCCACCGTCGATGTTTCCGTGACGGCGCCGTTTAGGTCGTCCGTAGCGAAGGTCTTCCCGCCGTTTGTGCGGAACGCGATCTCGAGGTTAGGCGCTGCGGGGGGCGTGTCGAAGTACGCTTGGACGCTATCGCGCAGGCTGAGGCCGCGGCTAAAAGCCTCGTCCACGAACCGGACCGCGGTCGCGCGGTCGACGCCCGTGAACGCCACGAACTCCTCGTAGTCCTCGGCGCGCGCCCGCTGCGGCGGCGCCGGCGGCGCGCTCGAAGCCGCCGCGGCGACGGCCTCGGCGCCCGAGACGTAGCCGGAGGGGGCGGCGTCCTTCGGCACGACCTCCGCCGGCCGGTCCGCCTCCTTCGACGCTGCACAGCCCATCGGTGGTCGGAAGTACTCCTGACTACCCGGTCGAATGTTCCCACGCTAACGCTGCAGCAGCAGCCATAAGAGTTGGTGCAAGCGTGCAAGGGAGACCTTCGGAGGCACTCTCGTCTGCGCCAGGCACAGGCAGAAACCAAGAAACCCGTGCAATCTGCGAACTCGGCCGGTTTCCCCTCGGGTGTTGCCACGGCTGTTTGCGGACACATCGCATCCAAGATAGACGGGTCTGTGTCCCCCGCTAATATTTTAATTGATCACGCGGTTTTGTATCGAGAGCAGCTTTGCAAATTTGAATTTGCGCGGCTCACAACGCGAATCAAGGTCCAGGAAGGCTTACAGAGGTCGACGACAGCCTCGACACGAGACGCTGAAAAGCCCAGGCCGCGCCGCCGAGCAGCCGAGGCAGCAGCAGTAGACCAGGGGTAGGCCGAGCTCAGGGCCGTACGCACAAGACTACGTAACCATGGCCGCCGCCGCGCCCACCCCACTCCAGGGCATCCTGAACCTGCCGCGCCTCGAGCAGCTCTTCGGCCAGCTCATGGCGCGGCTCGCCCACCAGGAAACGGAGATCGCCGCGCTGCAGAGCGCCGCGCGCCACAACGCGACGCTCGAGGCGCGCTGCGGCGGCCTCGAGGCCCAGCTCGCGCGCCTCGAGGCCGCGACGTCGCTCGACGCCGAGTCCCTGAACGACGCGGCCTCGGCGACGAGCGCGGCGCCGTCGACCAAGGCGGCCTCCGAGGCGCCGGGCGCGGCGCCGTCGTCGGCGGCGCCGCCCATGCACCACGTGCCCCTGAACCGCCAGGTCGCCGAGAACAGCGCGGCCGTCTCGCGCCTCGCCGACTTGATCGACGGGCGGCATCAGGACCACGGAAAGCGCCACGACGACGCCGCGCGGACCCACGCGTCGCTGACGGAGCGCATAGACGCGCTCGAGCTGCACGGCGCGGCGAAGGACCACGCGCTGGCGCTCGAGGACGAGCTGCGGGCGTTCCAGCGGCGGCTGGACGCCACGGACGCCGTGGTCGCGACCAAGGTCGACGGCGTGGACGAGGCGGCCTTCCGCGCGACGTGCATTAGATTAAGGGATGTCGACGCGTTCGTCGCCCACTCGACGGCACAGATCGACGCGCTCGACGAGCGCGCGGCCACCGCCGCGGCCGAGCGCTCCCACACCAACGACGTGCTCGAGGCCGCGGCGACGGTCCAGGCGGCGCTCCAGCGCGAGGTGAGTGCCATCGTGGCCGTCGTCGGCGAGGACGCCGTGAAGCGGGAAGAACGGGACCAGGCGCTGGACGCGGCCCTCGCGGCCACGACGCCCCGCGACGCCCACGCGGAGCACGTCGCGCACCACGCGTCGACGATCGAGCAGCTGCAGCAGCTTAAACACGACGTGGAGCGGGGGTTTGCGCGCCAGGCGGACGAGCTCGAGGCCAACCAACTCCTCGTGGCGTCGCAGAGCGCGCAGGACCGCGACCTGGCGCGGCGCGGCGCCGAGGCGGCCTCTGCCCTCGCCCGGCGCCTCGTCGACAGCGCGGTGCGCGACTTGTTAGCGGCGCCGCACGGCGCCGTGGCCGAGTGCCGCGGCCGCGTCGCGCAGCTCGAGGAGAAATCCACCAAGTCGCGCGCGGAGCTCGACGTGGCCCTCAAGTTCGTCGACTGGTTCTCGAAGCGCGGCGAGGGCTACGAGCACAACATGACCGCGCTCGACCGGCGCCTGGACGGGATGGTGAACACCGCCAGGCAGGCGTCGGCGGCACCGTTCGCGGCCAGCGTGCGGATGCCGGCGTAGCTTGTTCTGGGGGTCTCCTTTAAGAAATGCTTCGGAGTCATGCGAAACCAGATGGGCCGGCGGACACACTTCCGCCTGAGTAGAACCGCCTCGGGAAACTCCCCGAAAAGTGAGCAATGTTCGCCCTTGGTATCAACTCTGCGTGCAGTTATTCATTATTAGCAAGGCAAATTTCTGGCTCATTCCAGAACTTTGCGTGCGGGCTTGATATTTCGGGCTCATTCCAGAGCAACACATCAGCTCATCTCCAGTGATCGCTAGGGTATAAATACATAGCGCGAGGACCGCGCCGCACTGCAAGAGACGCCCACGAAACAGAGACGTCGGCGCGAACCCGCGCACGCCTTCTTCCAAGTTCACCTCTTTATTGCAGCTTGCGCATTTTTGTAACCCTCGTCTTCGCTGTCCAGCGCGGGCGCCGGCGCCGCGGCGTCGTCGTCCTCCTCGGCCGCCGCGTCGTCTGCGTCGTCATCCTCGACCACCGCGTCGTCCTCGTCGTCGTCCTTGGGCGCCGCGTCGTCCGCGTCGTCCTCCTCGTCGTCCGCGCCGCCTCAGGCCCGCCCGCCGAGGCGTGCGAGGACCGCGTCTTCTTTCTGCGCGTCGTCGTCCGAGCTGTAGGGGCCGCCGGCGTCCGCGCCGGCGTCCA